>Ga0315535_1001054_pt1 | contig 18827 bp, 15 predicted proteins | sample SalMarSW160220MG_2_FD_203092 | JGI IMG/M metagenome (GOLD analysis project Ga0315535, IMG submission 203092) | Salt marsh sediment microbial communities from the Plum Island Ecosystem LTER, Massachusetts, United States - Salt Marsh Sediment SW1602-20 ... | reverse complement strand
TTTAAGTCAGTGCAATAATAATCCAAAAATGTGTTCATAGTTTCCCTTTCTAAATTATATATGTACAGCTGCGATCTTATTTTTTTAATAAAAAAGTCTTAATGAGTGTGTAAGGAAATGACCCAAATGAATAATATTGGTTTCTTGGCAGGTTATAAAGAAGATATACATGAAATAATAAAAATGCCACGTAGAATAACTGAAGATAATCTAAGATCTAGCCTGTATAAATCTATTGAAAACGCTTATAGAAATTTCCAAGTAGATGTTAAAAAGGTTTTAGTGAACGAAAAGAAAGAGAATTGGAGGGCCGTAACTTTAGATTACTTTAAAGAAGTCGAAGAAATACTGCGAGACCAGGAAATTTGGGCAAGTTTAACATCATGCTAATTAAATTCTATGAGGGAGAATTTATTTAGACTAAAGCGGGCGAAATCCGCTGGGAGGAGGGCTCTTCCTTAAAATAAAGGTTGAAGAAGTCATGAATGCAGTAAATATTGAATTAACAGGACCATCCGAAGAAGAGGAACTTGAAGAAATTGATAAAAAAAAGCTATTCAAGGAATTGCGTAAACCATTATCCTATTATTCCTTAAATCCGGAAGATTTCAAATTCAGATTCTCAGATTTATATTCACTTTATTTTTTTTTAAAATTTAAGTTATATGCACAACCTTTTTTAAGGCTCTGACAGAAAATTAATACAATAATGTAATATTTAAATGAAAATCCAATAGAGATGAATAAAATGGCAAAATTAAAAGAAAAACTTCTCGCTCGATACGGGAAAGAATTAGGAGAAAAATTATTTTCAAGCATTCAAGAAGGGATTAAAAATAAGGAAACTAAAGCACAACTAAAAATGAGAGCAATTACGATTATTGAACCTTCCTTGCCTGAAGATAAAGTAAAAGAAATTGCTGACCTGAAAGTAGGAAGACAGTGGATAACAACAAGGCATAGTTAATTTTCTAATCATTTTTTTTTAATTTATTTGTTATATTTAAGTATAAGAGAATTGGGATTAGTAATGACGATATACACTGATTTTCTTTTTATTTGTTCAGCTGGAGGAGATTTAAATGAATCAGACTTTAAATCTACACTGGGATCTGCCTATATTATAGCTTATCTAAGAGATAATGGATATAAAGCTGAACAATTTGTATCAGACAAATTGTTTAATGTAGAAGAATGTACAAGGGAAATTTTGAAACTTAATCCAAAAATAATTGGTTTTACAGTATATAACACTAATTATATGCAGTCTGTTTTATTATGTCGTGGATTAAAAAGAATTAATCCCAAAATTATCACAATCTTTGGTGGACCCACTCCTACCGTTCAATCTGAAGATATTTTAGATTGCGAATCTTCTGTTGATATATGTGTAAGAGGCGAAGGAGAAGAAATAGCACTAAAATTACTAAATTATTTAAAGGCTAATGACTTTGATCTCGAAAAAACGACTCTTGAGAAAGTTTGGGGTATAACGTTTAAACGCAAAAAGAATATTATTATTAATCCAGATAGTGATATTTTATCTTCAAACAAATCTGTCAAATATTATATTGATAAATACCCTTCTCCATATCTTTCAGGTGTTATTTCTGCATCTCAAGCATTTCCTCTTGGAATAATTACCGCAAGAGGATGTAATCAAAATTGCATTTATTGTAATTGTAGTATAATGAGTAAGAAGAATATTTATTTTCATTCTATAAACCGAGTTATTGGAGAATTAGCATATATAAATGAAAATAGATCCTCTAAATTTCCCATTCCTATTAATGATGATGGTTTTACAATCATCCCCTCAAGAGCGAAGGAGATCTGCGAAAAAATTATTGAATATCCTCTCGATATTCCATTAGCCTGCATTACTCGTGCTGATAAAATTGATGAAGAACTCCTTGATTTAATGAAACAAGCAGGTTTTCAATCAATCGGATTTTCTTTGGAAAGTGCGGTTCCAAGAATACTAAGAACTATAGGAAAAGTTAATCCTCCAAATAAAAAAGATGATGCGAATTATGAGAGAGAAAAATTCTATATTCAAAATTTACAGGATATGACAGCATATGCCAAAAAAATCGGAATGCACCCCATATTTGTCAGCATAATGGTTGGACTACCTGGGGAGACTTATCAAGATGCATTGGAAACGTTAAAATTAGTTGAAAATTTAGATATTGATTATTACGCTCATAACAAGCTCCATATATACAAGGGGACTTCGATCTATCAGAATTATAAAGCTTTTGATTATAGCGTTAAATCATATGGGCGTAAGAATAGAGTTTTCATCTCAAATACACATCCTTATGATGTCAATCAAATTAAATATGGAATTAAAAGTGCTGAGCGCCAGAACAATAAATATGTTGATTATAACACACTTAAAATCTTATCATTCAATCCTGTTAATAATCAAAGAAGATCTTTTTTTAATAATATAATTTTAAAATCTAATTTCATTGAGGAAAGGTTAGTTGAATGGATGCAAAAAAACCTAGCATTAAACGGTGAAGTTATCCAAATTTATTCAAATAAAAGAGAATTTGAAAAACATAATGAAAATAATAAGGGGATAATATATGATTGTTTATCGCCATCCAAACATCACAAATGTTATTATTGGGAAAATATAAATGGAAAAATCTTGCTAAAATCTGAAAGAATGTCACTTTTGGGAGATGATAATGGATTATCTATTGAATTTAAGAATACTACATCATCGCTCTATGAATATGATCAGAAGAATGTCGAAAATGTCATTTCTATTGAATGCAATCCAAATGATGCAAAATCCTTTTTAGAATTCTTACGTAACCTCTCAGAGATGGAAGATCCTTATAATTTTCTGTTAGAAAGTAATACTCTTCCTCAGTTTTTAAACATCTGTAAATGGACGAACAATCTAGCTAACTGCAGAACACTGGAAACAGCGATAATCGAAGATAATCATGTTAAAATATGTTGGTATTCTGATCCAATTGCAGAAGTGGGAAGCTCATTTGCTTATATAAAGCAGATGATAAAACAAACCCTTTCTGATACAGAAAAGATGAGAAAATGCAAATCATGTACAATAAGAAATTTTTGTAACAAGTGTGCGTATCCATTTCCACTTTCCTCTAAAGGTTATTGTCAACTTAGAAAAATGAAAGATTTAACAAAAACTGCTAATTTAGTAAATTCCCTTTCCGTCCTCAAAGATCTAATATTTGAACCAATTACGCTTATAGATTATTAAAAAAATATGAAAATGATCCCGAACTAAAATGTGTGATAAGTCTTTTAAGTATGAATCTCAGGATTTATTAAATGCAGAAAAACTTCTCTACCAATGTAAATTTAGAGAAGTTAAGAACATTCTTGAAAAGTTAGATAAAAGTTATGATGTAAATTCTGCTGAGCATTTATCAGTTCTTCTTTTGAAAGGAAGATTATCCTTCTACAAAGAAAGTTATAGAAAAGCAACAGATATTGCTGAATTAGCTCGTGTATTGAGTCTAAAATTGAATTGTATATACCAATATATTGATGCTTTATTGATTAAAGCCCACGTAGTTTTTTTAGGTAAATTAGAAGAATCCAAACAAATTATAGATGAAGTAGAAAGCTTGTTAAATGAACATAAAGATAACTCTTCTTTAAACTTCAAGAGGCAAATTAATGATTTTTTAATAATGAAAGCAATTGTTTACCATTATACTGATAATCTTGATCAAGCGTACGAAACAATTAATCAATGGATAATTAATAAACAAAATGATGGTGAAAAATTAGATCTTTCTCGAGCTTATATAACTCTAGGCTATATTTATATATATAAAAATGAAACAAATAAAGCTTTAGAGTGCTTCGAAAAAAGTCGTATAATTCAATCTGAACTAGATAATCAAAGAGGTATCGCAACAAGCTTACAATATTTAGCGTTAGGTTGCTATTTAATAGGTAATTTTGACCATTCTCAATCATTATGTAAAAAAAGTCTATCAAGTCCTAAAATAAGTACTTTCACAACATCAACATCTCTTCATCTATTAGGGGATATTTATAAGATGAAGGGAAAATTAGATAAAGCGTTAAGAATTTTCAAGCGAGTGGCTAAAATTAGAGATGTGGAGAAATATTACGAAGAATATTTAACAATTGTTCTAGAAATGGGGATTATTTATAGAATGAAAGGAAACTACAATTTAGCATTAGAGAATTTCCTGAAATGTTATAACGAATGTAAAAAAATCAACTCTCTATATGGAATGTCATCATCTCTTTTCCATCTTATTTTAACGTTTCTTGATAAAAATAACGTTGAACAAGCAAAAACGCATTTATTAGAGTTGGAACATATAAACTCTCTTACGAAAAGCGAAACCTATAATGAAATATTTTTGGTGGCTAAATCTTTAATTCTCCGAAAGTCAAGAAGATTACACGATATGACTCAAGCAGAGTTAATTTTAAAGCAAATAATAGAAAAAGAAACCTTGCCAATACAATATCTCCTTATAACATTAGCAAATTTATGCGATCTTCTTTTATATGAGATGGTTATAATGGATAATCTAGATATATTAAAAGAAATTAATCCGTTAATATCAAAAATGCTTAAATTTTCGGAAAATCAACACTCCTATTTATGGCTTTCTGAGACTAAATTACTACAGGCAAAATTAAGCTTGGTTAATATGGATTTAAAAAGAGCAAAAAAATTGATGTCAGAAGCTCAAATGATTGCTGAAATGCATGATCTAAATTTATTGGCTCAGAGGATATCTCATGATCAGGATTCACTTTTAGATCAATCACCATTATGGGATGAGTTATTAGAACGAAATGCACCAATTTCTGAAAGAATAAAACTTGCTTCTCTTAATGGCGTGCTGGGGCGCATGCAAGGAAAAGCTGCCATTGACCCTCCAAAAATTACAAAGGAAAAGCCCATTTTATTACTTATAATGAGTAAAGATGGTGTACCCCATTTTTCCCATCCCTTTCAAGTCAATTTGGATTTGGATCCGCTTTTCAGTTCTTTCTTATCAGCATTCAACTCTTTCGGTAATGAACTATTTTCATCAGAAAGCTCAATTGAAAGAATTAATATTGGAGAACATAGAATCCTTATTAACCACCTTGAAAACTACATAGTTTGCTATGTTATCAAGGGACAATCATATTTAGCTAAAAGAAAATTAGAAAAGTTTACGACAGAAATTCAGGTCGTTTTAGAAATTTGGGACGCTTTAAAAATATCTACTAAGACAGGAAAAATGCTAGAAATGCACAATCCACATGTTTTAGGAACGCTTGTTAATCGAATTTTTTGTGAAAACTAAAATCATCTAAAAAATAATAAGAGTTACATCCTTTTATTATGATGAAGATTATTTCATCAGAAAGTGGTAAGGTATTTAAAATGGATCTGGAATGGAAAATATGTGAAAACTGCGGTTTCTTGCAACATCCCACTCATGTACGATGTTTGAAATGTAAATCTCAAAAATTTTATTATGAAAAAGCCAAGGGTGATGCCACTCTTCTAGCTTACACGACTTTAACTGCCCCTCCTGCGGAATTCAGAAATAAACCATCATATACTTTGGGTGTCGTGGAATTTGAGAATGGTGTAAAGGCACTGAGTCAGATTGAGTTTGAAGGGAAATTGGATCTTGGCATGAAAATGAAACTGTTCCAATCAAAAATCTGCGATAATCTAGATGGGAAAGAGATTGTTGATTATATATTTAAACCACTTAGATAATTTTAATATTTGATAAGCTTGAAGTGATGTTATGTACTCTAAAGAGGAAATTAATAACATTGAGAAACAAAGGAAAGATTGGGAAGAAACATACCTAAAACCAGCAATGGAAACAGGTGAGAGAAAAAAAAAGTTTGAGTCTCCTTCTGGAATTCCTTTAAAAGTATTATATGGACCAGAAGATAATCAAAAAATGGATTATTTAAATGATTTAGGATTTCCTGGAGCACCTCCTTATACAAGGGGAGTATATCCTAATATGTATCGTGGGAGAGTATGGACTATGAGACAATATGCTGGATTTGCAGATGCTGAAAAAACTAACGAAAGATTCAAGTATTTAATATCTCAAGGACAAAAAGGATTATCTATTGCCTTTGACTTGCCAACACAGATGGGCTATAATTCAGACAATAGTATTTGTTTGGGAGAGGTTGGGAGAGTAGGAGTAACGGTTAATTCATTAAAAGATTTTGAGAAAGTATTTGATGGAATTTCTCTAAACAAGGTATCTACTAGCATGACTATCAATGCGCCTGCTTCTGTACTTCTCGCCATGTATATTGCTGTTGGAGAAAAACAAGGAGTAGAACCTAAACAATTGATAGGAACTGTACAAAATGACATATTGAAAGAATATGTTGCTAGAGGAACATATATCTTTCCACCAAAACCCTCTTTAAAATTAACTGCCGATGTGATAGAGTATTGTTCTAAAGAATTACCTCGATTTAATACAATTTCAATTAGTGGATATCACATGCGTGAAGCAGGATGCAATGCAATTCAAGAGATCGCTTTCACATTAGCAGATGGAATTGCATATGTCGAAGAAGTGATAAAAAGAGGAATTGATATAGACGAATTTGCACCTCGCTTATCGTTCTTTTTCACAACTCACAACAATTTTTTTGAAGAAATCGCAAAATTAAGAGCTGCAAGGAGATTATGGGCTAAAATTATGAAAGAAAGGTTTACTGCCAAAAATCCAGATTCATTACGATTGAGATTTCATACTCAAACAGCGGGAGTGACGCTAACAGCCCAACAACCTAATGTAAATATTATAAGAGTCACTGTACAAGCATTAGCTGCTATATTGGGTGGAACTCAATCTCTTCATACTTGTGGCGCTGATGAGGCATTATCTCTACCCACAGAAGATTCGGTTAGAATTTCACTAAGAACTCAACAAGTATTAGCGGATGAATCTGGAGTGACTGATGTGGTAGATCCGCTTGGTGGATCATACTATATTGAATATCTTACTTCTCAGTTGGAAGAAAAAGCTAAGGAATACATTGACAAAATCGATGAAATGGGTGGTATAACAGTTGCTATAGAAAAAGGATTCATTCAACTAGAAATTCTTAACAATGCATATAACGAACAATTAAAGATTGAAAGTGGTGAGAATAGAGTTGTCGGAGTAAATGTGTTTTTTACGGATGAAAAATCCAAGATTAACACCTTTAAGCAAGATAAGGACGAAGAAGCGAGAATCATATCCAATTTAAATAATCTTAAATTAGAAAGAGACGAGAAATTGGTCAAACAAGCGCTAGAAAAGCTCAAAAAACAAGCGATGACAAATAATAATATTATCCCGGTAATGATTGAAACAGTTAAAACTTATGCGACAATTCAAGAAATTTGTGATGTTTTAAGAGAGTTATACGGAGAATACAAGAATCCTGAAGTTGTTTAACCTCTCTTACGTGCATAACGGGAAATTATTGGTAATAATGGAATTACTTCTAACGGATCTCCAAAAATTGGAACTTTCACTTTAGCTAAAATTTGTGCTATTTCCCTTCTTACATCTGGGGTGTGTGTTCGTTGGAGGATTGGAATTAATGGCTTGCCATATTTTTGCCCCAAGCACAATGTTTCAATCATCATTTTCCTAAAATTCGTATCTGGGCTAAAAAAATATTGTGGGTCAAAGTAATAACTTGGTAAATCCATGAGTAAAAAATCAACTTTTTCATCATTTAATGCAATTTCTATTATCTTTTGAATGCTATCTCCCTGAAATAATTGTGCTGCCACGTCTATTGGATTTTTAGAACTAGTACCTTTAATAAAAAATTGTTTTTCAAGCATTTCTTGAACTTCTGGGGAAAAATCGGGTATATTTATTCCTACTTGCTGTAAAAGATCAACTAAAACCACTCCATAACCTCCGCTAATGCTGAAGACCGCGGCATTTTCCAGTTTTTTTAATCCATAACAATCAATGAGATTAGCTAAGTTTAATAATTGTTCCAAAGAATTTACTTCCATTATATTGGTTTGATTAAAAATAGATTCCCAAATCCTAAGATTTCCAGATATCGATGCCGTGTGAGTTTTCGCAGCTATTGCTCCTTTATTAGATCTTCCTCCTTTTAATATAGCAATCGGTTTAGTTGTATTTGCGAAAACTTTACGAAGCAATTTCCCTCTCCCTTTTTTCACGCCTTCTAAATAACACAAAATTATATTTGTTTCAGGATCTTCTTCTAAAAAGGAGATTAAATCAATCACATCAAGGTCTGCTCCATTTCCAAATGAAAAAACTTTGGAAAAATGAAATCCCATTTCTTTTGCTGTATAAATTGCAATATTACAAATTCCTCCCGATTGTGCTACAAATCCAACATTCCCCGCTTCAGTTGGAAATTTATCTCGCCATTGAATGCCAACTTTAGGGTAAAATAACCCCATCCCATTTGGTCCTAATATTCTTAACTTATTATTAGCTCTTCTAAGTAATTCCCTTTCCAATTCAATTCCTTCTTCTGTACCGGCATCTGAAAATTCAGCTGTGAAAATGCTCACTAATCTTACTCCTTTCTCCACGCAATCATCTATAACATTTAAAACCCTGCTATTTGGTACTGTAATAAAAGCGAAATCAACATCACCGGGAACATCTTTTATGGAAGCATATATATTCTCTTGAGGAAAATTCGGAATTTGTCTAACAGATGGATTTATAGCATATACAGGACCCTTGAACGTTTGATAATGGTTTCTTAAAAAGAAGAAATTTCTTTTTTCAGAAGTACCAATAACAGCCATGGATTTAATCTCGTTAATAAATGATAAATCTTTCATTTTTGGGTTATTAATATCTTGAAGCGACATTCAAATAAGAAAAGCTGGCATAAATTTAATATTTATAGAAATACCAATTTTTTAATATTGAATTCTGAATCCTAATATTGCCTTTAAATCATAAAGAGTAACCTTTTATTTATGAGATTTCTCGATTTCATAAGTACAGATAGAATTTGCTCCTAATGTCAAGTATCGAAAAAAAAAGAGAAAAACGTTCACAAAGAATACTCACGTTATTTAACGCATTTATAGGACAAGAATTAAAAAATCTTCCCGTTCCACCATTTACTAAATGGATTAACGGAAAAATTGTTAATGCTAAATATGGTCAGGTTGAAGTGGAGGTTGAAGTTCGCCCTGAAATGGCTAATCCTACTGGTCTATTACATGGTGGAATGCAAAGTGCCTTTATGGATGATGTGTTAGGAATAACATCGGCGACGCTTGGTTATGAAGGTTTTCCGATCAGTATTGACTTCCATATTGACTTTTTGGGAAAAGTTAAAGTTGGAGAATCAGTGCGTGTTATTGCCAAGGTTGTGCGTGAGGGAAAGAATATCATTCACATGAATATTAAGATATTAGATATGAACGGAAAGCTCATTTCTACTGGTAATTCTAATCTATTAAAAACGTCTTTCATTCCCGATTATGTAAAAATCACAGATGATATTGAAAATGAATAATTTAAAAATTTAAATCCATTTAGTCCAATTTTTCTGCCATGTATGGTTTTAATAACTTGATTGAGATGATATAAAAGGGAATGACTGATAATTCAACAAATATGGATATAATGAAGGGAGCGGAAAAGCCAATTTGAGAAAATGCAAATCCACCAATAACCGGTCCAACTATTGCTCCAAAAAAACTCATCCATCGCGATATACCAAATATTTTCCCTCGATGACCTTTAGAAATACGGCTTAATACATTTTGAAGAATTAAATTTCCAGCCCACGCAAGTGTGGAATCTAACAATAAGATGGTTGAAACCATGATTTCATTAGTACTATTGATAAAAAACCACGTGACTAAAGAGCCTAAACTACTAAAAATAGCTATTCCAATCATCGGATTAATGCGATCTGCGAACTTTCCTAATTTAGGTGCTAATAGCAATGAAACTATTTGACTAGGAAAATATATTAACATTACAATTATATCGTTTGAATTAATGTATGTTCTAATATAAAGTTGGGAGAAGGGTGGAGCAATGGTCTGGTTGATATTGCTCGTCATGACAGCTAATGTTAAAAGTATGAACCCGAGTATGAAAAACAGTGACAATTTTGATGGGGATGGTTCTTCTTTTGACTGTAATTGAATTTGATTCTCGTTGTATTCATCCATGTTTCCATTAATTTTAGCAACATGATCTTCATACGTAAGGCTTTCATCAACTTTTATATTGAAAATGATTCCTGCATATACATTTGAAACAAAAAATAAGAGAAGAGGGCTATAAATTAGGAATGGATTGTTAGGAGTGAATGTAAGTGCTAATCCAAATATTAAAAAAGCCAACATAGAACCCACTAAATTCCCTCTTCCTAACATTCCCGCTTGTTTTCCAAAAGCAGAAGATCGAAATGCTTTGTGAGATTTCTGAGATGTTAATGCATCTAATGGGCTCCAGAAAAAGCCTACAAAAAACCCGAGTGTAAACAAGCCCACAAGAAAAAAACTTAAAGATGTGATGACGATACCAATATACATTATAAAATATGCGGCTCCTCTCCCAAAGCTACCAATGAGTACTAATAATTTTTTTGATACTTTATCAGTTAAATATCCTACGATTGGAGCGCTAATGAGTCCACCAAACGTTTGTCCAGCAAATGCAAATCCTAATTCTATACCGGTACCCCCCATGAGAACCCAAATTACGAAAGGGATCAGATACCAAAAGAAAAAGAAACCCATACTATTCCAAAAAACGATTCGAATCATTGGCATGAAATCAGGAGTAAGATTCTCTGAATCAGTGTTAGATTTTCTTGAAAAAAGTTTATGTTTCAATGGTTAATCACTCAAATCAACTTCTTAATTAGCAAAAACGATTATTAATGATAATTTCAATATATAATATCCTATAAACTTAATTCTTTAAGGATAAGTATGTTATATGCGTGAGAACTTCGTATTAAAGTCCGGGATCAGAAAAAGAATTTTTTGAATAGAGGATTTCAGTATTCTTTTTCCTTAATTCTTCCATTAATGCTTCTTCTGTAAATTCCCTTATATTCAATAAGGTCCATCCATGTACTCCTCCACTTTCAAAATTGTGTGGATCATGCATATCTGTTCCTGTCAGCATTCCAATCTCTCCTTTATGCTTCAAGCAAAAATTATAAGATTCTTGATCAAAAACATTTTCAGGGAGTGAATCATCATTGACAATTTCAATATAATCTATGCCCCATTCTAAAAGTGTTTCTCGAGATGGGTGATTCTTATATTTTGCTTCATTTATGCTCCATGGAATGTGATTGCAAACAACTATTCCATCTAGATCGTGAATTTTATTAATTACCTCTATTATTTTTCCATCCTTAGGTTTGTATGGCACTCGCTCATCCCATTTTGAAATTCCTAAGAAATTAAGATGAAGTCTGGTAGTAGTCCATTCAAATCCATTTAATATAATAAATCGCTTGTGAGCATATTCTTGCTTAATTCCGTTAATTTTTTCCATATATCGCATGTTGTTATGATCAGTAATTGCTATGGCATTGAATCCCATCGCAATATGCCATTCTATATTCTGTTTAATTGTAAGTTTGCCATCACTATAATGCGTGTGCGAATGATGATCAAATACAACATTATGCTTAGATTTATCATATCCTGGGGGATTATGAGGCATAAGATCCTTCCAATTGTTATCAGTATATGTGTAACTCTTATTCATTGTTCAATACTATATTTTCAAGAATTAACTATTTTCTATTATCTCCAAACCCAACAATTTAGCTGCGATTTGAAAATGCTCCTTCCAATCTCCTAAAAAGGATACTCGATGCCAACCAAAGGATTCCCAGTCATAGTTTTCTAATATTTCTTTGGCATTAGTATCGACTAAGACTTTTGTTATACAACCTCCTTTATCAGTAGGATTATCGACAATTGTCCCCGTTCTTATCGCGATCTTTTTCTCTAAAACACTAACTTTAACCGTTGTTAATATCTCGCCAATTGGGAATTTTACTCTAGGTGAAGCTCCCACGATCTCTGTTTCGCCATGATGTAAAATTTCATAATCGGCAAGAGGACCGTCAATGCCATGAAGAACTCTAGGACAAACGCAATGCATGTATGTTATCTGATTATTAATCAAATGGAACGTATGATTGGAAACAAATCCAGGTCTCCCGGTCAAATAAAATCCTAAAATGAAACTAATTGAAGAATCCATGTCAGATTCACAGATTCCATTAATTCCTTCATTAAATAATTCTAAAAACGCCATACATGGATACGCAGGCATTTTCCCGCATAATAATAACGTTCCACAATCTGGTGTAAAGAAGTTAATCTTCTTTTCGTTTAAGAGTCTTTTAAATGCTAAGTATAATTTTGCGGAGTTTAAAATGGTCTTTTCAGTAGGTTCAACCTTTAAAGCATCTTTAACCCATTTCGCAGCTATTTCTTTAACTTCACTATCCTTAATTTGATCATAATAATTGATAATCTCTTCCGGATCTTCTCGGATCATCTCAATACCAAAAATGGATTTTAGATTCTCTTCATATTTTGGTATATCTTTTCTCCATTGATGAGCTTGATCCTTTCCAACTAAATCAATATAGAATTTGGAGTCTTCACTCTTCATCCGTGCAACTTGTTCTATATATTCCGGATAATTCTTTAGTATTTCCTTGCGCTCTGGATTTACTAATCCCATAATGCGTGACCAATCCATCTGCGCAGATTCAAGAGCATACACTAAAACCTTATTCCCTCTTATCTTGACAATGTTTTTTAAGACCTCAATTGGTTTATCCATATTTTCTATGTTCCGAGAAGATACCGGAAATATCGGATACTTTTGATCTTTGAGAATTGAATAAAGTTTTGTGAAGGTATGATCACCTGTATAAATAATGTTTGCAAGAATAACAGGTTTTCCGGATTGGATTATTTCTTTCCCTACTTCTATTATATCTGGATTTCCATAGTGCCCTATTGTAAAAATTATTATTCCCCCTGCTTGTGAGATCTCCTCTTTCGCTTTTTTCATTACGCTTTCATCGTATGTTGTAATAATATCGCTGGAATTAAATTTAACATTAGGAAAGCGATTATTTAAATGTTCAAGAATGGAAGATTTTAACGGTTCACTATCATACCCTAAATATGGCCATCCTGCTTCCCATTGTGGCTTGCCAATAAAGAAAATTTGAATATCTATAATATTTAAACCCATAATTTGCGCCTTTTATTAGTCATTTTAACAAGTTTATTTTAACCTTATTTTATTTTTATATAATTAAAATTTAAGTGTTTTAATTTTCCACGGTCCCATTTCAATACTTTTATTATTTAATGAAGCTATTTCTTTAAAATTAAAATTAATTTCTTTTAATTGGTTTTTTATAAGATCTCCTTTTATTTCAAGATAAATTTTATCATCAGATGGATTAAATAATCGAAGATATGTATCTTCTTCACGACGCCATAAATTTGCTATTGAAACAAGAGGATTTAATGACAAGAAGGATGTATTTAAACTGTTAAAATTAGTTTTTTTATCAAATATATGTCCAATTATTCTAAAATAATAAGTATACACGAAAAATAATGGAGACTGATTCTCCACTATTGATATACAAAATTCATATTTTCCATTACCAGGGATAAGATTAGAAATCCGAAAGGTTTCTTGATTAATTACAAATTTTTGGCTATTTTTTTGGATATAAATCAAACCTTGTTGTGGTCCCTTTAACCATAGAAAATCTAAAGATTGGATTTTCGTTCTTTTGGTCTTTTCAATACCGAAAGGATAATTTATAAAAGCGGCTTTAATTTGAATTTGTGGTATGATAATAATTCCACTCAATCCATTTGAATCTAATATAAATTCAAGCCTATTAATATCATTGTATTGAGTGATTTGTAATTTGAATTTATTGCCTTTAATATTTCCAATGATCTCGATTATCTCTTCTATATTATTGCTCACTTTTTGATTTATTTCTAATTTATAATGCATTTTAGAATTAAATTGAATTTCACAGACAATTTCACTTTTAAATTCAACTTGTATTGTCTGTAAATCATTTAAGATATGAATATCAAACAGAAAGCATGGTTTCTCATTTTCTATATCTTTTAAAAATATGTGAGTATATCCATACCCAGGCACTTCTGAAATAATTTTTTTTTCAAAATCTTCAATTACAACGACATCTCGTCTTGGATAAGGTGTTGGATTAAATATTATTAAATATTCTTCAGAACTCTCTGAATTCTTCGCCATTTGTTTGAAAGCGTTCTTAATGTAAGCTTTACATTTTTTTTGAATATCTGAAAATATTTGAATGCTTAAATCTGATATCGAAATATTACCCTGTGGTAGATTTAGCTTTTCAAATTCTTCCTTGGGTAATTGTGCTCGAGAATAGTCCCCTGTTTTAATAAAAGGTACAGCAAAACTATCATGGGCTTGAGCAAGCAATAACTTTTGCCATAATTCTTCGAAGAAGGAATCACTAGATTTCTCATTTAATTGTCCTAATATTGTATTCATAAATTCTGCAGAAACCAGAGATATTTCAGCATTCCTATTTTGTAGTAATAGCTCTGAAGTAAGAACAGTATAATCTCCAATCAAAAATTGATCTCTTAAGAACTTGTATTCACCTTCTTTGGTGAATATTTGGAAAGCATCTGAACAAAGTAAAAATTTTCCTATTATTTCCGAAGATTTGGTTATTCTCCACACTTCTTCTTGTAAAGGAAGCTCATTCATAAAGTCTTCGATACAAGAATAAAGCATATATTCCATATAAGGTCGTCCAACTGCTTGAAAGAGTAGATTTGGTATTTCTTTAAAAAAAGTTCCGTGCCAAAATTCTCCATTAAACACGCCAGATTGATCAATTAAGGCATCAATAGACGTATTATCTAACCCTATCCAGCTAATTAGCGCTGAGCTCGACGTAGGATTTACTCCCAGCAATCTTGTCCTCAATGACCCAAACTTTATATCGAACCCTTTAAGAATTTGAGGAATTTGGGGGTGTATGGAGCTCTCAGAACAATAAAATAAATCGCAAGGTAAATTCAAATCTCTTAATGCCTTAAAGCCATATTCAAAATGTTTAATATTAGCTTCTGGACTAATGATTAAGTTATAAGGTTGCGAATATGAGGGATTTATTATTTCAAATTTTCCTTTATTAAATAATTCTACAAATCGTGAAAATGATAAGGAGGAATGAAGTTTTAGCCATTCTAAACAACAAATCGCAATTTCAAGATTATAAGGCATATTAGTTTTTAATGCGAGTTCCATTTTTTTAATTAGAGTAGACAATGCGTATTCTGGAGAATCAAACTCACAAAATCCCGTATCTTCAATGATTACACCTCCATGAGCGCCAAACAAGAAAAATAGAGGAATATGTAGATCTTGTTGAATAATTGCTTTTAATTTTTGAAGTACTCTATTAAACGTCTTCTCTTTTATCTCTACATCATTTTGAGACTTGAGTGATCCTACGTTATCAATAAGTTTTGAGAAATTGATTTGTTTCTTCCTAATAATATTCTTTTCTGAAAATTCTTTAATTAAATAAATTACTTTTTCTAATGCTAAAATATCTTCTAATTCAATCATTATCTTATGGTAAAGGCCTCTCTTTCTCAATATCAGCGGGTTGTCTCCCTTTTTCTAATTGTTCAAACCACCATTTATCTGTAGAAATTATCTCTTTAGCTTTTTTTAACACATTTTCTATGTTTTCTTGAGCAACTATTATTACACCGTTAATATCTCCAAAAACTAAATCTCCCGGTGTAATTATTCTTACTCCACATTTAACGGGTTTCATCACTGATTCTAAATCTACAATCATTCTTCCCCTTATTGACGAACAAATAATACCTCTTGCAAAAATAGGAAAATTAAGTGCAATAACTTGTGACATATCCCTAACTGGACCGTCTACTAAACCGCCTCTAAAACCTAAGCCTTGTAATAATCTACTTGTACTCTGTCCAAGCCCAGCAGCATTCATATTATCTGACATGTCTACACACATGATAGGAAACTTAGGGGTCTTTCTTATATATTTCACAAGTTTAGCGATGATATTTCTATCCAACGGTTCTTCAGAGGGAACCATTTTCATTGTTCCAGCGTAACCTAGAATCCTAGCTCCTGACCACATTGGTCTAATTCCTGCATCTATAAATGCGGGTTCAAGTCCTAACTCATCAATTGCATCAGACACAGCACAGGTATATAATTTTGAATATTCTGCTAGTATATATTCTAATTTGGTATCATTCATGTTTGTTAAGCTTTAAGAATTTATTAAAATATAATAAATAGATTGATACTTTTTTTATTATAAATTTAATTACACCAATCTCAAACACTGGTTAAAATGAATGATCAAGATTTATCTTTGAAATCGAGAAGTGATCGAATATTTGAACATACAAAAACCACGCCTTTTAATTACGTGACAAGAGGGATAATTAAGGGAGTAGGATTAAATGACAAGGATATTGATAAAAAACCTTTTATAGGTATCGCTAATTCTTGGAATGAAATTAATCCTGGGCATACACATCTTAAATCATTAGCCGAAGCTGTAAAGTATGGAATTTTGGAGACAGGTGGCATACCGCTTGAATTTTGTACCGTAGCACCTTGTGATGGATGGGCTAATGGAAATGAAGGAATGCGTTATATATTACCGCATAGAGAAATCATTGCAGATTCTGTTGAATTGATGGTTGAAGCCCATAGTCTAGATGCATTAGTGACTCTTTCTAGTTGTGATAAGATCAATCCTGCAATGTTGATGGCAGCCATTCGATTAGATATCCCAACTATTTGTGTTCCAGGAGGTCCAAGCTTTTGGGAAATTGAATTTTCACCGGAGTATTCAGGAATCGATGAGAATAATTATGATAATTTTTCTGATAAGGTAAAATGCGTGACATGCGCAAGTTATGGTGCTTGTGAAATAATGGGAACCGCAAATACATTTCAATGCATAATGGAGGCATTTGGAATGACTTTACCTAATGCAGCAACTATTCCTGCGGTGAGCAATATGAAATACCTCTTAGCTCGAAATTCTGGAAGACAAGTAATGCAATTACTCAAGGATGGAATAACACCGTCTCAAATAATGACTAAGAAATCTTTTGAGAATGCATTGATGGTTGATTTAGCAATTGGTGGATCTACTAATTCTGCTTTACATTTACCAGCTATTGCCCATGAGATGGGAATAGATTTTGATTTAGAGCTGTTTAACAAATTCAGTAAGAAAATTCCAACTATCGCGAACATATACCCATCGGGAAATTATGGTGTTGTCGATTTATACAAAGCGGGAGGTATTCCTGCAGTAATGAATAGAATAAAAGATTATCTTAACTTAGAATGCATGACAGTCTCGGGTAAACCTTTAGGAAAGACCTTTAAAAGATATAAAGTATTAGATGATGATATTATTAGACCATTGAATAATCCTGTTTTCCCCGAAGGTGGAACCGTAATTCTTAAAGGTAATTTAGCCCCAGATGGAGCAGTTATTAAGCAATCTGGTGTTAAACACAAAGATATGCTTAAATTTACAGGACCAGCTAGATGTTATAATTCCGAAGGAGAGGCTCTTGAAGATTTAGCCATGAATAAAATCCCAAATGGATCGGTCCTTATTATTCGATATGAGGGTCCTAAAGGAGCCCCCGGTATGCCGGAATTATTAGCTGTAACGGCAACTCTAATGTTAAAAAAGAAATTAGATCGTGTTGCATTGATTACTGATGGGCGATTCTCTGGTGGTACTTCTGGTCCTTGTATAGGTCATGTAAGTCCTGAAGCATACGTAGGTGGTCCGATTGCGATTATTCAAAATGGAGATCTGATTGATATCGATATACCTAATAGGACCCTTAATGCAAAAATTAGCGATGATGAGATTAAGGATAGGTTTAATCGATGGAATCCCGTTGAAAACCCTGTTAAAAGCAAAGCACTACTTAAATATAAAAAATTAGTATCCTCTGCCGCAAAAGGAGCTATTTTACAATTCTAAAATAAGATAAAATAAATTATGATTTTAGAATATTATATGGTTTTATTGGAATGAATGGTTCCGATTGAAATTTGGCTCTTTTCCACTTTCCTTATATTAAAATATGTATTAAAAATATTTTTGAAAGCGGTCATTAATTTTGGTAATCTTGACCAAATCCTATTTATTGCATTAAAAATTAGCACTTTCACATCCTAGAATTTAGGAAGGATACATTTATAGAAATAACATCCAATCTCATTTTTTCAATGAGGGAAATTCGAAAGGTGGTATATTTAAATGTTTAACTTTATTATGACTATTTAATTTTAATTGAGGAGATTATCTTAAAATGAGTGAACAAGAAAAACCTGTATCATCAAAAGTTAAAATTTCTTTTGCTTTGGGCAATATTGGAGGATTAGCTATAGGTCAGTCTTCAATTTTACTATTATATACCTATTATTTTTTATATATTGGTGTTCCACTACATCCTATTGTTTTGGGTTTAATTTTAATGATATATGGTATTTGGGATGCATTAAATGAACCTATCATCGGTTATCTTTCAGATTTTACGAAGTCACGATGGGGACGAAGAAAGCCATTTATAATGGCTGGCATAATTCCATTAATTATCTTTGGCTTTCTAATTTATACGCCTCCGCTTTCAGATTCAGTAG
>Ga0315535_1001053_pt1 | contig 18832 bp, 20 predicted proteins | sample SalMarSW160220MG_2_FD_203092 | JGI IMG/M metagenome (GOLD analysis project Ga0315535, IMG submission 203092) | Salt marsh sediment microbial communities from the Plum Island Ecosystem LTER, Massachusetts, United States - Salt Marsh Sediment SW1602-20 ... | reverse complement strand
CTGAGAATTCGATAGCTCTGAACTGGAGAGGAGTGACCGGTGCGCGATGGGGCTCCGCCTTCGTCAAGTCGCTCTACGGGTTGGCCGTGGGGGATGGAACAGAACGCCAACCACCGAGTCCGTCGGGTGGGAAGGACCTCTCGCGACGCCCACACTGCAACCGTGAACCGGCGGTAGGGTGTTGCCATGCCGCATGTGGCAACGATCGACTTCCACGTAACGAGCGAGTGCAGCCAGGCGTGCCCGTACTGCTGGGGACCGCAAGGCATCGCGCAGGTCGACACCGACACGGCGTTGGCGATCGTGGGCAAGATCGCGAGCAGCGGAGCCCAGAGGATCGTGTTCACCGGCGGCGACCCGATGCAGCGCGGCGATGTCGGCACCCTGATTCATGAAGCGAAGCAGCGCGGGCTCGAGGTGGCCGTGTCTACCACTGGCGACGAGCTGTCCGCCGGGTTTGTCGACCGGTACGGGTCCGACATCGACCTCGTCTCGCTGCCTCTTGACGGGTCGACCGAGGAGGTGTCGTCCCGAACGAAGAACCCCGGCCACTTCGGAGCGGTGATGCAGGCACTGGGGCTGTTGGCATCGCACCCTGCGATCGATGTGAAGGTCGCGACACCGGTCACTCGGTCCAACATCGACGACGTGCCCAACATCGTTGCGCTGCTCGAACGATACGCGGCCCAGGCGCCAAATCGGGTCTTCTACAACGTATTCCAGGCGTTCCCTCGCTCGATGGATCCGGACGTTTCGTGGGACGAGTTGGTGGTGACCGACGCCGAGTTCCAAGCCCTCCGCGAACGGGTCATGGTGAGCAGCGTGAAGATCAACTGGCTCGGCCACGACACGCTCGACCGGCTCTACGTGATGGTATTTCCCGACGGGAGCCTCACCGTGCCCACCGGGTCACAGTTCGCGTTCTACGGGGACTTCCTCGCCATCGACGACCTGGACGAGGTGCTCGAACGTGCCGAGTTCGACATCGAGAAGCACCGCCACCACGCCAAAGGCTGGGCCAAAGAGTAGGTCTCGCTGCGGAGTCGTCAGTCGTCAGTCGTCAGCAAGAGCTCGGACACACCACGAGACCGCAGAGCCGCCAGGTTCCTTTCCCTGAGGAGCGAGACTGCCGTTCGTTTCCCAAGCGTACGGAGCGAGTGGTGGGGGAGGTGTCACGAAGTGACGGAGGGGGTGGTTCTCAGCAGCGTTGCGTGCGCGCGACCACCTACCGCCTCCTGCGGGCGCCTCCAAAGCCGCCACCGAAGAGGATTCCCGCTCCCAGCACGAATCCGAAGTCGTACCAGTTGCCGTTGTTGTGCACCTCGTAGAAGTTCACCTTGTCGGTGAACAAGGAAATGACGAAGGTGATGGGGGAGATGAATCCCTGCCACACTCCCTGCCAGAATCCGGCGGTGTTGCCACCGGATGCGGCGGTGCCCACATCCGGATTCACCCCCGGCGCGCAGGCAGCCAGTACCAGCACCATCAAGCCCAGCAGCAGCGCCAACCGTAGAACGGACATCTGCCCTCGCATGTGACCTCCTCCTCCTATTGCGCCCCGTAGACCAGCGTACCCTCTCCCGGAGGCCGTTCCGGCGAGATGCCCGCCGAGGAAGGTGTGGAGAACTGCGGTTTTCAAGTCTGCGCTCGCGGTCAGAAGAGGATGGCCTGCGTCCCATACACTCGGTGGTGTGCTGACGATCTACGAACAGATACAGCTGTCGGTCGATGCTGTCGAGGAGCGCATCGGTGAGCAGGTCTCGGTTGCGGATGCTGCCGAGGCGGCCAGGATGTCGCCGAGGAGTTTCCAGCAGTACTTCCCAGCACTCACCGGCTACCGGTTCGCCGAGTACCTCAGAAAGCGGCGCCTGTCGGAGGCGGTGAGCGATCTGACCGGCACCAACGCATCGATCCTCGAGATTGCCGTTCGGTACGGGTATGAAAGCCACGAGGCATTTGCCCGCGCCTTCAAGAAGGAGTTTGGGTTCCCTCCGAGCCACGTCCGAAACCGCGACGTGCCGGTGGCGAGGACCCGCAGGATGGACCTCATAGGGGAGGTGAACATGGGCGTGCTGACCAAGGAGCTGCCGGAGATGACGGTGATCTGTTTCGACGGTTTCGCACCGGACCCGGAACTCAAGGCCCACGAAAAGCTCAGCAAGTGGATGCAGCGTCATCCTGAGATGATCGGAACACATCGCATCTTTGGACACAACATCGACTTCGACGGCAACCTTGCGCATGATCCGCACAACGTCGGTTATCGGGTGATGCTGACCGTTCCGTCTGCCGATCCGGCAGTCGCCGACGATGGCCACTACAGGACGATTGAACCGGGGACGTTCGTGGTGACCGGAATCGAGGGGTCGTTCGAGGAGGATCCGACCGGCTCGTGGATCACGGAAGGGTGGAAGCGCCTTCAGGAGATGATGCGCCGCAACGGCATCGACCTGGCTCCGTCCTGCCGGTGGTTCGAGGAATCACTTGAACCGATCGAACCCGGCAACGTGCGGATGGATTTGTACGCAGAGATCGAGTGAGACGATTGTGAGATCGTATCGTCAGTGCGATACGCCCTTCTCGATCCCTGGAACGAGAAGGGCGTTCATTTGCAACGAACCGGGTGACTCTGCGCGTGAGTGCCGGTCCGTCTCCTGTCTATGCATTGGTCGCGAAGGCCGTTCAGGTTCCCGATTGCCCGAACCCAGGGCTCGGGTTTTCAGCCGAAGTAGGTGCCTTCTTCAGCGTCGGCGGAGGCCCGATGCTCGTGGTGGCTGTGTTGTGGCGACGGGGCCGACCACGCAGTTGGTCGTCCTTCCGCCATCTCACCGAGGTGGAAGGTGATATGGGTGTGCAGGACCGTCAGTTCTCTGGCGGAGGGCGGGCGTGTGGGGTTGAGCCACCGTTCGAGCACGACCCTGGTTACGAGGTCGTTTCCCGTGGCCCGGATGATCTCGAGACGGACTTCCTCGAGTTCCGGTGGCTGATCACTCTCCCATACAGCGGCGATGAGAGGGAGGAGTGGCACCACACGCCCGTCCGAGAGGATCGGGTCGATGGTCCTTGGAGGTGGCGTTGAGGCTCGCAATCGTGTCGACGCCGCGGGAGAACTTGGCGCGAGAACGCCCCCGGAGGGGGCGCTCTCACGTGTGGGTGGGATGAGACTCAACACTTCTTGCAGTGTGGATCTTCCGCATGAGCGGGTCATGAAGCGGACCTAAGGACTTCATGAGATTGCGGACGTTTGTTCACAAGGAGAAGCGCCCCCCCGGAGGGGGGCGCTTGGGGAGGAAGGAGGATGAGTCTCTAACAAGACCACTATGGCGGCTCCGTATGAGGCTGTCATGAGACGAACCTAAGGACTTCCTGAGAATCCAGCAGAGTTCAGCCGTCGTAGGGTCGCGCGCCTGCCCTCGCGAGCCGACTGCTGGGGTCATTCACCGCCGTACGCCCGGAGATCGACCCGGGAGGGTCTCGCTGGACGGAGATACGAGCCGCGAGAAAGAGGCGCCCCGTGCAGGACGCCTCTCCCGGGATTGCGCGGAGGAGTCGTGAGTCCAGATGCTCGGGCGAGGTCCTGAACGAGTCTCGCCATGGGCCGTCGAGGTGAACGCTTGGTTGGTTCTCAGACGAACGTTCCGCTGCGCTGCCGTTCCTTACGAGTGGGGGTGAACGACCACCAGGGGATCGCTTCGCCGGTTCGTGCCTGGTGGATCGCGGCAGCGAACGTGTCATGGACACACGGGTCAGGGCGACCACCCGTGATCGCGGCCAGTTCCAGGTACAGGAGGTCGGCGTCCTTGGTGGCGAGCGTCTCGATCGAGTCGACGCCGAGCAGGGCCAGATCTGCGGCCATTGCCGGTCCGATGTTGCGCAGCGTCATCAGTTCTACAGATCCCATCTGACCATCGTACGTGCTGGGTGTGTCACAAGTCCGAGAAAACCCGAGCGACCCCTTGACACCGACAGTTTTACGTCGTAAAACGTACATTGTAAAACACGTTGCGGACGGCGACGGGAGATCGAAGATGGCTCCACGGAAGCGTGCCAAGGCGCTGACCCAAGACGAGGTGGTTGGCGCCGCCCTCGAGATCATCGACTTGGAGGGTTTGGAAGCGCTGACCATGCGCAGACTGGGAGCAGACCTCGGGGTCGAGGCCATGGCGCTCTACTACCACGTCCCCAGCAAGGAAGCGCTCCTCGACCTGACGGTGGAGCGGATGCGTTCGGAGATGAGGCTGCCGGATCCGATGCCCGACAATCCGGCGACGACACTCGAGGCCATCTTCTCGGAGTACGTGCGTGTCCTGAGGGCGCATCCGAACATGGCTCCACTCGCTACCCGTCGAACCGACCGGGCGGCGATCTCAGGTCTCGAGTATCTGATCGGCCGCGGGATCGAGCCGGACGATGCGATTGAGTTGTACCAATCGATCACCGCATTCGCGGTCGGATTCTCAATCCTTGGCTCACCGCTCGGCGAGAGCATGTTGGCCGGGCTCCCGGATGATCTCACGGAACGCATGCGTGAGTGGAAGGACTCGACGTTTCGCAGAACGCTCAGGGCCGTCATGAGCGGCTATGGACTCAGGGAGGGGGAGAGATGAAGTCGATGACTGGTGCGCTGCCGTGGCTGGTTGTTCTTGCGGTCGTCGGGGGTGTGCTGTGGTGGATGCTCTCGAAGGACATGCCTGCCGGTCGATGGATCTTCGCAGTGTTGTTGTTAGCCCATGGTCTGGTGCATCTCATGTACGTGGTGCCTGCACCGGGAGGAGACGGCGCCACGTGGCCGTTCGACATGACCCGTTCGTGGTTGGGAGCGGGTTCGGGTGCCCTCAGGACGGTGGGCCTCGTCCTGATCATCCTGACGATTGCCGGCTTTCTGCTCGCCGCTCTTTCGACTGTGGGCGTTCTGGTCCCGACCGGATGGTGGCAGGCTGCCGTCGTGTTCGGTTCGACCGTGTCGGCGGTCACGCTGATCGTGTTCTTCGACCCGCAGCTCGTGCTCGGTTTGGTGATCGACGCGCTGCTCGTCTGGATCGCTGTGACCAGACTGTGGTCCCCTTGACATCGGACTCCACCAAAGGGGAAGCGCCCCACTGAGGAGGCGCTTCTGGGAGGGAAGGGAGGATGAGTTGTATGTTCAGGATCTCGGTGTCGATCTCTTGAACACTGTCACTATGCACTCCAGGTGTAAGGACGGCCTGAAACGCATCTAAGGAGTTGGTGAGATTCCCAATCCCCTTCTTGCGTGAGTGAGCCGCCACATGGCCACCCAACTCACGCAAGAAGGGAGGGGAGAGGAGTTGGTGGATCTGCTGGGCTTGCTTCACTCGCCGGAAGGGGGAGGCGGCCGAAGGTCGAGGACAGAGGGGGCGACACCCGCCGACAATGCTGTTGTGCGGCCTCTTCGCCCCACGGGCTTGGCCACACCCGGTTGGCGCGTTCTACCCCTGGAGCCAGCTCGGGCAGGTGGCGGTCACGGACCCTTCGGCGGCGGGAGCGGCTCCGGTCTGGTCGGTGAAGGTGCCTGCTCCTGAGATGTCGTTTCCGTCGACCGTCAGAGACGAGATCGCGTCGCCATTGGCCTCCCACTGCATGGTGCCATAGTCTTTGATGTTGGCGATCGAGATGTAGCGGCCGGTTGAATCGTCGTTGATGTAGACCTGGAGATCGTCTTGGACCTTCGACACGTTCCACTGGGATCCTGCCTCGCCGGGCGTCGCGTCCGTGTAGGCGCAATTCGCCCCGTCGAACTCCCAGGTCTGGTCCCCGATGGTGAGGGTGATGTGTCCCGGGCCGGAGGAACCGGATGGCTGCTCTGATGCTGTCGTCGTGGTCGACTGCTCGGCCGTCGTCGTGGTGGCTTGGGTGTTGGTCGTCCCGTCGTCGGGCGGGCTTGTTGTGTCTGCTGTTCCTCCGCTCGAGCATGCAGACAAAACGAGCACCACGACAGCCACTACTTTCCTCATCACGATCCCTCCCGACCGGCCGGCCGGCCGACTAGCCATCACAACCTACCCCGGGTGGGTCGCAACAGGACCTGTTTCTCGCGGCGGGTTGGCGCCACGCCCGCCCGTCTTGTCCCTACGCGACGCGGAACGCATGTTCCGGCCAGGTAGGGAAAGCGCCCCCCGGAGGGGGCGCTTTGGGTGGGAAGGGATGAGATTGATGTCACTATGTACCGGCTCCATAAGGCTGTGATGAGATGAAGCTAAGGACTTTCTGAGAATCTGGACTGTGTCGTCCCGTCTTCTTCCGTGGGAATGTTGGGGAGGTGGCGTCGAGCTGAGGCCTGATATCGGGAGGGGTCGTTCCCGCCCGCGGCTACGGTGCCTCGTTGCCCAGTCTCCAGAGCGTCGCGGCAACCCAGATCATCCAGATGAAGAGCAGCGTCCCATAGATGGCGTAGATGGAGCCGATCATCGGGCGGAGCGCTTCCGAGACGATGCCGATGACACCGGTGGCGACGCCGAACCAGGCGAGTCCTCTGAAGCGGGTTCCCTTGAGCATCAAGAGCGCGATGAGCAGAATGCCGAGCGTCTGCATGATGCCGATGGCCGCCGGGACCTCGTTCTGGGCGAGCAGCGCCTCGGCGGCACCGACGAAGGCGCCTCGTACCGCGCCGGTGGCAGCCACGTAGCGATCACTGAGCAGGACCATGGCCGTAGCTCCGCCACCGGTCGTCGGCAACGCGAGGGATACGGCCCAGGAGAGGACGCCGACAGCGCCGGCGACGAGCCCGAGGCTGTGGTTCAGCCGATAGAACGCAACGGTCAGGGCGAGGAACGTGACGATCAGCAGCAGGCTAGGCGCGACCCAGAGGATCTGATTGATGAGGTAGCTCGTGCGATTGGCGTGGACGTACTCGAGCACTTCGGCGCCGCCCGATGACGGTGCTGCTGGAACGACTATCACCATGATGAGCGCCGACACGTACATGATGACGGCGATCGCCGTGCAGATGGCACCCGCCCTGTAGATTGCCTTCCACGAAGTATCGGGCTGCTGAATCGAAGCGCTTTCGTGACCTGGCATGGCCCACCTCCCGCACCGACACTACATGGCACGAATCGGCCAAAGGAGAGCGCCCCCTTTGTCGGGGGCGCTTGGAGGGAAGGGAGATGTTCGGAACCCCTCGATGGAGTCCCTGCTTGACATGATCACTATGACCGATGCACATGAGAGTGCGGTGAGGTGAACCTGAGAACCTCATGAGATTGTCGACGGCCCGTTCGGAGCTCACGGACCTGGCAGGTAGGTTGGGTGCGTGGCGACAGATCACTCGTCCCCGAAAGAACCAAGCGACGAAGGTTACCGCGAGGCTGTGGGGCTGCTGAAGCGATGCGTCACGGAGTACGGGTTCGTCGCAGCCCCGATCGATCGTGACAACTACCGCCGGATCTGGGCCCGTGATGGGGGAATCCTCAGTCTTGCCGCCCTCCTCACCGGTGATCCCGATCTCGTCGAGACGACACGACGGACCCTCGAAACGCTGGCCGAACAGCAGGGCGCGCACGGTGAGATACCCAGCAACGTCGATCCCACGGCACACCGGGTCAGCTACGGCGGAACGGCAGGGAGGGTCGATGCGGACCTCTGGTTCCTGGTCGCCTGCGGCGAGTACTGGAAAGCGACCGGCGATGATGACTTCCTTCTCCGGATGCTTCCCGCCATCGAGAAGGTCGGCTTTCTCCTCGGTGCATGGGAGTTCAACACCCGGGGGCTCCTGTGGGTGCCGGCAACCGGAGACTGGGCCGACGAGTACGTGCATCAGGGCTACGTTCTCTACGACCAGGTCCTCTACCTCCAGGCGCAGCGTTGTCTCGGTGCGTTCCACGCCCACCTGCACGGCTCTGTCGACCATGGCCTCGAGGAGAAGTCGAGCCGGCTCCGCCATCTGATCCGTGCGAACTTCTGGTTCACGGACGATGACGGGCCGCCCGGCGACGCCTACCACGAGACAATGTGGAAGCAGGGGCAGCGTGCCGCCGAGGAGCGCCACGCCAGCTACTGGATGCCGTACTTCTCCCCGATGGGCTACGGCTATCGGTTCGATGCGTTCGCCAACGTGCTGGTGTCACTACTCGATGTTGCGGACGACAGCCAACGGGCCGAGGTAGACACCTACATCCAGACCGAGCTGGTCGATCCGGAGATGCCGCTCCTTCCGGCATTCCATCCGGTGATCGAACCGCTCGACCGGGCATGGGAGGAACTCCAGACGATGTTCTCCTACACGTTCCGCAACCAACCGTTCGCGTATCAGAACGGTGGGCTCTGGCCGTTGATCACCGGCTTCTACGTCGCCGACCTCGCCGGCAGGGGCAGGTCGGACCAAGCCCAGAAGCTGCTCGCAGGGCTGGACGCCGCCAATGCCCTTCCCTACGACGATGCCGACGCATGGTCGTTCCCCGAGTACCTGGACGGCAAGACGTTCACACCCGGCGGCGTGCACCCGCAGGGGTGGAGTGCCGCTGCGGCCGTCATCGGACACCACGCCATGCTGGGGCAACCTGTCTTCCGCATCGGGACGCACAGATCCTGAGTCGTCCAGCTTCGAAGAGGCCTGCCCCACCGCTCCGGAGCATCCCGCCAAAGAAAGCGCCCCCTTTGTCGGGGGCGCTGTTGGGAGGGAAGGGAGGATGAGTTGTGTGTTCAGGATCTCGATATCGATCTCTTGAACACTCTCACTATGCACTCCTCGGATGAAGTCTGGGTGAAGGCACCCTTAAGACTCGGTGAGATTCGATCAGACCCACTCTTGTGTGAGTTCGGTCGATATTGTCTGCCCGGCTCACGCCAGAAGCGGGGGCTGTTGCGTTCAGGCGAGATGTTTGCTGAACCAGTGATCGCCGTACGGTTCGTCGTTGAACGCGTCGACCTCTTCATATCCGGCGCTGCGATACATCGCGATGGCTTCCACGAGCGCACGGTTCGTTTCGAGCCGGACTGTTGTCACACCGCGTTCGGCCGCGTGCCGCTCGAGTTCCGAGAGCAGTCGTCTCCCGACGCCGAGGCCCCGGACGGCGGGATCGACCCACATCCGTTTGATGTCGGCAGGGCCGGCGCCGCGCAGCTTGAGAGCGCCACATCCGACCGGATCACTTCGCAGCCGTGCGACGAGGAAGAGGCCCCTGGGCGGCGTGAACTCACCCGGATCGGGCACGAGTGAGTGCTCGACGTGGAAGCCCGCCTCGAATCGTTCGTCGATCTCGGCGTAGTAGCGGTCGAGACACGAGGTGGCGTCCGGTGATCTCGGGTCTGTCACGTCGAACATGACGAGGCTGGCGGTGAGGAGCCGTTCGACGTCTGCCATCGCGGCGGTCAGGCGCCGGCGCTGGCGTTCATTGAGCGGGTCGAGGAGTGATGCTGCGAACGCATCGGACCGAGCGTCGAGCGTCGCTCGCTCCTGCAGGCCTTTGCGTGTCAGGCGTGCCTGTCGCACCCGGTGGTCACGGTCGCTCTGTTCCACGATCACGAGGCCGGCGGACTCCAACGAGCGCAGCAGACGGCTGAGATATCCGGAGTCGAGATCGAGTCTCGACCGGAGGCTGCGGATCTCGACGCCCTCGGGGCCGACCTCCCAGAGAACTCGGGCCTCGCCGAGGGGCCGGCCGCGGCCGAGGAAGCTGTCCGACATGACGCCGAGGCGAGTTGTGACGGCCCGGTTGAAGGAGCGAACCGTGTCGATGGTGCCCCGGGTGCTGTCATCCATGATTCTCTGACAATAGTCAGACATTGATTCTGTGGCGACAGGAATCCTCGCGACGGTACGTGCGTTGTGCGAGAGGCGACGAAAGGAGGATGCCCATGAAGATCACGGTCATCGGTCGAGGAAGCGTTGGTGGCGGGCTCGCACGGCTCTGGGAGGCGGCGGGTCATGAGATGACGGCGCTCGGGCATGAGGGCGGCGACGCCTCCGGCAGCGATGTGGTGGTGGTTGCTGTCCCGTCGGGTTCGATCGACGCGGCACTGGACGGGGTGACGGGTGTTGAAGGGTTGACTGCCATCGACGCCACGAACGCCTTTCGGGGTCGCGCGGAGGGGTTCGAGTCGCTTGCCCACCAGATCAAGGCTCGGACGCACGGGCCGGTCTCCAAGGCGTTCAATACGGACTTCGCCAGCCTCTATGGCGAGATCGCCGGGCAGCGGGTGCGGCCGACCGGGATGTACTGCGGCGATGAAGAGGCCGCCGAGGCGACGGAGCAGTTGATCCGTGACGCCGGGTACGACCCCGTGCGTGTCGGCGACCTCAGCCAGGCGCGGGCCTTGGAGGACTTCCTCCAGATCCTCATGGGCATTGCCGGGTCGGGGATGGGACGGACCTTCCACCGGTTCGCACCTCCGGGCGAGCTCTGAGCAGGGCTGCACACAAGCTCCGTTGGTGAGCGCCGCGCCCTCGGGTTGCGTTGGTTCCCCAGCCAGCGAAGCGAGCGTTGGGGGGAAGGTACCGCAGCCGAAGGCCGGGGTAGGGGGGGTGTGCCCGGCAAAATCCCACTCACGGTGTCTTGCCCGGCGTTCCTCGCCTACCCTCGACAGATCATGCTCGTTTGGAGTCGGGGCAGGAGATGACAGAACACAGGGAGACGCTCAGGGGAGCGAAACGCATCGTCGTCAAGGTGGGCAGCAGGGTGCTCGTGCAAGGCACCGGCCGGCCGGACCGTGAACGCCTCAAGCCTCTCGTCGACGAGATGTCACGCTTCCAGCACGAGGGCCGGGAGATTGTGTTCGTCTCCTCGGGGGCGATCGCCGCAGGACTCGACGCACTCGGCATGGAAACACGACCCAAAGCCATGCCGGACTTGCAGATGGCGGCCGCCGTCGGGCAGATCCGCCTGATGAGCGTCTACGACGAACTGTTCGGAGCCAACAACTGTCCCGTCGGCCAGGTGCTGCTGACCCACGACACGCTCAAACACCGCGAACGTCACCTGAACGCACGCAACACGCTCCTCAAGCTTCTGGCAAACCGGATCGTCCCGATCATCAACGAGAACGACGCCGTCTCCACCGAGGAGATCAAGTTCGGCGACAACGACCTGCTGGCAGCGCTGGTCGCGATCCTGGTCGATGCCGACGCGCTGGTGCTGCTCAGCTCCACCGACGGTCTGCGGGAACCGGACGGCAACGGTACGACCCGTCGCGTCTCGCTGATCAAAGAGGTCGACGACGACGTCCTCGCGCTGGTCGCCGACCGGCAGGACGGAGTATCCACAGGCGGCATGGGCTCGAAACTCCAGGCCGCGCAGACGGCCGCCCACAACGGAATCCCGGTCGTCATCGCCGATGGTCGCACGACCGGCGTCCTGGCGCGCATCTTCGAAGGCGCCGACGAAGGTACCCTGCTGCTTCCCAAGGCGGGCGACATCTCGAAACGGAAGCGCTGGATCGCCTTCTTCAACCGGGTTGAGGGCCATCTCGTCGTCGACGACGGTGCCGCAGCAGCCCTCCACCAGGGCAGAAGCCTGCTGCCCGTCGGCGTGGCGGCCGTCACCGGCACGTTCAAAGTCGGTGCGATGGTCGACATCCGATCGGCCGACGGCCGGTCCCTCGCGCGGGGGCTCGTCGAGTACTCGAGCGAAGACATCGACGCCATCAAAGGCCGGCGCACCGACGGCACCTATGGCGAAGTGATCCATCGAGACAATATGGTGGTGCTGTGAAAACGATGAATGTCGAAGAGCAGGTACTGAAGATCGGCGCGGCCGCAAGAGCGGCCAGTCGCGCACTGGCGAAGCTGTCGACGGACGACAAGAACACGATCCTCGAAGCGATGGCCGGCGAACTCGACGCCCAGCGGGCATTCCTGCAACAAGAGAACGCCAAAGATCTCGCCGCAGGCACCGAAGCCGGACTGTCCTCCGCGATGCTCGACCGTCTCACCCTCACCGACGCACGCATCGACGGCATGATCGGAGGGTTGCGCGAGGTGGCAGCCCTGGACGACCCGGTCGGAGACGTGCTCGACACCCGCACCCGGCCCAACGGGCTCGAGATCCACAAGGTGCGGGTCCCGATCGGCGTCATCGGCATCATCTTCGAATCGCGACCCAACGTCACATGCGATGCGGCTGCGTTGTGCTTCAAGACGTCCAACGCGGTGATCCTGCGCGGTGGCAAGGAGGCCATCCACTCCAACCTGGCCATCGCTGCGGCCATGCAGCGGGGCGGTGCGACGAAAGGCCTGCCGGACAACGCCATCCAGCTGATCCCGACCACCGACAGGGAAGCCGTCAGGGTCATGTGCGAGATGACCGACTACCTGGATCTCATCATCCCCAGGGGCGGCGAAGGCCTGATCCGGGCCGTCAGCGAGATGGCACGGGTGCCCGTCATCAAGCACTACAAGGGCGTGTGCCACACGTACGTCGACACGAGCGCCGACCTCGACATGGCGCTCAACATCAGCGAGAACGCCAAATGCCAACGACCCGGCGTGTGCAATGCCATGGAGACACTCCTCGTGCACAAGGACATCGCCGAGCAGTTCCTGCCGGCCATGGGGGACGTGTTCGACCGGCGAGGGGTCGAGATGCGCGGCGACGAAACCGCGTGTCGCCTGATCGGCTCGGCCACACCGGCGACCGAGGAAGACTGGTACGAGGAGTACTTGGCGTTGGTGCTGGCGATCAGGGTGGTCGACGACGTCGACGCGGCGATCGACCACGTCAACACGTACGGAACAGGACACTCCGACGCCATCGTCGCCGAGGACGAAGCGACCGCCCGGGCGTTCCTCGCCGGCGTCGACTCGGCAACGGTGTATGTGAACGCGTCGACCCGCTTCACCGACGGCGCCGAGTTCGGGATGGGCGCCGAGATCGGCATCAGCACCGACAAGCTCCACGCCCGCGGCCCCATGGGTCTCGAAGAGCTGACCAGCTACAAGTACGTGATCCACGGCGACGGCCAGGTGCGCGGGTAGGGCCCTGAACCTGAAGACCCCCTCCGTCCCTTCGGGTCACGTCCTCGACGTCTTATGTCTCCGCACGAATGCCACCCATGGTCCCGGTCCGCACTAGCCCGACGGTCGGGAAAGTGTCCCGAAGCCAGGGTCCTGGGTAGCCCACGGGGAGGTCCGGCGAAGCCAAGGTTCCGGACACCCGACCGGGGGCGCTTGGAGGGGAAGGGAGGATGAGATTGTCTGTTCTTGAACTTTCGACCTTGAACACTGTCACTATGCACGACCCGCATGAACCACAGGTGAAGCCCGTCCATGGAGTTCGTGAGACGCTCAGGGAGCCGACTCTCGGCCGGTGTAGCCGTAGGCTGTTCTTCATGCACGAGACCCCGCAGGACCTCATCGCTCTCCAGCGCCTCCTCGACGAGAGCTATGAGGCGGCGGACCGGCATTTGCTCTCGATCATCACTCCCGATCGGAGGCTCGGAGCCGCGGAACTCGCAGAGAAGCTTCAAGGCATGCGCCTTCTGGTGCTCGCGACGGTCACCGAGGACGGAAGGCCGCTGGCAGGTCCGGTTGACGGGATCTTCTACCGCGGCACTTTCTATTTCGGGTCGTCACCAGACTCGGTGAGGATGCGGCACGTTCGTCATCGGCCGGCTGTCAGCGCGTCGCACGTGCCCGGGGAGGAGTTCGCCGTGACCGTCCATGGCACTGCAGAGCTGGTCGACGTGTCATCGCCCGACCATGCGGGTTTCAGGCAGACCCTGTTGGACATCTACGCGCCGCGCTTTGGAGCCGACTGGGAGGCGTTTCTCGACTCGGGTCCGGTCTACGCCCGGATCGCTGCACACCGCATGTTCACCTTCTGCATGCCGCCTTCAGAGGGCGGGGAGTGATGCTGCGTGTCAATTGCTTCTCCGTGTCCATCGACGGGTTCGGGGCCGGTCCGAGCCAGAGCCTCGACGAGCCCGTCGGTGTAGGCGGGACGAGACTCCACGAGTGGATGTTCGCGACTCGAACATTTCGCGAGATGTACGAGCCCGGTGGTGGCGAGACCGGCGTTGACGACGAGTTCGTTCGGCGAGGGTTCGAGAGTGTTGGCGCCTGGATCTTGGGCAGAAACATGTTCGGACCAGTGCGGGGACCCTGGCTCGATAACGCCTGGAAGGGATGGTGGGGTGACGACCCGCCGTACCACGTGCCTGTGTTCGTGCTGACCCACCATCCGCGCGAGCCGCTCGAGATGGATGGAGGCACAACGTTCTTCTTCGTGACCGATGGGAGCCGTGCCGCACTCGAGCGTGCTGAGGATGCTGCTGGCTCAAAGGACGTTCGGTTGGGCGGCGGTGTGGCGACGATCCGGCAGTATCTCGAGGCAGGCCTGGTCGATCAGATGCACCTCGCGATCGTCCCGACCGTGATCGGCGCCGGGGAGCCACTGCTCGCCGGTATCGATCTGCCAGCGCTCGGCTATCGAGTCGCCGAACAGGTGGCGGGTTCGAGGGTCACGCACGTTGTGATCACGCGAGGTGCCGCCCGCCCGACCACCACTCCGCCAGAACCCGCATAGGGAAGCGCCCCCTTTGTCGGGGGCGCTTGGAGGGGAAGGGAGGATGAGATTGTCTGTTCTTGATCCTTCGATCTTGAACACTGTCACTATGCACGACCCGCATGAACCACAGATGAAGCCCGTCTAAAGAGTTCATGAGACTTGAGCTCGCCTCGCTCGCAGCAAACAGCTGCTAGCAGACAGCGAACAGCCAACGTGGCTACCGTGCCCGCAATGCTTCGACTCACCCGTGAACAGATCCTCGCCTACCGGCGGCGTGTTTCACACCTCGACGCTCGTCTCCCCATGGGACCCGACTCGTTGCGCGCCGCAGCGCACGCGGGCCTCGCAGACTCCATGCCCCGTGCGGCGGTCATGTCGATCGGAGCGCGGGTAGAAGGAGCAACGCCGTCGACCTGGGAGGAGCCCGCCTACGTGCAGGTGTGGGGCCCCCGATACAGCGTGTACGTTGTTGCCGAAGAAGACGTTCCAGTGTTCACGCTGGGACGCATGCCGGAGAGCGGCGCGATTCGCAAGAGGGCCCAGGATGTCGCGAAACGACTCCACGCCCATATGGACGGCTCGCCTCCGGCCCCCTTCAGTGAGGTGGGTAGGGCTCTCGGGTACAAGGACGCGAACGTGCTCCGGTACGCAGCCCTCACCGGCACTGCTCTGATCCGTTGGGAAGGTGCTCGGCGGCCGACCATCTGGACCACGCCACCGCCGGAGATGACTGAGCAGGAGGCTCGTCGTGAGCTCGTCCGCCGCCACCTGCACGTGTTCGGACCGTCGACGCCCGAATCGTTCGGCAGCTGGGCAGGGGTGCGGCGTCCCACGTTTCTCGATCTGGAGCTGGTGCCGGTCGAGACGCCGATCGGGGTGGCGTGGATTCTCGCAGAGGACGAGGAGCTGTTGCGAGAGGCACCCCTTCCTCCGACGCCGGCCCGGTTCCTGCCGAGCGGCGATACGTACTACCTCCTGTGGGGCGCAGATCGGGAGTTGCTCGTTGGTGACGGGGCTCGGCGTCCAGAGCTGTGGACGTCACGGGTGTGGGCAGGTGCGGTCCTCGTCGGCGGCGAGATTGTCGGCACGTGGCGCCGCACCAAGGGGAAGGTGAAGGTGTTCCCCTGGACGAAGCTCTCCAAGCGGGTGATGGAGATGATCGAGGCGGAGGCTCAGACCCTGCCGCTCTCAGACAGGATCACGGTCCACTGGGAGGAGTGACGGGGTCCAACGCATCTTGACCTCTGCAGGCGGTACTGTGATCGAGAGGGTCGGCGAGCAGGAGAGAGGCGGCGATGGGATCACGCTTGGCAACGATGATCATTGGGGCGATTGTCGCGTTGGGTATGGGTGGTTTGCTGCTCGTGTGGCTCAACATGAATGAGGGGTCGGGAGTGGTGGGATTCCTGTTCATCCTCGGGGTGCTGGTTGGACTCGTCATGCTGCTGGTGGGGGCGACGGGAACCCGCGACCGGTAGACGCCGGTGGAGGAGGGCGAAGCCTCGACATCTCGTTCCCCGAGAGCGGCGCGGCGTCATGTTCCCTCCCCCAGGAGCGAATCGACCTTGGGGAGGTGTCCCGAAGCCAGGGTCTGGGAACCCGACGGAACCTATCCGGATAGCGAGCATCGTGCCGTAGTTAGTTGACCAAGGCGACACGGGAGATGTGGGTGGTGCGGAGAATCCGAGTCGTTGTTCTGGCGGGTGTTCTGCTGCTGGTCTTGGCTGGGTGCAGTGAAAGCGGGTCCGACTCGGACGGGACGACAGCTTCAACGCAGTCACAAGACGACGCGGCGTCGGACGGCCAGTCCGACGGTTCGACTGCTTCTGGCAACTACGCCACCGTCACATTCGGCGGAACGACCTACGAGGTGCCTGCCGATCCCCTGAACCTGTGCAACAGCCTCGACAACTTGATCTTTGGTTCCTTCGCGACCGATTCGAGCGGCAACGCAACCCAGGCCGGGGGCAAGGACGTCTCCGTGCAGATCAACTTCGGGATACCGGTCACTGACTGGGAGGCTGAGGGCCTCCAGGCGCCGACCCTCGACGTTGACCTTCAATCTGAGGCAACCCGCTGGTTCGCGATAGTCGAACTTGGCAAGGGTTCGGTCGACTCGTGGGAGCTGACCGACGGCATGGCCACGGGAACGGCGACGTTCGTTGGCGAGACCCAAGGTACGGGCGAGACGGTCGGCACCGAGCAGGGGTCCTTCGAGATCGTCTGCCGCTAGCGGCGCGCAGCCCGTCGGTGGGGGCGGATCGCCCGCAGGGTCGACATGGTGAGCTTCGGGAACGAGCGATTGCGCGAGAGGGTGTCCTCCAGGGCCTCCAGGTACCTGTCCAAGTCCGCTTTCTCGGCGGTGAGCGGCGGTGCGAGACGAACGACGTTCTCGTTGGTGAACGTGTAGATGCTGACGATGCGGTGGCGGTGCATCATCTGCACGGCGATCATCGCTGCGGTCTGGTTGAGGGCACCACGAGTCAGCGGGTTCTTCGTCTGAGTGAAGTCGAGGCCGATCATCAGCCCCCGTCCCCTGACCTCGCGAAGGATCGGGAACCTGTCGGCGAGTTTGTTCAGCTCGCCTTTGAAGTAGTCGCCGAGCCTGGCCGCTCGGTCGGGGAGGTCGTCCTCGACGGTGATCCTGATCGCTTCCAGTGCGGCGGCGCAGGCGAGGGCGTTGCCGCCGAACGTCGACGAGTGCAGCGACGCCGTCTTCTTCGTGCCGTACGCCTGTCGCCACACACGGTCGCTCGTGACGTAGGCACCGATCGGGTAGATGCCGCCGCTGAGCCCCTTCGAGAGACACAGGACGTCGGGAACGACGTTCTCGTGGTCGCATCCGAACATCCGCCCGGTCCGGCCGAGACCTGTCTGGATCTCATCGAGGATGAGCAGCGCCCCGTACTTGTCGCACAGCCGGCGCACGTCCGTGAGATACCCGTCCGGTGGCACGATGATGCCTGCCGGACCTTGGATGGGTTCGAGGATGACGGCGCCTGTCGGCTCCTCCCTCAACGCTGTCTCTACCGCATCGGCGTCGCCAAATGGCACGTGAACGACACCAGGCAGTAGCGGGGCAAACGGCGTTCTGATCTCCTCATGCCCGGTAGCCGAAAGTGCTCCCATGCTCTTGCCGTGGAACCCCTCTTGCGCGGCGACGATTCTGGACCGGCCGGTCGCCGCCCTCGCGAGTTTGATGGCGCCTTCGATGGCTTCGGAGCCGCTGTTGCAGAAGAAGCTCCGTTGCAGGTCACCAGGGCTGACGCTCGCGAGACTCGCAGCGAGGGCGCCGGTGACCGGTCCAGGCGAGATCACGAAGAAGTTGGGGAGTGCTCTGGCCTTCTCCACGGCGGTGATGATCCTCGGGTTGTTGTGACCGAGAGACAGCGCTCCGTAGCTGCACAGGAAATCGAGGTACTCGTTGCCGTCACCATCCCAGAGCCGGATCCCCTCAGCCTTGACGAACCGCCGGGGCAGTCCGTACCCGGCGATGAGGTCGGTCAGCGACTCGTTGACGTACTCGCGATGCAGCTCGAGAATTTCTCCGAGACTGAGGTTGGCCGCCTCTTCGATCGTGTAGATGCGTGGTTCGGTCACGAACTCCTCCAACCTCTGAACCTACAGGACGTTCCGTGTACGGAAGGGAGAAGGTTCGCGACCCTACGCCTCCTCGACGCGGAGCCACCTGTCGACGGCGAACCACCACACGACACTCAACACTCCGACAAGCACCAGGGCGAGCAGCCACGGCGCCGGTGCCCACCAGGCCGCCACCAGCGCCACCACCGCGACCACACCAAGCGCCCCCATCACCGGCCGGTACAGCTGAGGCACCCGCCCCGCCTCTTCCAGCGTGCTCATCACCTGGATCAACGCCACCACCGCGACTGCCACCGAGCCTCCGAGCAGCCATGCCGTCGCCGTCGGCGCCGACGTGTCGCCGGCGTGCTCGACGAGGCTCACCATCGCCGCACCGGCGGCGGCGATCGCACCGGTGATCGGCAGGTGGGCGGTCATCCATGTGGCCAGCGCCGGTCCATTGCGGGGGAGGCGACGACCCGCGTAGTCGAAGTACGTCCACCAGTAGGCGAACCCGATCGCCAACCCGAGCAGCCCTGTGGCGATCACCCGAAACGTTGCCGGTGCTTGGGCGAGGCCGGTGACCACCCCGACGATCACCTCGCCCAGCACGATGATCACGAACAGCCCGAAGCGTTCCACCAGCGAGTCGGTGGGGACGGTCGCGTGGCGCATTCTCGGGTCTCGGTTCAGCACGTTGGCTCCGATGATCCAGAACAGGACCAACACCGCCCACACGACGGTTCTCGGTCCCTCGGGCACGAACACACTGCCGATCATGCCAACGATCG
>Ga0315535_1001052_pt1 | contig 18836 bp, 13 predicted proteins | sample SalMarSW160220MG_2_FD_203092 | JGI IMG/M metagenome (GOLD analysis project Ga0315535, IMG submission 203092) | Salt marsh sediment microbial communities from the Plum Island Ecosystem LTER, Massachusetts, United States - Salt Marsh Sediment SW1602-20 ... | reverse complement strand
CAGGATCAGTACAACACGGCTTTCGTGGAGATGCTGGATTATTATATTCAGCAAAATGAGGATACAGCCGGTGAACCCTATGCCTTCCGGAGCAAATGGAATTGCGATGGTTCTTACTGGGTCTACGCCTATTCAAAACAGAGAAGTAAAGAGCAGTTCGAAAAGCTGATCAGCCAGATCCGTTCGGGTGCGATCACCGTACCAATGAATACACTGAACAGTGTACAGGGTGCTGCGCCCACAGAGGCTGCCATTCGGGACATGTACTATGCAGGATCACTGGAGCGGACCTACAACCTGGACCTGGATCTGGCGTTCAATATGGAGGATCATGTGATGCCCCTGGGCTTATCTTCCATATGGTCCGGAGCAGGTGCCAGATACAGCTGGCATGGTGTGTGCGATTGTGCCACCAAGGTGAAGGGGCTCTATTCCCGCCCCAGGGAGTTCTACTGGTATACGGGTCTGGACGGCCGAAAGATCCTGATGAAGTGGCAATCCCTGACAACCGACAAACAGTTTAACACAGGATATTCCAATCAATTCCCCGGGGGATATGCAGAAGCCTGGAAACCCGGTGCCACTGTGAACTATTACAAAAGCCTGATGAGGGATTCGCTCGTGTACCCCTATGAGATAGCAGCGGGCTTTGGCATGGGATGGGATAACCTGAAATTGACCACCGATGAATTCCTCCATGTGGCCCGGGAATACTCAGATGATGAATACAGTGTGGTGGTTTCCAATGAGATCGATTTTTTCGAGGATTTTGAAAAGCGGTATGGAGATCAGCTTCCTTCTGAATCGCTGTCAACGGGTGGAACCGAATGGGGTTATGGCATTGCCTCCCTTGCTGAAGTTTCTGCTTCTGTAAAAAGATCCATGGAGAAATTGAGGGCAGCCGAGGCTCTTTGTACTCTTGTGGCCATAAAAGATCCTGATTTTGCCATTGGCCTTTCCGAAATCAGGGAGCGGGCATGGATTGCATGCGGATTGTATTTCGAACATGACTGGACAGCGGACAGTCCTGGAATAGCAAAGGGTGAACGGGCCAGTTGGCAACGCGAAATTGCCGGAGAACTGGCGATCTATGTGGATTCATTGTACACCATTTCGTTGTTGGGACTGGGGGCGATGATTCCTGCTACGGATCAATCGCCTGTTTCCTTTTTCGCATTCAATCCACTGGGCTGGGTACGCACCGATTATTGCGATTACCCCTATGACGGATCTCCGGATATCAGGATCATTGAAACGGAGAGCCAAAAAGAAATGCCTTTTCAGATCATTCAAAAGAAGGGCAGGCGTTATTTGCGTATCAGGGCAGACAGTATTCCTTCCCTAGGTTTTAAATCCTATGCCATCGGTCCATCCAACCATCCCTCGGAATCCCGTTCAGCGGCTCAGTTTTCAGGGAATGTAATAGAGAACGGATTCTTTACCATGACCGTTTCCCCAAGGGGACAAATCCTGAGCCTGACTGACAGGAAAAATGGTAACCGTGAGTGCATTCAGTCTCGCGACGGTCTTTATGCCAATGACTTGGGATCAAGTGAAAATGAGCTGAACGGGGTCCTTAAAATTGAAAATGCCGGTCCGGTTTCGGTCACCCTTCTTGCCAGGTCCGGGCAGCCACTGGTGCATGAAACCCGGATCACCCTGTTCAGTTTCCAGAGGCGCATTGAGATTGAGAATCATATCACTCAGCCACTTGGTGCTGAGCCGGTGACTTACTCCTTTTCCTTCAATGTAAAAGATCCCGAAACATGGCACGAGGAAGTGGGGGCCATACTCAGGGCTGCACCCGCATCCAGGGGAGGCCATTATGCCGAAACCAACTGCAGGCTGGACTGGCTGCCTTTCAACCATTTTGCAGCTGTTACCGGTTCCGGTCATTCCATGGTTCTCTCTAACAGGGATGCCTACTTCATGAAGCTCGGGAACAGTGGTATTGAGACCATCGATTTCAAGGCACCCCAGCTTCATGTACTGGCTGCAGGACAGGTGGATGCGGACCTGAACCTTGGATTTCCGGATCAGGACGGTGATACCTCCTTTACACATGCTTTTGCCCTTGGATTCATGGCCGGGGATTTTAATGCTACCGAGGCCATGAAATTTTCTATGGAGCATCAGAATCCACTGGTTTCGGGTCACATAACTGGAAAAACACCACGCTACAGTTACCAGGAATCACTGTTGAGCATTTCTGATCCAAATGTATTGGCATGGGCCGTAAAACCGGCTGAAGAGGGAATCGGGAAGGGGGTTATTCTTCGTGTTTGGAATGTGGGTGACCGGGAGAGCGATTGCACACTCTCTTTCAGAGCCCCGCTATCCGGGTGCATGCAGACCACCCATGTGGAAAAGGATGAATCTGAGGTCCCGGTAAAGGGAAATCAGGCATTCCTCCATGTGGTGCACAAGGGACTGCAAACCTTTAGGATTCTCTTCGATCTGAAGTAAACCATATATTCTGGTCAGACCAGGAAATCCTCCCTTACCGGGCTGAATACATCCACAACCACCCCCTCTTCCAGGCAAACTGCACCATGCACAACGTTGGGAGGTATATACAGGCCATCGCCGTATTTGAGGATGTGTTTCTTGTCTCCGATGGTAAACTCAAATTTTCCTTTGGCGCAGTATGTGGTCTGGGTATGAAAGTGGCTGTGTGGGCTGCCAACGGCTCCCTTCTCAAATTTCACCTTTACCATCATGATCTGGTTGTCCCAGCCCATGATTTTCCTGGAGACACCTCCGCCCAGGTCTTCCCATACCATCTCTGCTGCATTGAAGTAACTTTCACTTGATCTTTTCATCTTCTAAACAGTTATCTGATATCCAATGTAAGGTTTTTAAGGGTCATTGACTTTGTGGAAATATGAGATTATTTTCACTTTTTTCAAATGTAGAAGAAGCATTGTCACCTCGTATTGCTATTTTCACCAAGGACAAATCATCCGGAGGCCCAGCAACATGAAATCCATTGATACCTTTCTGATCATGCTAGCAGCCTGTTTTTTCCCGAACCAGGCAAAAGCATCGAATATTATCGAAGTAACCGCACTGACAAACAGGATTGTTCTTGTCCATTTTGATGACGGAACAGTGGACTATCCCAACGGTCTTCAGGTGAACCGGCTGGATGTGACTGCAGCAGTCAGCGCATCATCGTATGCGCTTTCCAGTGCGGATGATGCGGATTACGTGAGCGCTGCAAGCCCGGTTGATGTGGGCCGGAAATCCAAGGGTACTGAGTTTGTCAAGGATGCTCCCTGGGGAGGAAATTCTTTTGATCCCCGCAGTAAGCCATGGGCTTCAGAACACTATATCTACCTGTTCATGGAAAAGGATCTTAAAGCGGGTAAAAGCTATACCCTGAATACCTCCACCCTGGCGGAAAACGGATCCCAGTGGGCCATCACATTTGATGTGAGACAATCCCGTAGTGAAGCGGTCCATGTAAATACCATCGGTTATGAGACTCAGGCACCCAAATTTGGATATGTGTATCAGTGGATGGGTGACCGTGGCGGACTGGACCTGTCCGACTATGCAGGGAACAGTTTTCATCTCTATAAAGCGGGGGAGGAGGATGCCGTCTTTTCAGGGACCATTGTCAAAAGAAAATCTGCTACCAATGCGGAGACCGATAAGCCCAACGATACACCCAATAAGAATTTCCTGGGGGCTGAAGTGTATGAATGTGATTTCAGTGAGGTCAAAGCCGACGGTGATTATACGCTGGCAGTTGAAGGAATCGGGTGTTCCTACCCATTTAAAATCGGGAAAGATGCACTCTGGGAGGCCTACTATACATGCGCCAGGGCGCTCTATTATCAACGGAGCGGGATCCGGCTGGCCCCACCTTTTTCAGAGGAGGGATACATCCGGCCTGTGAATCAGAATCCCGTGGCTACTAGTGATGACGGTACCTCTTTTAAAGGCATGCTGCTTTATTCCAACTACCCTTATATGGATTGGGATGATGATAATTCGGGTGGAGATTCCCAGGCCGTCATTCGCGATTCGGCCATCGGAAAGCCCCTTGACGTAGCAGGGTGGTATCATGATGCAGGCGACTGGGACAGCTATTACACCCACCACAGGATTCCCATCCTGCTGATGACCACCTTTGAATTTGCACCGGGGCGTTTTGCGGACAATGACCTGAATATTCCCGAAAGCGGGAATGGCATACCGGATATAGTAGATGAAGCTTCCTGGCTCATCAAGTTCAACTACCGGCTTCGAAAGGAGCTGATGGCCAAGGGATACAGCAACGGTGGTGTAGGTGGCGCCAGGATCTGCGCAGATGTATTCACATCTGTGGATGGTAATGCAGAAAGCGATGTGCCTTCCTGGAAAGAGTACAGGCGCACTGTGGTGACCAAAGCGGATGCTTTTATGACCTACCTCTATGCTGGCCAGGCGGCTCAATTTGGCACCATTTTGGGTAAGCTGGGAAAAGATCCCAATGCTTTCGCGGTTGAGATGCTGGATCACCGGGATCTCGAATCCATGTCCAGAGACACAGTGGATTGGGAAAAGGAGGCAAAAGAAGCCTATGCCTGGGCATCGGCAGCAGAGAACCAGCCAGCCAGCAGCAATAATTACCCGGCCTCCCTGAATGTCTATAAAATGTATGCCGCAGCCAGCCTGTACAGGCTTACCAACGAAGAAGGTTATCATGCTGATGCACTGGCTGAGCTACAGGGTCTGAAAAGCAATTCAAAACTGGGAGATGACGAACGCTGGGGAGTATACGCATATCTGCTGGCTGACAATCATGGAGTGGATCAACTGTTGCAGTCGTCCCTGAAAGCCGTGGCACTGAGTAGTGCAAAAGTGAACAGTGCAGATGCCGTCGAGAAAAGAGCCTGCCGCTGGGGAGGCAGCTTTTCCATGCCCATGCTGGTGGGGCAGGCTACCACGCCTCTGGTCTTTGAATCCATTGTGGCCTTTGGCCTGACAGGAGAAAAGACCTGGTCCGATGCTGTGCATACCACGGCCGACTATTTCCTGGGTACCAATCCACTCCATACCACCTGGGCTACACAACTGGGTCCCCGTCCGGCAAAGGTTGGTTTTCACCTGGACAGCCGGTACAACAACAACTGGGAACTGTATCCCGGTTTTGTTCCCTATGGCCCATGGAGCATGGATTATGATTATGTACCTTATAGCTGGACCATAGACGGTGTAAGCTATGAGGGCGGGCACGGTCCATGGAACAAGGACTGGGCCAATTTCTCCATGTATCCGATGATGGACCAGTGGCCCGGACACGAACGGTGGAACAGCAACATCCATGCCCCCATGTCTTCGGAAAATACGGTGCATCAGAATGCGGTCTATGTTTCTCTAACCTATGGTTTTGTGAATGGGCGTCAGAATACCAATGCAGATGCTGACCATTCCATTGGTTCAATTACCCTTGACCGATCAACCATGGAGCTTACACAAATTGGTGAAGTGGATACGCTGGGGGTTAGCATCGATATTGATAATGCCAGTTTTGGAATGCTGAAATGGGAATCCAGCGATAAGCGTATTGCTCATGTGGATGGGATGGGACGGGTGACCGGTGTGACAGCCGGAAGCTGTACAATCATGTGCTCCACCCTGGACGGAAGTGCCAGTGCAGGCTGCAGCGTGACCTGCAACTGGATTGAGCAGGCCGCAGATTCCCTGACAGTAAAACCTGACAGCCTGGAACTGGTAGCAGGCCAAACTGCACATCTGGAGGTTTTTTTTTACCCTGATGGGGTCACCAACAGGTTTGTGGACTGGAGTTACAGTTTTGAGGGCATCGTTGAGGTAAGTGAACTGGGTGAACTGAATACACTGGCTCCGGGTATGGTCTGGGTAACGGCCACCTCACTCAATGGAGGGAGGATGGACTCTGTCTATGTGCAGGTGTATGAAGCTGTGGATTTACTCATTGCTGATTTCGACAGCATTGTCCCGGTACTTACTGTTCCACAGCCTGACCTGCCTCAGCTTTACGCGCCAAACGGGGGACTCAGCGATGTCCAGGCGGATAATCCCATGGTAGCTTCCTCCAATGAGAGTTCGAAAACTGTGATGTATAGCCGTCCGGAAGGGGACTGGAAGTTGATAGGAATGGTCATGCCCACATCCGAACTCAACGACCTGGGACAGTTTGCCCAATTTCAGTTCAAATATTATGGTGCCGGGATTGATGTGTTCTATATCCAGCTGGTTCCTGAAACAGGAGACAATTACGAGGTAACCACCGCAGTTGAATCGGAGGATTGCTGGAAACTTTTTGCCCTGGATCTGGACCTCTCCTTTCCTTTAAAGCAATTCAATATATTTCTGAATCCCCAGGGAAACGGGGCTTCCCTGTCTGCCTATTTTGATGATTTTAAACTGACAGCCGAAGCTGCAAGCTGGTATTCGGATTTGTCCATCAGCCACACCAAATTGGATCTTGTCTCCGGGGTGGATACACTCCTGGTGGCAGAAGCGGATGAACACCCATTTAGCTGGTTATCCACCAACAAAGATGTCGCTACCGTCGATCAGAACGGCGTGGTAAGTGCTGTGTCGAGGGGAACGGCCATCATGCGTGCAGTACCGCTGTACGGCGAGGCCCGGGAGTGCAAGGTCCTGGTTGACGGAGGAGGCGATCCCGATCCAGAAACGTATGAGCGGAAGATGATCCTCGATTTTGAAAATTATGAACTGGACTGGACCTCGGGTTACGGCGCCTTCGCCTGGAACTCCGATACCTGGAGCAAGACGGACAATCCGGACCCGGCGGAGGAGAATAATTCGGACAAGGTGATTACCTGGTACAGGGACGGCACCAATTACGGCGGAGGATTCGGCGTGCAATTCCCTTCCGAAAGCACAAAAGGTTGGGAGAGGCTCTCCTTGCAAGCTTACCCTGAAAAGCCTGTGTCCAAAATCCTGGTGGAATTGCTTGATGGTGATGTGAAGGCAGGGGAATTGGAAGTTTTGGTTGATTTTCCTGCAAACCGGTGGTCGCAGAAGTTATTTGACCTGGCCGATATGGGTGCGCTGGATGTGAGCTTTAATAAGATCAACTTTCTGTTTGCAGTGGGTACCCTGGATGCACTGAACCTATATGTGGACAATGTCTGGTTGGAGAAAGGCGAGAATCAGGATACTACTGTGGTTGAGACCACAATTGGATCGCCGGGGACAGGTTCCCTGCTGGTGTATCCCAACCCGTCAAAAGGGATGTTCATGATACGCTGTGAAATTCCAATGGAGCGGATCGAGGTGATCAATATGCTTGGTGAGATCCTGTATGACATAGATGCGGGCAGCCAGTACCTGGCCGTTATGGAGAAACTAAAGCTGGACAGAGGAATCTACCTGATCAGGGTCTGTTTATTGAACGGCAGCGCAGCCACCGAGGTACTTATCAAGGAGTAGCGTTCAGGTATTTCTGCCTGTGCCGGGATATGGTTTCTTGCTTGGCGAACCCACCAACAATTTATATATTTACTGAATCACGAAATCACCTTTAAAATTTTCAGAATTGCAGATCATAAAGTTCCCTTTGCTGTCCCGTTATACCGCACTTCTGCTTCTCATGTTTCTTGGCATGTCTTTTTTATGCAGTCCATGTGAAGCTGCAAAAGGCAAGGACCTGACCATCACATTCCAGGTGAATAAAAAGGAGCCTGTCACGCCGTCAAACTGTTTGGCCATCTGGCTGGAAGCAACGGATGGCACCTATGTGAAGACACTCTATGCAAGCGACTGGCTGGCTTATGGGGGGTATACGCTGAAAGGGGTGTGCCCCGACTGGGTGGAAAAATCAGACTGGGCCAACAACACAGTCGAACTGCCCGATGCAATCAGCGGAGCTACTCCTGGCTTTGGGCCTCAATCCATGGCATTCAAATGGAACAAAAAGGATTTTCCGCCGGGCAGGTATATCTATCGAATTGAAATTCACCTGACGGCTGATTACAATGAAATATACTGGGGCGAAATTGAGATCGGAGGGGCATCCTCGGTAGGCGTCACCCGGGTAACATATGTGCCGGAGCAGCATGCTGAAATTGCAGGGGTTTTATCTCATGTGAGGGTGGTGTGTGAATAGAGGAGTGAAACAAACAAACCAAAACAAACCGAAATGATGAAAAGTATTTCCCGCAGGAAGTTTATCGGAGATTCAGTGAAAGGTGCCGCAGTTGTTACCACGGCAGGCGCATTGACATCTTTTTCAATGGTTCCGGCCATGGATCGCAAGGGCAGGATGCCCATGCGGATTTTAGGGAAAACGGGTCTGGAGGTTTCAACCCTTGCCTTTGGCGGAGGCTCCCAATTTCAGAAGAACGAGAATGGAATGTGGGAGAAGATGCTGGTGGAGGCCGTCGAAAGTGGGGTAAACTTATTTGATACTTCCCCCAATTACAGTGACTTTAAAATGAGTAAGGACGCGGTGGGCCCCGATGAAAGATTTGCTGCAATACTTTCACCGATCAGGGATCGGGTGCTTATTTCAACGAAGGTAGAAACACGAAATCCCAAAGAGGTCAGAGCGGAGCTGGATGCCAGTTTGTCCAGGCTCAATACAGATTATATCGATATCCTGATGGTTCATGCTTTGGATGACAGGGACAATATAGATGAGATTGAAAAGGGGATATATAAGGAGATGCAGGCCATTAAGAAGGCTGGAATTGCCAGGTTCATAGGATTTTCCAGTATGGCCAGCGCACAGCGCTCGAAGGAGATGCTGGAAAAACTTGATGTTGATGTGGCTCTGCTGGCATTTAATCCGACCCAATTTGGAAATTATGCAGAGATCGCTCTTCCGGCAGCCATGAAACAGAATACAGGGGTGCTGGGCATGAAAGTAATGCGCGATCTGGCAGGAGAGGTGGCAACACCCAGGGAACTTTACAATTACGCCCTTTCCCTTAAGGGTGTCTCTTCGGTTATTGTGGGACATATCGGGAACAAGCAATTGAAAGAGAATATTCGACTGGCACAGGAATTTGAGGCCACTGAAATCAATCCTTTCGATCAACAGGCCCTTGAGGCCCGGTTGGCTCCATATGCAGGTCCGCACCAGCTTTGCTGGGCCAGGCCTGATTATACAGATGGATTGGTTAGGGTATGATACGAATGAAGCATGAAGATTGATATTGATCTGCAACCCGGGCATTTCCTTGAAAAGCTGGAAAGATTCTGGTCGCTTTCCGGCAAAAAGATCGTTCTGATCAATAAGGAGTATGATTCAGCCAAAGGTTCTCCTGTGTTTACCGTGGAGGGGAAATACTCCACCCGTGGCTGGACCGAGTGGACCCAGGGTTTCCAGTATGGTTCGTCCATCCTGCAGTATGATGCAAGTGGTGATCCCTGGTTTCTGGAGTACGGGAAGGATAATACTGTAAAACGGATGACCCCTCATGTTAGTCATACGGGTGTCCACGACCATGGATTTAACAATGTGAGCACCTACGGCAACCTGCTCCGGCTCATGCTGGAAGGGAAGATCCAGGGGAGCGAATGGGAAAAGCATTTCTATGAACTGGCACTGAAAGTGAGTGGTGCTGTACAGGCAGCCCGGTGGACAAGGACCAGGGAGGGAGGATTCATCTATTCTTTCAATGGTCCCCACTCCCTGTTTGTGGATACCATTCGCACGGTCAGGATCCTCATGGTAAGCTACCTGCTTGGACATCTGTTCCAGGGTGAAGGAGATGTGAAAATCGACTTGCTCGAAAGGGCCATCCAGCACGCAAAAGCCACTGCAGATTATTCACTCTATTACGGAAAAGGCAGGGATGGATATGATGTGCGTGGACGAACTGCCCATGAAAGCATTTTCAATGTGAATGATGGCAATTACCGGTGTCCCAATGCGCAACAGGGATTCAGTGGCTATACCACATGGACCCGTGGTCTGGCCTGGGCCATGTGTGGTTTTGCGGAGGAACTGGAACTCATGGAACTGCTTTCGGAGGATTCCCTTGCTGTTCATGGCGATAAGAAAAAGATCACTGCTTTTATGTTGGAAGCGGCCAGGGCCACCTGCGATTTTTACATAGAGAATACCCCGTTGGATGGAGTTCCATACTGGGACACCGGCGCGCCGTCCATGCATAAAATCGAAAACTTCCGGGAAAAAAAGGCCGATCCGTTTAATGCCTATGAACCGGTGGACAGTTCCGCTGCAGCTATTGGTGCTCAGGGATTGCTGCGCCTGGGAAGGTATCTGCAAAAGAGAGATCCAGAATCAGGTAAAAAATACTGGCAGGCGGGATTAACTGTGTTGAATACACTCTTTGATGAGCCTTATCTCAGTACCAATGCCAGCCACCAGGGAATCCTTTTGCACAGCATTTATCATGAACCCAATGTCTGGGACCACAAACCGGTGAAAGGGCTTGTAGCCCATGGTGAATCGAGCATGTGGGGTGATTACCACATGAGGGAGCTGGCACTTTATTTGTCAAGAATAGCAAAGAACGAGCCCTACTACACCTTTTTTGGCTGCGTTGATCCCAGCCTGATTAAATAGAAATACGATGACGTCGGAGATTATTAACCTGGAGAAATTGTGCATTCATACCATCACCACCAAGCCCCTGGCTTTTGAGGTAGCCTGTGCCAAATATGCGGCCAAGGGTATAAAGGGGATCTCCATCTGGAAGGATGCCGTGGATGGACTGGATCATAAAACCGTGGTAAACTGTTTAAGGATATATGACCTGACCCCCGTTTCTTATGTAAGGGGAGGCTTCTTCCCGGCACTGGAAAAGGGAAAACGGGAGAAGGCCATGGATGAGAACATCCGCATGCTGCAGGAAGCAGCAGAAATGGAGATTCCCATGCTGGTTCTGGTTTGCGGTGCCGAACCGGGACTATCCCTTCAAACATCCAGAGACCAGATCAGGGCAGGGATAGAAGCCATTCTCCCGGAGGCTCAGAAACGCCAGGTGAAACTGGCCATTGAACCCCTCCATCCCATGTATGCCGATACCCGCTCGGCCATCACCTCCCTGAAACAGGCCAATGAGATGGCCGAATATTTCCATGATGAATTCCTGGGGGTGGCCGTGGACGTGTACCACCTCTGGTTTGATGAGGACCTGGAGAAGCAGATTAAAAGATGCGGGAAAAACAAAAACCTTTTTGCCTACCATTTGAGTGACTGGAATGTGCCCACGGCCGATATGCTCCTGGACAGGGGGTTGATGGGAGAGGGGTGCATCCCCCTGAAGCAGATCAGGGGCTGGGTGGAAGAGGCTGGTTTTTCAGGTTTCAATGAAGTTGAGATCTTCTCAACCAGGTTCTGGGCGGAAGACCAGGATCTTTTTTTGGATAAAATTGCAGAAGCATATCTCCAACATAGCTAAATCACTGAAAATGAAGATACACAGGGTAGGAATTATCATGAACGGTGTCACCGGCCGGATGGGAAAGAACCAACACCTCCTGCGATCCATTGTAGAGATCATGAAGCAGGGTGGGGTACAGATCTCTGACCGTGAATTCATTATGCCCGATCCCATCCTGGTGGGGCGCAATGAAGCCAGACTGAAAGCACTTTCTGACTTGTCGGGCGTTGAGAAATATACCACCGACCTGGAAAGTGTCATCCGTGACGCGGATTATGACATATACTTTGATGCCCAGACCACCGGCCGAAGGGCTGCGGCGGTTAAACTTGCTGCCTCCAATGGAAAGCATGTCTATTGTGAAAAACCCACAGCATCCGATTTTAAAACTGCTTATGATCTCTATGATTTCTGCGAGAAGGCGGGTGTGAAGCATGGTGTGGTGCAGGATAAACTCTGGCTGCCGGGCATGCTCAAGCTGAAACGGCTGATGCAAAAGGGTTTTTTCGGGGAGATTCTCTCGGTAAGAGGCGAATTCGGGTACTGGGTGTTTGAGGGCGATACAGTTCCTGCCCAACGGCCTTCATGGAATTACAGGAAGGAGGATGACGGTGGCATCATTGTGGATATGCTTTGCCACTGGAGGTATGTCCTGGATAATATTTTCGGAAAGGTGCAGGCTGTATCCTGCCTGGGGGCCACCCACATCAGGGAACGGGTAGATGAACAGGGCAAGTCTTACAAGTGCACAGCCGACGATGCCGCCTATGCCACCTTTCAACTGGAGGGCGGTATCATCGCCCAGTTTAATTCCTCCTGGTGTGTCCGGGTCCGAAGGGATGACCTGTTGACCATCCAGGTGGATGGAACCAAAGGGTCGGCAGTAGCCGGATTGAGGGAGTGCTACACCCAGCATTACGGAAATACACCCAAACCCGTATGGAATCCCGATATGGAACAACCTATCAAATTCTATGACGGTTGGTCAAAGGTGCCCGAGCAGGAGGTGTTTGAAAATGCATTCAAAGTACAGTGGGAACTCTTCCTGAAACATGTGGTGAAGGACGAGCCCTTCCCCTGGGATCTGAAAGAGGGTGCCAAAGGGGTACAGCTTGCTGAAAAAGGACTGGAAAGCTGGGCCAAAAAGGCCTGGGTAGACCTGCCGGAAATTTAGAGACAAAAGAGAAATGAAACAAACAGCACTCATTACCGGGGGATCCAGGGGCATTGGTCTGGGCATAGCCATTGAACTGGCAAAGGAGGGCATCGATCTGGCCATCAACGGTGTCCGCCCCGAAGAGCAAATAAGCCAGGTCCTGAAACAACTGAGGGACCTTGGCGTAAGGGTTGTCTATTGTCAGGGTGACATCACCAGGCAGTCCGAAAGGGAAGCCATCCTGAAAAAGATTCAGAAGGAGTTTGGCCAGCTAAATTTTCTGGTCAACAACGCCGGTGTGGCCCCAAAGGAGCGAAAGGACATCCTTGATGCCAGCGAAGAGAGTTTCGAATACGTCATGAAAACCAATCTGCAGGGACCCTATTTCCTGAGTCAGGCTGTAGCCAACTGGCTGGTGGAACAGAAAAAGGCGGACAAGGGATTTTTTGGATCGATGATCAACATCAGCTCCATTTCCGCAACCGTTGCTTCGGTGAACAGGGGAGAGTATTGTGTGAGCAAGGCAGGGTTGGGGATGATGACCAGGCTTTTTGCAGTGCGCCTGGGGGAGTACGACATCCCTGTTTATGAAGTGAGGCCCGGTGTGATTGAAACCGATATGACGGCAGGGGTAAAGGAGAAATATGACAGGCTTTTTAAGGAGGGCCTGACTCCCCAGAAGCGCTGGGGCAAACCCTCTGATATAGGCAAAATCGTTCTGGCCCTGGCCAAAGGTTTGCTTCCCTATTCTACCGGTGAAGTGATCATGGCTGACGGCGGGCTAACCATTCCAAGATTATGAAAAGAAACAAAAGAAGCTGGAGAATCTGTACCATCCTGGTGCTGGTTCTTGTGGTGCTGGGTTACACGCCCCTGATGATCCCTCATGGGATCTATAAACCCATGATTTTTGGGATCCCCTATTCACTGTGGACGAGCATTCTGGTGACCGTGGCGCTGGTGGTTCTCACCTATGTGGGTTCAAAAGTCCATACGGGACGCGATGAAGGGGAGGAGGAAGCATGAAAGTCTGGATCTACATTTTTTTCGGAATATTCTTTGCCCTGCTTGCTTTTGCTTCCTGGAAGTCGTATCGCCGCAACCGGTCGGCGGAAGAGTTTATGCTTGCAGGAAAAAGCATTGGTCCCATCCTGGGCTTTTTAACTTTCTCAGCGGCACTTTTCAGTGCCTTTACCTTCATGGGCATGCCCGACTTTTTCAGGAACCATGGCATCGGGGCCTGGACTTTCCTTGCCTTTTCGGACGGAATCATGGTTTTCTTCATTCTCTGGTTCGGTTATTTACTCCGCAAAAAAGCCAAAGAGCATAATTTCCAGGGTGTGGCCGGACTGATGGTTTCCTCCTATGGCACAAGATGGGCCGGTGTGGCCATGTTCGCAAGTGCCTTTATTTTCCTGATCCCCTATGTGGCCATCCAGATTCGCGGCATCTCCATATTCCTGGAGGCTGCCTTCCCCGGCCTGTTGCCCTCATGGACTTGGGCGCTGATCATGGTGGTGATGATGCTGGTATATGCGGAGATCGGCGGATTGAAAGCCATTGTTTACAGCGATGCCATCCAGGGCCTTATATTGCTCCTGGTGATCTGGCTCATTGGCAGCACCTGCATTTCTGCCTTCGGGAATGTACCCGACCTGTTCAGGGCAGTGGAGGAAGTAAACGCTGAATTGTTGTCCACACCGGGACCCAATGGCCTTTTTTCCTGGCAGTTTTTACTGGGTTCCATGGTTGCTGTGGTGATGATCCCGGTTACCCAGCCACAGCTGACTACCCGCCTTGTAGTGGTCAAGGACCTTGCCTCCATGCGAAAGATGGCTTATGCGGTGGGTATATTTGCCATCCTGGTGATTACCCCCACCATTTTTATCGGAATGTATGGTGCCGCAAAATACCCGGGGGTACCGACTTCGGAATTCTTATCCCAGGCGTTGCTTTTCGATCAGGCAGCCCCTGTGGCAGCCCTGGCCATCGTGGGTCTGTTTGCCGCCTGCCTTTCAACCACCAATGCCCAGATCTTTGCCCTGGGAAACGAACTCCGCTCGCTGCTTACGGGCGATGAGAAAAAAGCCATGCGCATTACCCGCTTCTCCCTGTTTTTCTTTGCAGCTGTGGTGATGGTATTCTCCACATTGATGAGTGATGAGCTGGCATTGCTGGCCAGGGTCAGTTTTACCGGTACTGCCATGATGGCTCCCATCGTACTGATGGCAGTGATTTCCGGGAGAAAACCAGCCAAAGAGATTATTCTGATCTCTTCACTGGCTTTGATCATCTACCTGTTGTCACTCGCTGGTGTGGTACCGGACCATGTGGGCAAGCTGAAACTGGATCTCTCCCTCTACCTGTTCCTGATCGTCTCAGTGGCTGCAGTTACATTCATAAAGAAAAAAATCGAAAAATTGCCCCGGTTGGAATCATAGGTTCTACAATCTGTTAACTTTAAACCAAAATATATAAGAATGACAAACAGACGCGTTTTTTTGAAATCTGCCGGCCTGGGAATGGCAGCAGTTTCCGTAAGCGGAATAGCAAAAGCTTCAGGTTCATTTACCCCTGGTGACAAAAAGCCGGTTTCTGAATTGAAACTTGGCGTGGCATCCTATACACTTCGGGCCTTTACCCAGGAGCAGGCCTTGGATATGACGGTAAGATGCGGTGTACACCGGATCACATTTAAAAGCATGCATTTACCGCTGGATTCAGACCAGGCAACCATGGAGGCAACCCTTGCCCTTTGTAAAGAAAAAGGAGTGACCCTTTATGGCGCCGGAGTGATTAACTTGCGTACAAAAGAGGAAGTGGACCAGGCTTTTGATTATGCCAGGGCTGCAAAGCTGATAATGATTATTGGCGATCCTGGCTATGACATGCTGGAGTACATCGAAGGAAAGGTAAAAAAGTACGATATCAAACTGGCCATCCACAACCACGGTCCGGGCGACCACCAGTTGTATCCAAGTGCTGTGGATGCATATGAGAAGATCAAGTATATGGATAAACGCATGGGCGTTTGCCTGGATATTGGCCATACAAAGCGTATCAACAGAGATCCCGTAGCGGATCTGAAGACATGCTTCGACCGGGTCTTTGACATCCATGTGAAAGATGTGACAGCCGCCAACGAAGCGGGTGAAACAGCCATCATTGGCCGGGGAGTCATCGATATGGTCTCCTTCCTGAAGGCAGTGGTGGAACTGAATTATACGGGGACCCTGGCTTTGGAATATGAGGCAGATATGGAAGATCCGCTGCCCGGAATGATGGAATCACTTGGTTATGTAAAAGGTGTTTTAGCAACTATTTAAACAGAAACAATGAGTTCAGACAGAAGAAATTTTATTAAAAAAGTTACAGCAGGCACAGCAGGTATTGTTGCAGGCAGTTCAGCTATGGGAATGTCACCCAGGAGTTACAGCAGGATCATCGGGGCCAACGACAGGATCAACATAGCGATCATTGGACTGGGTCGGAGGTTGGGTGCGTATATCGAACCCATAACCGATAAGAAAAACAATGTGGAGTTGCTCTACCTGTGTGATGTCATGAAAAGCCAGAGGGAACAGGCAGCAACTGTTTTTTCAGAACATATTAAATACAAGCCCAAGCTGGAGAACGACCTTCGCAAAGTGATTGCAGATCCTGAGGTGGACCTGTTTATGAATGCCACTCCGGACCACTGGCATACACCGGGGGCAATCATGGCCCTTGCCGGAGGAAAGCATGTATACCTGGAAAAACCAGGGACACACAACATGCAGGAAAATGAATGGATTGTGGCAGCTCAGAAGAAGTACGGTAAAGCGGTTCAGATGGGTGTGCAGCAGCGTTCTTCTGCCCATACCATTGAAATCATCGATGAGATCCACAATGGGGTGATCGGAACTCCTTACAAAGCCGTAGCCTTCTACACCAACAGCAGGGGGGAAGTCCCCGTACAAAAAAGTACTCCCGTTCGGGACGGGCTGGACTGGGAACTTTTCCAGGGCCCTGCCCCCAGGCGCAAATACACCTCTGAAACATGGGACTATAACTGGCACTGGTATGGCTGGGATTATGGTACCGCAGAATCAGGCAATAATGGCACACATGAATTCGATGTGGCCCGCTGGGCCCTGCAGGTGGATTACCCAATCCGTGTGGATGTGGAGGCTGACAAACGTCAGTTTGTGGATGACGGCTGGGATATGTATGATGACATGGAGGTTACCTTCCGGTTTGCAGGCAACAAGGTCATTGAGTGGGACGGTAAAAGCCGGATAGGATACTCCACCTACGGTCATGACAGGGGTACCATCATTTATGGAAGTGAAGGCACTGTTTTTGTGGATCGTGAGGGCTACACACTCTATGACCGTTCCGGCAAGGTGATCAAAACCAATGCATCTGCATCCAACGAGTCTGGTACTGCACTGGGTGGAGGCGGAGACATGTCTACGACCCATGTAGTCAATCTCTTCGATACCATGCGAGGCAAAGCTACCCTGAATGCACCCATTTCAGATGGCGTGATCACCATGGCCATGGTTCACTATTCAAACATTGCCTACCGCATTGGTAAGGGATTTGATATTGATGATGCAAGCGGAAGGATGTTCGACAGGGATGCCATGAAACTCTGGGGACGCGATTATGAGCCGGGCTGGGAACCAAAAATCTAACTGGACCCCGGAACCAGTTTCGGGTTGGCTATTTCACCAACACCATTTTTCGAATGGATGTGGACGATTCTGTAGTCAGCTTGCATAAATAGGTGCCGGCTTCGGCCTGAAGCGGGGTAAATTGTTCGGAATGCGGGCCTGCCTGCCGTTGCGCATCAACCAGTTTTGCTACCATTTGTCCGGAGATATCATTTACTATAAGCTTTACATGGGAATCCTTTTGTAAAGTATAGCTGATTGTAGTTTTCGAGCTGAATGGATTGGGAAAGTTGGTCAGTTCAAATTCTGGAATTGAAACTGACAAATGATTTCCGGTAACTGTGCTGTCTTTTGCATCCTTGATGCCGGCTATATCCAAATAGATGGTTCGGAGCGAATCAGCTCCGTATTCCTCCACTTTTATCTGATCTCCCACGATGGTTACCGATTCCACCCCTTTGTAGTCAGATGGAATTTCGGAAAGGAATGCATAGTATGATTTTGTTATCTTTTCATCCACATCAAGTTCGTCATACAGTTTTTTTCCGAGGATGGAATCCATCTCCAGGACGGTTGGCCAGGGCTGATGAAGGCCGGTTGAACCAAATTCCAAACCCCTTGCATAGGGCTTATCGTTTCTGAAGTTAAACCAAAGATTCAGCCAGGGATATTCAGCGGTTTGCCAGAGATATCCTACCATCAGGTTCAGGGATGGATTTATTGCAGTGACCCAGCCATATTCTTCATTTTCATCCAGGGTGAACGAGACAACTGCTGCATTCCAGGTGTGATCACTGGCTATGTATCTTAAGTCAGTTGGATCACCATCCACCACTGCATCGGGCCACGTGAATAACTCCCCGGGGGAGGGAGGAAGCGTTCCTGCCTGTGAAAAACCGCTGACCACTTTGGTATCCACAATGGTTGTTTCGTCCAGGAAGGGTGCACCCAGGGTTGCATGCTGGACCACATTGAAAACCCTGGGGGCGTCATTGTGGTTGGAGATCTCTTCCACAACCTTGAATACAGATGAATTGTTATTCAGGTATATTTTCCGGTCCATACCCAGTTTGACAATGGGCAGGTAACAGGACATTTCTGTGAAATAATACCCCTGTTTCATGATGGGCCCCTGTTGAAGCGTCCAGGTTACTTTGGAGGCTTCTCCATGAAAAGGAATGCCCAGTGCCTGATCTTCCGGAGAGGAGGGTCCCCAGCGGTCGAAGCAGAGAAAATGTCCGTATTCGTGCATGGGGTTCACATCCACAGCGTTGAGACTGAATTCCGTAATGGTCCCGCCGTTCAGTTTCAGATCCATGCGGGCTATTCCATTGTCAAGGGTAACCGTCTGGGCAGATATATGGCAGGCCATGAACAGGGTGATCAATACAAGTGGGTACGTTTTTTTCATCCGTTTGTTTTTGGTTCAGGCAAACCTTGACCGGATTCCTGAATGATTATTTGAGCAATACGCATCTCCCGGTCTCAGAGAAGTGCCCGCTGCCCATTCTGTAAAAATAGATTCCTGCTGGGTAACTGTCGGCATTCCAAACCACCTGGTAAGTCCCTGCTGATTGATGGTCATCCACAAGGGTCTCCACCAATTGGCCCTGGGCATTGTAGACATCCAGTTTTATATGGGTATTCTCAGGCAGGACATAC
>Ga0315535_1001050_pt1 | contig 18855 bp, 15 predicted proteins | sample SalMarSW160220MG_2_FD_203092 | JGI IMG/M metagenome (GOLD analysis project Ga0315535, IMG submission 203092) | Salt marsh sediment microbial communities from the Plum Island Ecosystem LTER, Massachusetts, United States - Salt Marsh Sediment SW1602-20 ... | reverse complement strand
CTCCGCGACATTCGCGAGCAGGGCTACCGGGGCGGGATCACCATCCTGAAGGAGTTCTGCCGAGAGGTGAAGGGCGAGCAGGTCAGGCGCGTGATCGAGCGCTTCGAAACCGAGCCCGGCCGGCAGGCGCAACTCGACTGGGGCGAGTGCGGCGTCGTCCTCGAGAACGGCGCTCGCCGCCGGCTGTACGTGTTCGTGTTCGTGCTGGGCTACTCCCGCATGCTGTGGGCGCACTTCACCACCAGCACCAAGCAGCCGGTGCTGCTGTCGCTCCTGCGGGAGGCGTTCGAAGAGCTGGGGGTCCCGCGGGAGCTGCTGGTCGACAACATGAAAACCGCTGTGGATCGGCATGCGCTGGGGAAGGCGGTGAAGTTCAACAGTGCCTTCCTGGACTTCTGCGAGCACTACGGAACCCTGCCGTTGGCGTGCCCGCCGTACTGGCCGAAAGCCAAGGGCAAGGTGGAGGCGGGCGTGAAGTACCTCAAGCGCTCCTTCCTGGCCGGTCGCAGCTACCGCCTACGAGACCTCGAACAAGCCGTGAGCCTACAACCATGAGCCCGAACCTCGTAAAGGTAGATGTCGCGTTAGCTCGTGAGACTGGATATCACTTGACACCGCGGGGCGGGATGCCCTCAACCTCACGGACTGGTCCGCATGAGAGCACGCCGCCGGGCGCGTCGGGTCACGCGTCCATAGGAACGCAGAGGAACCCGACGCAGACAGCGCCAGAGCGTGCTACCTTCAGGCGCACCAGCCACCGTGCCGACCCTGGGCGGCACGATCTATCGTCGCGCCGCGTGGGTGATGGCGGCTGGACCGGCATCGTACCGGTAGGCGCGGCGCCCTGGCTCATGGCGCGGATCGTTCGTCCGGGACGCGTGCCGTCCGGGACACCGTGCAGGGGGAGGTCGTTCATGGCCGAAGTTGCACGCATCGACCTTCGCTCGGACACCGTCACACGCCCAGACCCGGGCATGCGACGGGCCATGGCCGACGCCAGCGTCGGCGACGACCAGTTCGGCGAGGACGAGACCACCAACCGTTTGCAGGAGCACGTCGCGGCCCTGCTTGGGAAGGAGGCGGCGCTCTTCTTCCCGACCGGGACCATGGCCAACCAGGCCGCCCTGCGGGTCCTGACCCGCCCTGGCGACGAGGTGATCGTCGGGCGTGAAGCGCATTCCGTCTGGCACGAGACCGGGGGCTCCGCTGCCAACGCGGGCGTCCAGTTCCGCGAGGTCGGCGAAGGCGGCCTGTTCGACGAGGTGGCCTTCAGCGACGCGGTCAAGCCGCGCGGGCACATGATCTTCCCGCCCACCACGCTGGTCGAGATCGAGAACACCCACAACCGAGGCGGCGGCGTGGTGTTTCCGCAGGCGGACGTCGCTCGCATCTGCGAGGCCGCCCGCAGCCGCGACGTGGCGACGTACCTCGACGGTGCCCGCCTGTGGAACGCGTCCGCCGCGACCGGCCGCACCCCGGGTGAGCTCGCGGAGCCGTTCGACCTCGTCATGGTCGCGCTCTCCAAGGGCCTCGGCGCACCGGCCGGCTCATTGCTGGCCGGCAGCGCCCCGCACATCCGCAGTGCCGTCCGCCACCGCAGGATGCTCGGCGGCGCCATGCGCCAGACCGGGCACTACGCGGCCGCCGGGCTCCATGCCTTGACGCACAACATGGCACGTCTGGCCGACGACCACGCCAACGCCCGCGTGCTCGCCGAGCGTCTGGGCCAGAGCGAACGGGTCCTTCTCGACCCCGGCACCGTGCAGACGAACATCGTCGTGTTCGCCCTCCGGCCCGACGCTCCCGACGCGGACCAGGTCGTGGCCCGGTGCCGCGAGCAGGGCGTGCTGCTCGTGGCCTTCGGCCGGCGCAAGGTTCGTGCCACGACCCACCTGCAGGTGACGCGGGAGCAGTGCGAGGGCGCCGGCGACATCCTCGTCGACGTCATCGGGACCTGACGAAGAACGGGGCCACGACGGTTTCCAGAAGAGGGGCCCGACCCTACGGCCGGGCCCAGTATTCGTATCATGCGGTGTAAGCCTATCGTCAACGCCAACCATCCAGCGGCAGAAGACTGACGTCCCAACTATCGCTCGGTCAGGTACTCTCTTCGACCCGCCGAAGCGCTACGGCGCAACCTGCACCTGCGTCGAACCGCGGAACAAGGGTACGGAGAACGCAGGTGTGCCATCTGCCAGGATTCCGTACCCAAGGCTCAACGAGAGCAACCGAGTCGGCGAGAGCGGAGCAACTCTTCGGCCGCATCATCGATGCCGTGAAGCTCCACGCGAGGAGTCGTGCCTCCGGGGCCGCCCCGCCGTCGCTGACCGCGCAGCTGGTTCCTAGCCCCCCGGGGGGCGGTAGGCCGCCTGCTTCTTCGCGGCTTCATCGACCTCCTCAGGAGTCATCAGGAGCGTGGAGTTGGTCGTGACCCTGCCCGAGGCGCTGGCCGTCAGCGCCGCGGCCGCTGCGCTGGCAGCGTCAGGGAAGTCGCCTATGATGTAGCAGTCCGTGTCCCCAAACGCGAAGTAGTACGACTCGAGCCGCCCACCAAGAGACTCAGCAATCCTTTCCGTCTCTTGACGGCGCTTCGTACCGCCCTCCGCCAACAACCCCTTGACACCCTCACCGACGTAGTTCACCTTTACCAGAAACTTAGGCACCGTAGCCTCCCAACGCTCGAATGCGAGCCACACGTGGCTCTCGGATCCGCGCTCGACCTTGCGGACGCGAGAACTCGACTTCGACGTGCCGGTTACCCCCCTTCCGGCGAGCGCATCGATCAGCAGCACGTGGCACCGGAACGACAGCGGAGCACCGACGGAGTAGTCGGCGCGGGGACGACGAGGTACGACAAGCTTGCGGACGCCTATTGTGTGTTGGGCCATGGTTCGCGGCGAGACGCATCATTGTCAAGCGCTCGCGCAACCAACCACACTCAGGTTGTGGGTTCCGTAGCGCACGCGCGGGAATCGAACCCCAGCAATCCGGACTGAGACTCCCAGGCTGCCCCGTGCGACCCGAAACGGATTTGGCCTGCAGCCCGACTGTTACCATTTCGGCCCCAAGAGGCAGGGACTAGGTGCGTTATGTGTTGACGTCAACAGGGGTGAACTGAATTCGCGCCCTGTCTATTAACCCCGCAGCGCGTTGACGGGTTAATAGATAGGCGCCGAAATCAGTTCACCCGCTCTCGGGCCTCTTTGGGCAACATTTGTGAATTTGGGCCGTGAGGTTAAGGATGTTGGGGGATGCGATTGGGGGCGTTGACGTGACCGCGGAGAGCGAACGAGAGGACGACGGCCTGTTTAGCAGGCTGGCATGCGAGAGCAAGGACCACCTTGAGGCTGCCTATCGTGAACTAACCGAAATCTGTGCATCGCATCCGGCAGACGAACTCTTTTCGGCCGTCGCCGGGTTGTTCCTCCTGTTCCCTGGCGACGATGTCGCGGGCGCTCCTGGCACGCACCCCATCAAGCTCGACATCCTCGTTCAGACACTCCGCGGCTTGCCGTCAGAAGAGCGAGGCTCTGACGACCTAGTAGATCGCGCGGCCCACCGCGTAGTCGAACTCCTGACATTGATCAGAGACTTGAGAGTGTGGACAGACGCTCCGTCCGAACGAGACCCAGTCGCGTTTCTAATGCACGAGGTCCGGGAGTGGACGCTAACCGTCCGTGGGACGGCGTATGACGACCAACTCCACCAGCTCATAGCGGCGCTCCAGTCCCCGTTCGACGAGTGGTTCGCTGAGCATGTGGGTATCAGCCCTTCCAAAGCCAGCGAGTGTCTGTACGCCATATTGCTTATTGTCGAGCGGCGCGTGAACAGGCGGAGCGGTGAGCTCAAAGAAGCAGAGCAGGCGATGGACGAAGCATGGCGGCTTGCCAAACGGACCAAGCCGAAGGAACGGACACGCGAGCAGTCTGCTTTGCTGTCTGAGTACGGCCCGAAGGAGGATGCTCTCAGTGCGGCCCGGGACCTAGTTCGAGCGAAGTTGGGTCGAGAGTGCCTGAGGGTGAGCCGTGGTGATCTCAACGCTCTGGACGGCGGCTTCTCGGTGTCGGAGCGCGAGTATTCTGCGCTGCTTGACCTGCTCGGAATAGGCGTCCAGAAGAGTCATTCTGCAGAGCCGTTAGACACTATCAAAGACCGAACGCTGAAGAGTCTTGGTGACGGCTCCGTAGTGTTGGTTCACCTGGACCACGCTTTGGACACCCTGTTTCTGGCCTTCGACGCTGCCGCCCAACGTGATGACGCATTCTTCACCTCCGCGTACCAGCCGTTCAAGGCAGGCGCGTTGGAGCAGTTAGTTGCAGGGTCACTTGAGAATGCGTTCGGATCGGCTGACGTGTATGTGGGGCTGTCATATCCAGATCCGGACAGAGGGGCAGATGCGACAGCGGAACTCGACTGCGCGGTACAGTACGGTCCCTACCTCATCCCAATTGAGGCCAAGGCAAAGCGGTTCAGGGCCGAGTCTCAACGCGGCGACGCCAACAAGTTCCGGACAGACCTCAAGAAGAACATTGAGGACGCCTTCGAGCAGGCACAACGGGCGGCACGGTACATCAACGCATCGGACGTCGCTCAGTTCACGGAGAAGTCGACGGGCCGCATCCTAGAGGTCCGCGGTGGACAGTTGCAGGACCTTCTCGTTTTGACAGTATCCCTGGACTCGTTTGAGGGATACGCGACCGCGTCGCTGCCATGCAGCAACTCGGCCTATTCTCGAAGGGCGAGTTCCCGGTCTCCGTAGGGTTGCTCGACCTCGACTACGTTACAAGGGCCATTGACCGACCCGATGTCCTCCTAGGATATCTGCGCGCGAGGGCGCAGTTCCAGCTCGAAGGCGTGGAGCTGCTGACAGATGAGGTTGAGTTAGTTGGTGCATACTTGAGCACGAGGTTGCGCGCACAGAGGTTCTGGGGGCAGGGACGACCAAAGCCAGGGCTCGCCGTTATTGACGGCTACCAGGAAGAGCTGGAGAAAGCGAACAAGGAGCGGAACGGGTCGTCCAGCAACCCAGCTGGGTCACCACTACGGGTACCTGACGAGATCCGCGCGATACTTGATGGCCTTCGTTCGCGTAGGGACGACAACTCAGTCGTGGTCAGTCAGTGGCTTCTTGATGCACCGGACGTTGTCCTGTACGCAATTGCCAAGGGCGCGCGTGAGCTATATGACAACGCGGTGAGGCAGAGTTCCCCTATCCGGCGCATATCCGGAGTTGTGGAAGGCATTTCGATCACACTGTGTACTACCTGGAATGATCCTCCATCAAGCTTCTCAACGCACGTCTGGGGAAAGACGGCCCTGGAGAAGTATCGGTCCAGGGCCCCGGTGGGTTTGGGGCTTGGACTTCGATTCGGTGGTGCGCTGGACGAGGCCCTTGAGGTAGCAGTCCTTCTTGAGTCACCGTGGAAGGAGGATGCCGCGGTTGAATCTGCGCTCCAGAAAGAAGCTCCTCTCCTTGTGTCCCCATTACCGGGTGCCAAGCTTCCTGGAAGGAACGACCCGTGCTTCTGCGGCAGTGGCAAGAAGTTCAAGCATTGCCACCTTCCCATGATGGCAAGACGCTGAGTGGTCATTCCTGCGTTTGATACGCCGTAGGTCTAGCTGATTGATCTCGACCAACAGACTGGGAACCCATTGAGTCCTTGGCTTCAGCGCGCCCACCCAGGCGCGTGACGAGGACCAAAGCTCTACTCGCTGAAATCCTCGGAACCCGGCCGTACGAACCTCAAGCTGACTGTCAGTCACAGTCTGCTGGTCTTCCTGGCCACCAATTCGCGCAACGCGGGCCAGTGGCGGACGTGCGGTACGCGCTCGCCCTTGCGGATCATGGCGCACGGTAGCGGGGAAAGGCCGGTGACGGTTCGGACGGCCAGCACCGGGTTCAGATGGTAATCAATCGTTAGGCAGCGTGTTTCTCGAAGCCCCAGATTGTGACCGGATCTCGGTTCACGGCATCGGGTCGCAGAAGTTGGCAAGCGAGCATAATGCGTGGGCCGGTGACCGGTGTGAACACCGCGTCCGTGGGGACGCCACTCGCGATGTCGTCGAGGTGCTGGTAGTAGCGTTCCTGGCTGACAATCATGTGGTACGCGCGTCGCGTCGGGTCATATGTGTACCGGCATGGTGCCTCGCGCAGTCTTCCGGGTAGCTGGTCCATAGATGATCGTACCTCTAGGGTCACTCCAGCGGCCCGCAGTGCGACGCCACCCAGTCCATGCTGAGGACCCACGGAGCAAGATCATCGGGTCCTACCCCACTCGTTCCCGACAGCCTGCAAACGTGGTCTTGGAGTGTCCCGGCCAAGTGGGAGGCGGCAAGTTGGGCGAACATGGCCGGTTCTGCATTGGCAAATGTGGGGCTATGGTGTGGTCAGATGGCATTCGCCATTGGTTTGAGGGGGTCTGTGCCGAACTTCAAGTGCTCAAATTGCGGCGCGGTTCATCCGTTTACCGAAGCCAATAATGCTGCCCTGCACGAGTCAGGCACGATTGCCCACTTCCCGTGGTATCGACAGGATGACGGCCTAAACGTAAACGCGACGATCTGCTTGGCATGCGGCACGGTGCACGCGACGGCCTTCGGCAGTGGCAAAGCCCTGTTCTCGCTTGGCAGACGCGTTTGGAGAGTGCAGTATTACCTTCCGCCAGACCGCCTTGTCGCGCTCATCAGGGAGCACGGGAGCCCCCTCCCCAAAGAAGCCACAGACATGCTCTTTGATCGCGGCCTTCTTTCTGCGCCGTTGGGGGCTGAGGGGGCCAACTTGATGCGAATGGCCCTCTTCACCCTCGGAGTGTTCTGTGAGGTCGTGAGGGGCTCTCGGTTTGACGGCGACAGTGTCGAGGCTTTCATGCGACAGGCTAGGGAGCCCCGACGCTCGGAGCAACTCGGGGGCTCTGCATCTCTGCTCGGCAGCCTTCTGGACGGTGAGTTCACAGCTAGTGATGTCGCGGAGATGGCACGCAACAACTACCACACTCTGCGCAATATCGACGCAGACGAGACCTCCATTAAACTCGACATAGCGCACGCCTTTTCCATGTTCCTCTACTATTGCAGTGCGAGGAAAGGCGGAGTCATCGACGTGCGGACCCTTCAGGAGTTCCTCCACGATGCGCGAGATCCGCTGCCCAACAAGAATCCGAGTGGGATGGAAGAAGCCGCAGACACAATCGACAGCTTCCTGACTATGTTCGCTACGCCGGAAGACATCGTGCGTGAGGCTATGGCGCGTCGCGAAGGCGCAGGCAACTGAGTTCCCCGCTCAATGGTGGAGTGTGGGGACAACGGCGGCCTCAGCCAAGCTGTCGGTATGTCCACGCCGGGTTATCGATCACCAGCCTAGCGGCTCCGAGTCCAGTCAACCGTAGTTGCATCATCCTCCCGTGACCTCGCCGTGGCTATCAATCGGCATAAGCTTAGGTACGAGGCAGTGTCTACGGGCCGAGGATCAAGCGTCATTGACACAGAGTCTGCTAGGTGCCGAATAGACGACTGCGACTTCGGAATGCGAGCGCGGCCACACGCAGGGGATCGCGCCCCGCCACCACCGGCCGGAGCCCCCTTGCGACCGCCCTGCGGGCGATGGCCCCACCCACGAAACCCGTCGCGCCGTACAGCAGGAACTTCGATGGCATCACACAACCTCCTGGGACCGCGTGCGCGCGGAACGCTCTCGACGCATGAGACACTGTGTCGTTTCTAAGGTTGAATCCCAACAACCAGGGTGTACACGAAGTACGCCCAACCCCACTTGATCGTTCAGCAGCCTTGGGCTCGCCCTACCGGTGAAACCGTTCTGTGGTGCGACCTTCAGCGCCAGGCCCCGACCGGTAGCTTGCAGGTCGAAGCTGCCGCTCGGGCCCTGACTGCAACCCATACGAAGGAACGCCCGACATCCCAACCGCCAACGATGACGGTGAGTCCGGCATAAGGGCCACACCGACGGCTCGCGCCCTCACCGTCCCAGCGGGGTTCCTCCACGCCGACCAGGCCCTGATCGTGGCCGACGAGGGCGACGCCCGCTACCTCGTGCTCAAACCCTGACCCTCGTTCGAACCAGCGCCACGGGCCGGCCGCGAGGGCGGGCCCACTTCGTTGTTGTGAGCGCCGGCTCACACAACTGCGGGCCTCCTCCGTCAGTCGCCGGTTCCGGACGCCGAACCGCGCTTGCCGCCAAGCGGTGAGACAGGCGTCAACGGCGTGGAGCCGACGCTCCGCTCCACCGCCTGCCCACCTGACCCGTCGTGACCGAGGGCCAACAGGGGGGAGTTGGGTAGAAGGGTCAGCGTTCCGAGCAGGACTGTGAGTGCCACCGCTGCAAGCGCCTCCCAGCGCCATGTGAACGACTTGCTCACGCGGTCTTTCAGATAGACCAGAATCGGCTTGCGATTCAGGACGCCGTGGTACACGAGGAGTGGTATCCAGAGTAGGCCGAACACGTCGTGGAGGGCCGTCCAACCCTGGCGACCGACGCCGAGCGCCGACCATCCGGTCGCGAACGCCGTGCGGCCCGTGGGTGCCAGAAGCAGGATCACGCCGGAGCCAACGACGAGCACTCCTGAAACGATCAACAGCAGCGAGACGAAGGCTCGTAGCTGAAATCGGTTGGCGCGGGCTCTTCGAGCCCTTGAAGTAGAAGGAGTCACCATGGATTGCCTCTTTCATTCCGCAAGCAGAGGTTCGCACGCTGCTCTAGGGGGCCGGTCGAAAGCGTCGTGAACGTTCCTCGAAGGCTTCGAGCGGGTGGCGCCAGGGCGGCCCGGCGACACGAAACCCTCCTCCTGGCCCGGCGACTGCCGTGGCTGAGGTCATGGCGACGCTGGTGGCCCGTGACGAGCGGTTCGTGCGCGGGGGACGCGTGGGTGATCAACTCAGGGGAAGTGCACCCGCCACCTGAGCGGTAGTTCGGCGGTTCGCACTCGACATCGCCCACCAAGGGACTTCCGCGTGGCACGTAAATTCCGTCGGCTGGATTGGATACCCTCCCTCGGAGCCCTAAGCTTAGGGAAGCAGAAGCGAGACAAAGAGCGCCTGCTTGCGAGATGTGCCGTTTCGACCCTGAGAAACCCTCGCCCTCTTCCTTCAGGAAGGGGACCTCACCAGAATCTTCCACAATGCGCGGCGTAGTTTCAAGGTGCAGCTAGCCTATCCGCGTTGAGCAGTGGACCCCAGTCAGGTCCCGGAACTCCTTCGACCCACACGCCACCTGGTTCAGGTTTCCAGGATCAGACCCAACTTCGACACTTCGGTGATTGACTTGTGTCGGTGACGCGCCTCGCGGTGGGGTGTTGTCACTAGGCGTTGATGGTGGCGGGTAGTGGCGCCTTCAAGGCCTTCAGGATCATGGCCTGCTCGTCGTCGGGGGTGCTGGTGCGTTCCAAGCGGTGCTCGCCCAGGGTGATGGTGGCGCGCTGGATGCTGTCCAGCCGGTCGAGGGCGGCGTGGGCGTTGAGGTCGATGCCGGCGGCGTCCAGGCGGTCCTCGAGGATGCGCACCAGGGTGTAGGCGAGCACGCAGGCATGCACGTGCCCGCGGATGCCCGGCTCGCTGCTGTGGTAGATCGGGCGCAGCTCCAGCGGAGTCTTCAACGTGCGGAACGCGCGCTCGACGCGCCACAGGCCGCGGTAGGCCAGCGCCACCTGCTCGGGCGGGAGATCGGTGGTGGTGCGGAGCACCCACTTGCCGTCGAAGCGAGCGTCGTTCTTGGCCTTGCTGGTGTCGATCTCGGCGCTGGCGCCCTGGATCTTGAGGTAGCGCCTGGCGGCGGGCTGCAGGTTCTCCCGCCACGAGCCGCCCTCTAGGCGGGCCTGGAGGTGCTCGAGGATGGCCTGCCGTTGGCGGGCGTCCTCCTCGGCGCGCTCCCGGTTGCGGCACACCAGCAGGCGTTCCTCCCCGTCGCGGGTGATCTCCTTGACCTCCAGCCGGGGCGTGACCCGCTTGTAGCGGCCGGCTCTGGCGAGGGCCTCGCTGGCCTTGCTGCGCCGGAGGCGCTCGGCGATCACGTACTCGACGCCGTCAACTCTCAACGCCTGCAGGTTGCTGTCGCTCACCATGCCCCTGTCGGCGACCACCACGAACGAGCCCAGGTTCAAGCGCGAGCGGAAGTCCCGGCTGGCCTCCGCCATGCTCCGCACGTCACTCTGCCTCCCCGGGAAGAGCCAGTGCGCCAGCGGGATGCCCTCCCGGCTGGTCAAGAGCCCCAAGTTGACCTGGGGTCGGTCGCCGCGCTTGTCGCGCGAGTACCCGAAGCTCGCCAGGCCCTCCGGCCCCACCCCCTCGAAGTAGGTGCTAGTGGTATCGAACAGCACCAGGCTGGCATCCGCGAACAGCCTCTGCGTCAACACGGAGGTCAGCTTGGCTTCCAGCTCGGCCCCGACCTCCGCCAGGAACTTCAGCGCCCGGTAGGCATGCTGCAACTCGATGCCGTCGAACTCCGGTGCATGCACGCCCCGCAACCAGCTCCCCACCAGCGCGCGTTCCGAGCCCGGAGCCAGCACCCGCTGGAACACGATCGCCTTCACGATGGTCGCGACATCGAACGAAAAGCGCCGACCAGAAGCCAGCTCGCCCAGCATCTCCGCCAGGCCGAGCTCGCCCCACAACGCCTGCAGCGGCAGCAAGGCTCCCACCCGCCGGCCCGGCTCCAGCCCGACGTCATCCAGATCCACGGAAACCTCGCCGGCCTCTGCCGAGCCGTAACGCTTCAACGACGCCCGCAAGCGATCGACTTCCTTGGGGTCCAGCTCATCCTCACGGCCCAGGCTCTTCAACACCCGATGCTTGCTCTGGCCATTCTCCCAGTACGACTCCACCAACTGCAGGTACACCACCCCGCGAGTATGCACGCGCTTGATGAACATCGTGCCACCAGCATACCATCATTCCGCACCGCACCACAATAGGAAACAAGCAGCAACGTGTCACTAGGACAGCCGCCACAAGGCATGGAGAAGCCGCGTGCAGTACGCACGCGGCGGATCAACCTACATCAAACTGTCGAACTTGGGTCAGATCATGCTTGCCCACCCCCGCGTTGACGGGTTAGTAGACAAGGGGGTCAAATCACTGCACCCCCCTGCTGATCCTAGAAGCCGCAACACACAAACCAGTTTCTCTGTGCGGGCGAGTGTCCGGTCAGATCGGAGGGTGCTCTCACACAAGCTTGGGGACAGGTACGATTGACCCATGGCTAGGGGAAAACGCCTGGGGAGGAACTCGCCGTGCCCTTGTGGAAGCCAACGCAAGTACAAGGACTGCTGCGAAGGCAAGGTTCCGTGGGAGGAAATCCGTAGCCATCGACCCCAGGAGATCCCCTACCACTTGACTGCCCGAGGGAAGAATCTGGCGTTTCTGCATGCTGCCTTCGGAGCACTCGGGGTTGACATTACAAGACCATATGCTTGGACTGACGTTAAGAACGCAATCACGCCGGCGGTGGTCGAAGAGATCTTCACGGCACGGGCAGTATTGTGGCCGGACCGGCGTGATTATCTGCGGACACTTGAGGAGGGTAAAGGCCGACTCGCGGGGCTCTACTTGGGGCAATATGAGCCGGAACACATCTTGCGGGGAGTAACACGGCACTCCTTGTATGTGGATCAAATCGTGCTGGCGGACCCATTTCCGGACCCCCGGATCATTCGACCCGAGTTCAATCCACTTGAACGCCCAGCAGAGCACATATCGAACACGCTCAAGTTTCTCTACCTGTGGGTCCGGCTCGCGAAGTGGATCGAAGCTGGACTTGTGGTGTTCATTCCATCACCGGGTCAGTTTGACGTCGCTCTCCAACTGGACTGCCTTGCACTGGATCGTGCTCGACATCAGTCCTCACCTGAGCTGCAGGCGCAGCTCAAGCGAGATACGGAAGAAGTGTCAGCATCAGAGCGGCTCTTGAAGGAGTATCTCTACCTTCAGCAGCCCGACGATCAGATCAGACGGAACCTCGAAAGAGATGATCCAGGAATCTCAGAGTCTGAAGCCGATGAGTACATTGCTCAAGTTCAGAGAATGAGGCGCGATCACCCGTACTTCATCGACCTAATTGAGCGGGGCATATCAGGTGAGTTGACCTCATTCTTCGCCGGCGCAGACTACGAGATGTCGAAGATCATGGCGAACTTGATGAACGCGCATCTGATCACGGACATGCCGTACCGGTGGGTGGAAATTCAGCTTGACCGCAATGGAAGCTCGAGCACTTCCGGTTGGCTTGCGTTTGGGAAGAGTTTCGGCAACGTGGAGTTTCCCTTGGTGTCTTCAATCGGTCATCGCAACGGTTTCAGCGTACGCCTCCGCCGGGGTCTTCCATCCCAGGGTCTGGCGGGGGCGGGTATTGAGGCTGTCGGCCACTTCCTCGAGCTTGGCTTCGTCGTGAATCGATAGATTGGTGCCCTTGGGGAAGTACTGCCGCAAGAGGCCGTTGGTGTTCTCGTTGCTGCCACGCTGCCAGGGGCTGCGCGGATCGCAGAAGAAGACCCGCACGCCGGTGTCGACCGTGAAGCGGGCGTGCTCACCCATCTCCTTGCCCCGATCCCAGGTCAGGGTGCGCCTGAGCGCCTCGGGCAGTTCCTGGATGCGCTCCGCCAGCGCCTCCCGCACCCGCTCCGCGGTATGCCCGTGCGGCAGATGCAACAGCATCACGAAACGTGTCTTGCGCTCCACCAGCGTCCCGATGGCGCTCTTGTTCGCCGTGCCCATCAGTAAATCGCCCTCCCAATGGCCGGGCACCGCGCGATCCTCCACCTCGGCCGGGCGCTCACTGATCATCACCATCCCGCTGAGCTGGCCCTGAGCCTTCTGCCGGCCCTGCGGGCGACGCTGCGCCCTGCCGGTCCGCAGACAGGCGGTGAGCTCCCTACGGAGGCTTCCCCGCCCTTGAATGAACAAGGCCTGGTAGATGGTTTCGTGACTCACGCGCATGCCCTCGTCACCAGGGTACGTCGCCCTCAGATGCGCGCTGATCTGCTGCGGCGACCACAACTGGGTGAGCAGCCGCTCGACTTCACCCCGGAGAACCTTGTTGCGGGCCAGCTTCGGCGTTCTGGGTCTTGCCATCAACCGGGCGGCGCGCACGTCCCCGCGCCAGGCGCGGTAGCGCGTAGGTCCACCGTTGCCGTTGATCTCCCGACTGACGGTGGACGGAGCCCGACCCAGCCGCTCCGCGATCATCCGAACCGACAAGCCCTGCGTGAGCCCTCGGCTGATCTCTTCGCGTTCCTCGAGCGACAACCGAAGGGCAGAGCGTCGCCGAACCACCGCTCGGTCACGACGCGCTCCGAACACGCGATAGATGGCGTTCAAAGAGCTATCGAACTCCGCCGCAATCTCCGGGTACGGGCAGCCCTCAAGCACCCGCCGGTACATGAGCATCCGCTCCTCGTCACTGAAGCGGCGACCCTCCGACCTCCTGGTCTTGTCCATCGCACCTCCCGAACTCCTGCCGACCCTACGTCAGCAGGGAGGTGTTGCGATGGTCGATTGAAACCACCCTATTAACCCCGCAGCGCGTTGACACCTCGGGAGACCGCCCGTATACTCTGCCCAATGCGTATCCGTCGGCGCCTTCGGGTCATCAACCTGTGGCAGAGCGTGCTGCTACGGGGGGGTGGGCCCGTCCGCGTCTAGAGCTGCACGTGGCTAGATGCCGGTCGCGGCCTCCGGGAAGCTTGCCCGGAGGCGCGTTTCGTTTGTGATCCACCCGAGGAACCACCCAGGCCTACCAGGTCGACCGCACGGCAAGCGAGAGGACGAGCATGACAGAGCCGAGGAACCTGTACCAGAAGGTGTGGCGGGAGCACGCCGTGCGCACGCTCCGCAACGGCCAGACGCAGCTGTTCATCGACACCCATCTGATCCATGAGGTGACCAGCCCGCAGGCGTTCGGCATGTTGCGTGACCGCGGGCTGAGCGTGCTCATGCCCGAGCGCACCTTCGCGACCGTCGACCACATCGTGCCCACGCACACGCGCATCGAGCCGTTCGAGGACGCGCTGGCCGACGAGATGATCCGCGAGCTGCGCAAGAACATCGCGGACCACGGCATCCGCTTCTTCGACCTGGACAGCGGCGATCAGGGCATCGTGCACATGGTCGGGCCGGAGCAGGGCATCACCCAGCCCGGCACCACCATCGCCTGCGGCGACAGCCACACCTCCACCCACGGGGCCTTCGGCGCCATCGCCTTCGGCATCGGCACCAGCCAGGTGCGTGACGTGCTCGCCACCCAGACGCTGGCCATGAGCGAGCTGAGGGTGCGGCGCATCGAGGTCACCGGCCGGCTGCGGCCGGGCGTCTACGCCAAGGACGTGATCCTCCACATCATCCGAACCCTGGGCGTGAAGGGCGGCCTGGGGTACGCCTACGAGTACGGGGGCGACGTCGTGACCCGCATGAGCATGGAAGAGCGCATGACGGTCTGCAACATGTCGATCGAGGGCGGCGCCCGCTGCGGCTACGTCAACCCCGACGACACGACCTTCGCCTACCTGCAGGGTCGCCCGTTCGTGCCTGGCGGCGCCGCTTGGGACGAGGCGGTGGCGCGCTGGCGGGCGGTGGCGTCCGACCCCGGCTGCCACTACGACGACGTCGTCACCATCCGTGGCGAGGACATCGCCCCGACCGTCACCTGGGGCCTCAACCCGGGTCAGGCGATCTCCATCGAGCAGGACGTCCCCACCGTGGAGGGCGCTGCCGCGGGCGAGCGCGAGGCCATCGCGGAGGCCCTGGCGCACATGAAGCTCGCCCCCGGCGCCCCCATCAAGGGCACCAAGGTGGATGTCGCCTTCTTCGGCTCCTGCACCAACGGACGCGTGTCGGACTTCATCGAGGCCGCGCGCTACCTGGAGGGCCGGCGGGTCAGCCCGGCGGTCACGGCCATCGCCGTGCCGGGCTCGCAGCACGTCAAGGCGGAGTGCGAGCGGCTGGGCCTCGACCGCGTCTTCAAGGCGGCCGGGTTCGAGTGGCGCGACGCCGGCTGCTCCATGTGCCTGGCCATGAACCCCGACAAGCTGGTGGGAGACCAGCTCTGCGCCAGCACCTCCAACCGCAACTTCAAGGGCCGGCAAGGCAGCCCCACCGGCCGCACCGTGCTGATGAGCCCGGTGATGGTGGCGGCGGCGGCGGTGACAGGCGAGGTGAGCGACGCTCGCGAGGTGTTCGGCGTGAGCCGAGAGGCGGTGGCGTGACATGGAATTGAGGCAGATCCGCGAGGTCCGGGGGCGCGCCGTGCCGCTGCCCGGCGACGACATCGACACCGACCGCATCGTCCCGGCGCGCTACCTCAAGTGCGTTACCTTCGACGGCCTGGGCGACGCCCTGTTCTACGACGAGCGCCACGACGCCCAAGGCGAGCCCACCGGCCACGTGATCGATGAGCCGCGCTACGCCGGCGCCAGCGTGCTGCTGTCGGGAAGCAACTTCGGCTGCGGCTCCAGCCGCGAGCACGCCCCCCAGTCCCTCGCCCGCGCCGGGTTCGAGGCGGTGGTGGCCGAGAGCTTCGCGGAGATCTTCTTCGGCAACGCCACCACCCTGGGCCTGGTGTGCGCCGCGGTGGCGCCGGAGGCGCGGCGCGCGCTCACCGAGGCGGTGCGCGCCGACCCGACGCTGGAGCTGGTCGTCGACGTCGACGCGCGCCAGGTGCGCGCCGGCAGCTTGACGGTCGACGCAAGCATCCCGGACTCGGCCCGCGAGGCGCTGCTGGAGGGCTACTGGGACCCGCTGGGGGAGCTGCTCGAGGGCGTGCCCCAGGTGGAGGCGGTGTCCCGCCGTCTCGGCCGTCCCGCCGCGGCGGCGTGAGCGCCGCCAGGCGGCCGGCGGCGCAGCCAGGCGCGCCGGGCGCGGCCGCCGGCTGGGCCTCGCGCGGGCCCGCCTACGCGGCCAGCGCGGTGCACGAGGCAGGCCCTTCCCTGCCCCGCCTGCTGGCGCTGGCCCGGCCGCAGCCCGGCGACCGCTGCCTCGACCTCGGCACGGGCGCCGGGCACACCGCCGCGCGGCTGGCCGCCGTGGCGGGAGAGGTCATCGGCTTGGACCCGGAGGAAGGCATGCTCGCCAGCGCCCGCCAGCGCTACGGGCAGCTGCCCAACCTGCGTTTCGTGCATGCCGCCGGTCACGCCACCGGTCTGCCGGACGGCAGCGTCGACGTGGTGACCGCACGCCACACCCTCCACCACCACCGCGACCCGGGCGCCACGCTACGGGAGGTGGCGCGGGTGCTCAGGCCGGGCGGGCGCTTCGTGCTGGTGGACGAGACGCTGCCCGACCCGAGGGTGGACGGCTGGCTCGACGCCGTGGAGCGGGCGCGCGACGCGACCCACGTGCGCGCCTACAGCCTGGCGGAGTGGCGTGAGCTGCTCGACGGCGCCGGCCTGACCTGGGTGGTGGGCGACGCCCAGACACGCACGCGGATGCGCGTGAGCGACTGGATCGGGCGCATGGCGCTGCCCCCGGCCGGCGAGGCGGAGGTGCGGCGGCTGTTCCGCGAGGCGGGGACGTTGGAACGTAGACTGTTCGACATCGAGACCGAGGACGGGGAAGCGGTGGCCTTCGCGCTGCCCATGGCGCTGGTGCTCGCCGTGCTCCCCGGGGAAGCGACGGGCCAGTCATGAGCTACCACATCGCCGTGCTGCCGGGCGACTTCATCGGCCCGGAGGTGATCGATGCCACCCTCGCCGTGCTCGAGGCGATGCGGGCCACTCACGGCCTCGACCTCGAGTTCGAGCGCCTGCCTTTCGGCGGCGGCGCCATCGACGTCCACGGCGAACCGCTGCCGCAGGTCACCAAGGACGCCTGCAGCCGCGCCGATGCCGTGCTGATGGGCTCGGCCGGTGGACCCGTGGGCGACCACCCGTGGAACCGGCTGCCGCGCGAGAAGCGCGTGGAGTCGGGCATCCTGGGTCTGCGGCGGCATCTGGGCGCCTTCGCCAACCTGCGGCCCGTGAAGGTGTTCCCGGGCCTCGAACACCTCTCGCCGCTCAAGGAAGCAAACGCGCGCGGCACCGACCTGCTGATCCTGCGCGAGCTGACCGGCGGGATCTACTTCGGCAAGCCGTCCTACGCCCGCGATCAGCAGGGTGCGTCCACCATGGTGTATGACCGCTACGAGGTGGAGCGCATCGCCCGGGTAGCCTTCGATACCGCCCGCAAGCGGCGCAACCGGGTGACCAACGTCGACAAGTCCAACGTGCTCGACGTCTCGCAGTTCTGGCGGGACGTGGTGGTGGGGGTGCACCGGAGCGAGTTCCCCGACGTCGAGCTCGACCACCTCTACGTCGACAACGCCGCCATGCAGCTGGTTCGCTCCCCCACGCAGTTCGACGTGGTGGTCACCGGCAACCTCTTCGGCGACATCCTCTCGGACCTGGCCGCGGTCATCCCCGGCTCGTTGGGCGTCCTGCCGTCGGCTAGCCTGGGCGGCGCGGTGGGGCTCTACGAGCCGGTCCACGGCAGCGCTCCCGACATCGCGGGGCGAGGCATCGCCAACCCCGTGGGCACGCTGCTGTCCGCCGCCATGATGCTGCGCCACGGGCTCTCCCTGGCGCCGGCAGCGGACGCCCTGGAGGCCGCCGTTCAAGCCGCACTGATGGACGACGCCACCGTCGATCTCGGCGGCAGCCGCGGCACGGCGGCGTTCACCGAGGCGGTGGTGCGGGAGCTGCAGGCGGCGCCGGCGACGGCCTGAGCCCGGCGCGCCGCCGCGTGTCGCCGCGCGTCGCAGCGGCCATCCGCCGCTGGGCGCAGGGACCGTACAATGTCCGCGATGTCTGCCGACCCGACACTCGAAGGCACGCACGCCAGGCCCGCGACGCGGGTCGCCGGCTTCCAGGAGACCGTCTTCGCCACCTACTCGCGGCTGGCCCGCGAGCAGGGCGCCATCGACCTCGGCCAGGGCTTCCCCGACTTCGCGCCGCCCGATTTCGTCCTCGAGGCGCTGCGGGCGAGCGCCGACGGCTTCCAGCAGTACGCGCCGCTGACCGGCCTGCCCGCCCTCGCGCAGGAGGTTGCCACCGACCTGGCCGCGAAGCTCGGCCGCTCTCTCGACCCGGCGGCCAACCTGCTCGTCACCGACGGGGCCACCGAGGGGCTGTTCGCCTGCGTGCAGGCCCTGGTCGAGCCCGGCGACGAGGTGCTGCTCATCGAGCCCTTCTACGACGCCTACCCCGCCGACGTGCTCATGGCCGGCGGGGTGCCGCGCTATCTGCCGCTTGAGCTGGAGGGCGGGCGCTGGCGGCTCGACCCCGAGCGGCTGCACGCCGCCGTCGGCGAGCGCACCCGGATGATCGTGGTGAACACGCCCCACAACCCCACCGGCAAGGTCTTCACTGCCGAGGAGCTGGACGCGGTGGTCGCCGAGGCCGCCCGTGTCGACGCCGTGATCCTCAGCGACGAGGTCTACGAGCACATCGCCTTCGAGCCGCACGTGCCGCTGGCCAGTCGGCCCGGGGCCTGGGAACGCAGCTTGAGCGTCGCCAGCCTGGGCAAGACCTTCTCGGTGACCGGCTGGAAGGTCGGCTGGGTGAGCGGGCCGGAGCCGCTCGTCCGGGCGGTGCGCATGGCGCACCAGTGGATCCCGTTCACCGTCGCCACGCCGCTTCAGGCCGCGGGTGCGGCCATGCTGCGCCATGCCCGCCATAGCGGCTACTACCGAGAGCTGGCGGGCGGCTTCCGCCGCCGCCGCGACGCGCTGCTGGAAGCGCTGTCGGCGACGCCCTTCCGCGCCCTGGTGCCCGACGGCGGCTACTTCATCCTCGCCGACGCCAGCGCGCTGCGGTACGAAAGCGACGTAGCGCTGTGCGCGGACCTGCCCGGCCGGGTGGGGGTGGGCGCCATCCCGCCCAGCGC
>Ga0315535_1001048_pt1 | contig 18865 bp, 18 predicted proteins | sample SalMarSW160220MG_2_FD_203092 | JGI IMG/M metagenome (GOLD analysis project Ga0315535, IMG submission 203092) | Salt marsh sediment microbial communities from the Plum Island Ecosystem LTER, Massachusetts, United States - Salt Marsh Sediment SW1602-20 ... | reverse complement strand
CGGTTCCGCAAACAGGACAGTATTTCGCTCCTTCAGGAAGCTCATTTCCACACTTCTTGCAATACGGCATCACAGACTCCTCGCTGTGCATTAATGTCCAAGAAGTATATTTCCTTTTTCGCCCTTCAGCACACCTTGTCCTTCACTTACAGTTTTCCTTTGTTCTCAATTAGGCAAATTGCGGAAAGAACAACTTCGTTTCCTAAATGTTTAAAACGTCTATTGCGCTTTTACAGGTGTTAAGGTGAAGTTTTTGGCAGAACTCAGAAAGTTTACAAGTAAAGAGCTTGAAGAGTATAATGGGAAAAACGGCAAACCAGCCTACATAGCTTACCAAGGAAAAGTGTACGATGTCTCAGAGAGCGCCTTCTGGCTGGATGGCGAACACATGGGACTGCACCAGGCAGGAAAAGACATCACTGAAGAATTGGACTTGGCCCCTCACAGAGAGGAAACGCTAGAGCGAGTGAAACTGGTAGGCGAGTTGGTTTAGTCTTAAAAGATTACCTGTAAAACGCTGTCAACCCTGTGTAGCCCGCTCATTGCCTCTTTTGCTTCTTCAGCGCTTAACCTTCCCTGTTTCACCAGTTCTTGTAAAGCGGCAAATGTGGTGTGAAGCGTGTCGAAAGCGGCTTTCAAGTCCAAATCATTATTCATGCACTCTTCAAAGCTTGACACGATTCTGGAAGCCAGCTTCTTTGCTTTTTCGCTGGAATGGGTTGATTCTACCTTTTCCAAGTCTTCCACCATACTTTTGAAGGCGTCTAGTCTTCGGCTGGTTTCAGCGAGCTTTTCCCAGGTGAAGTTCAGTTTGTCCCTGTACTGCACATAAATCAAGAAGAAACGCACATGCTCTCTTCTGTAGCCCCTCGCCACCAGGTCTGCTGGGTAATACACGTTGCCCCTGCTCTTCGACATCTTCTTTCCATCAACAAAAAGGTGAGCGCCGTGAAGCCAATACTGCGCGAACTCCTTTCCCGAAACTGCTTCTGCAATCGCCAAAGTGTAATCGTGATGCCGCACCAGATTGTCTACGCCGCCGCATGCCACATCTATGGTGAAGCCGAGGTGCTTGGTAACCATGGCGGCGTCTTGAATGTTCCACGCGGGTCTACCCTTTCCAATTTCTGTTTCCCAGCATGCGCTGTCGCCTTTTTTGCAGCCGTGCCAAAGTATGAAGTCGCCTCGGTTCCACGGAGTGCCGGGGTAAGTGTCCTTGTGGAAGCGCCGCTTCTTTTTTGGCCATTTGTTCATATCCACCCGCGCGAGTTTGCCGAAACCCTTGAATTTTAAGGGATCGAAGTACGCGTTTTCCGCGCCTTCGTGCCTGCGCCAATACGCCAGCCCTTTCTTTACGAGCGTTGCAGTCAGCTTTGCGGCTTGATCTACAACTGTTGACGCCCGTATAGTGTAGTCGGGAACTTTTATTTTCAAAAGCTCAAAGTCCCTGAAGAACGTGTTTTCATGCTTGCTTGTTAACTCTTCCACCGAACGTGCTTCTTTTTTTGCTTGAGCGAGCGCTTTGTCTTCCACATCCGTTAGCGTGATTAGGCGCTTAACCTTGTAGCCTAAATATTCCAAGTATCGCTGCAGCACATCCTCAAACAGGAAGGTGCGGTAGTTGCCGATGTGAGCGCGCTGGTACGTTGAAGGTCCACATGTGTACATTTTGACCTGCATATCTTCGCGGGGTTTGAAAGGCTCCAGTTTTCTGGTTAAGGTGTTGTACAGGCGAAGCAAGAACGGTTGTTACTCCTTTTCGAGCTCTTTCAGCACCTTCAGCGCTTCTTCGATATGTTTTTCAGGCTGAAACTGGGAATTGAATATGTGGCGGACGACGCCTTTCTTGCCTATGATGTAAGTCACTCGCCCAGGGATTATGCCCATAGTTGACGGGACGCCGTAGAGTTTTCTGACCTTGCCGTCTTCGTCGCTTAGCAGCAGGAAGGGCAAGCCATGATGAGTGGCGAACGACTTGTGAGATTCCAATGTGTCTGAGCTTACGCCCAGCACTTCCGCGCCCAAGCCTGTAAAGATGTTATATCGGTCTCTGAACTCGCAGGCTTCGCGCGTGCACCCGCGGGTTTCGTCCTTAGGGTAAAAGTACAGGACGACGTTCTTTTTGCCGAAGTATTCTGAAAGCGTCACGTTATCGCCCATTTGTGAAGGAAGCGTAAAATCTGGAGCTTTATCTCCAACATTAATTTTCACAGAAACCCCCGACATTTTTGAACACAAAACGGACTTTTAATGTTTTCCCGATAGACAATAAACGGAGACGCTTCAGGAAGGGAAAGACTGCGGTTTTGCCGTAACAATGTAGAAGTCGCTTCCCAAATCCTTCACGCTATCTATACTGAAACCCGCCTCCACAATTAGGTTTGCAGCTTGCTCCTCGCTAAACCTGATACTCATGGGTGGACCAATTGGCATGGGCTTTTTCTTCCAGTCCAGATTCACCAGCGTGCCAGTCGGCTTCAGCATCTGCCTGGCGTTTTGCAACACTTTTGCTGGGTCCCTGAAGTCATGAAGCACTATGCTGTAGAAGACCATGTCGGCGCACGTATCGCAGAAAACTGTTTCCTCTCCTGCTCCAACCTTTGCGGTCACGTTTTTCAAGCCTTTCTCTGTGGCTTCGCGTTTCAACCTGTCAATGGAAGAAGCGTTTACATCCACAGCATAGACCTTGCCTTGTTCACCTACTATCTGAGCGGCTGGAATGGTGAAAAATCCGTATCCGCAACCTATGTCCATGAATACCATGCCCGCGTGTAAGCCTATGCTCTCCAAGTTCAGATTCGGATGATACCATTTCATGGATATGTCAACTTGCTGCTCTTATGACTGAATTAGCTTTCGAATTTGTTTTTCATGGGTCTGACGGGTAGTAAGCGGGTAGATTTCGCGTTCACTGTGAAAGAACATGGGGTCTTCGCCTACAACTTTCGACAAAGCTTCGTCCGAGTCAACGTTGACTATGAGCATGCTGCCCTGCTGACCTATGAGGTGGTAGTCAACTTCAATCAGCTTCTCCTTCTCCAGTTTTTCGAAGTAATTGAACTGCAACGGAAGCAGCTTCGCCCATTTCTCCATGGGAATTTCCTTTTTGACTTTTTGGATTATCAGAAATTTCATTTTTCATCACCATTAATTCTATCTAAACAATCGCAAAAAATTATTGGTAGAAAAGTTGAAAGACTAAACAAGTCTCCTGTCACTTCTCCTCGCCGCGCTTCATCATCTCAGGCATCTTCCAGTGCATCTTGGAAATTCCTTCCTTCATGACGCCCATGAGTTCCTCGTTTATCTCCACTTCAAGCGAGACTTTAAGCTTTCCTTTTTTCTCTTCAGACATTGACCCACCTCCTTACTCCTTTTAGCTGGTTAGGCAACAGGTCATCGAGAAAGTAATGGGCTTGCTTCTCACTCAAATCAAAATCAATCTCAATTCTATAATGGAACTTGCCCAGTCGCTGGGTTCGGCTCTTGTAATCAGAAATCAAACCTTGCTCTTTCAACTCATTCAGCCTGCGCCCCAAATAGAAGGAAATAGCTGTTGGAGCTAAAGGCTCAAAAAAGAAAGCAACTCTCAATAGCAGACTCGTGAGTTTTTCTCGAACCGAACTGGACACACCTTTTTCCTCCTATTCCCTTTTGACCTTGCGTACCTAACGTGATGTTTAAAATATAGTAAGGCGATTTTTTAAGGTTGTGTGACTGTCACGCCTCAGTCACAAGGATGAAACATATGACACTTACAGAGCTTAATGACCAGATTCGAAAATGCCGAAAATGCAGGCTGTGGCACGGCGCCAAAAAACCGGTTCCCGGCGAAGGACCCCTAAATGCCAAAGTGATGCTGGTGGGGCAGAACCCTGGTGCAGAAGAAGACAAAACAGGCAAGCCTTTTGTTGGAAGGGCTGGAAAGTTCTTGAACAAGGTGTTAGCCAAAAACGGCTTCAACCGAGAAGAACTGTTCATAACCAACATTGTCAAGCACACATCGCCTAAGAACAGGAAGCCGTTGCCCGATGAGATAGAGGCTTGTGCACCTTATCTGGCTGAGCAGATCAAAACGGTTAAGCCGAAAATAGTCGTGCTTATGGGCACGGTTGCCTGGCAGGCTCCCCGGCTTGCAGGCGTAGAATACGTTGAAACTTATCATCCTTCGGCTGCGATGCGGTTTACTAAAATGAGAAAAAGGTTTGACGAAGACTTCAATGCTTTAAAGAATGCATTAGTATAGGCACTTTGGCACATAAAATATTCAGTAGCGTCAACGTCACCTATCTATCTTTTAGCTCTTGACAGGTTAAACAAGTTTTTTATGCATCCGCAACGATATAGTATTTTACCGGGGTTGAAGCGTTTGAACGAGGAAAACATCATCGAAGTTGGACACATAACACATTTCTTCTCCAAGATAAACGTCGCCGTAGTCGAGTTAATAGCGCCTCTAGTCGTGGGTGACCGCATTCTAATCAAAGGGCCATCAACAGATTTTGAACAGGTTGTGGACTCCATGCAGATCGAACACGCGAACCTTCCAAGAGCGGAAGCGGGGCAAAGCATAGGTTTGAAGATGGCGGAGCATGTCAGAGAAAGAGACCGCGTTTACAAGAAACTCTAATCGCTTCACCTTTTTTCTCTACACTGTTCAAGACGACCCAATGTCTAGCTGGCTTCAGCGGAAGCGTCCACTATCCGCTTAATCTCCGCGTTCAAAGCTTCGGGCAAGCCCAGTATGCTCACATCCATGAAACCTCGAATTATCAAAGAAATCGCTTGGTCCCGCGACAGCTTCCTCGTCATCAAATACGTTATTTCCCTTTCCGAGATTTTGCCCACAGCCGCCTCATGCGTGATTTCAACCCCCTTCTTTTTGGCGATCAACTCGGGTATGGATTGCAAGAACGCCTCTTCATCTATTAGCAGCCCACGGCACTCCAAGTGCCCCCTGCAGTCAGCGTTGTCGCCTTCGATTAAGCCCCTGATGATCATCTTGGAGCCTTCGCGGGCTATGGCGCGGCTAACCATCTCCGCCTTGCTGCCCTTCCCCGTGAGAACCGCCTTCGACCCGATGTCTAAAAGAGAATTACTCTTGCCGTACAGGATGTTGTTGAAGCTTACCGCTGAATCTGCGCCGTTGCAGAAAGCCGCAGGATACATCTGCATGTCCCTGACAGAATGCATGCACACGTAGTTCGAAACGAACGTTGCACCGTCACCTATCTCCGCCGCACTCCTCGGACGCACAAGCGTGTTCTTGTTCCACTGATGAATCATCGTGAAGTTGAGCATGGCGTCTTTTTTAACGTAGATTTCCGACACGCCCAGATGTGACGCTTTCGGAACGCTGGAATGCTGAACGCAACTGGTGATTATGTGCGCCTTCGACCCCTCCTCCGCGATAATTATATTGTGAACGCGTTGCTCCAAATTCTTCTGCGTAATCAACAGGCACGACTGCAACGGAAACGTTACTTCAGCACCCGGCATAATTCGCATGAAGTAGCCGCCGCTCCAATTCTCTGCCACGCGCTGGGTAAACTCGTCATTGTCCTTGTCGACAAGCTTCCACATGTACTCTTCAAGCCAAGAATACTTCTGCAAGGCTGTTTTTGTGTCCATAAGCTCGATTTTTCCCTCAAAAAGCTCGTTGACTTTCGAGTAAACCGTGGACTGGTCCACGTGGTAAAAGGTGCCTGAGCGGTCTTTCTCGTCCGCTTCCATGCCTGCCTTGTACGTTTCTTCCAGAATTTTGTGCGGCACCTTCATAAGTTCATTTTCCCTGCTCACCCTTCCATCCTCCCGTGCTTCTTACTCTGCAGGATACGCATTCTTCGTAGCCGAGTTTCTTGATGTCTTCATAAATACGCGTAGGATGCGTAAAACAGTGAAACGTGCCATTCAGCAGTACGCACCCGTACTTGGCTTTAATATAATCCATTATGTCGCCCTTGTGCGTTATTATCAACGCGGAACTGCCACTGCGCTCCACGTATCGCTGTATCTCACCCGCGATAAGCCTCAGGCTTTCAACATCCACGCCAGAGTCAGGCTCATCCAGCAAGAGAAGCTTCGGCTTCAGAAAAATCAGCTGCAGAATCTCCGAGCGCTTGCGTTCTCCGCCTGAGAAACCCACGTTGATGTCCCTGTCCAAGAACTCAGTGAGTCTAAACGCGTCTATGAGCTTTTGCTCCTCTTCGTTGAAGCGAGCAATGGGACTTTTGCCTAAACACAGCTTCAGCAGGTCAGCCAATTTCACGCCTGTAATTTCGGGTGGATTCTGGAAACTTACAACCATGCCGAGTTTTGCTCTTTCTTCAACGCTATTGTCGGTGATGTCAACGCCCATGAAGGAGATTTTACCCGAAACCACCTCGTACGAGGGAAGAGCCATCAAGGCGCTAATGAGCGTCGTCTTTCCAGACCCGTTGGGTCCGAAGAGAATGTGGCTTTCATGGCTCTTCAGGCTAAAAGTGATATCTTCAAGGATAAGCTTGTCTTCGACTTTGACCGATAGATTCTCGACGTCAAGTATGTTCATGGCAATCAAATAGCAATGTTTTCGAGGGAAAAATAAACCTTTTGAGCACGTGTTGCTGCGCCGAGATCTGAAAGGTTACAATCCACAAAACGCGTGATATGTATCCACAATTCATAATCCTTTACTTACTATTTGCGGTTACCTTTATGCCCCAGCCTCAGTGAAAACGCAAGTTAACTTTAACATAGTAACGGTTCGGAGAAATCATGCAAAGCAAACACGTAGGAAGCACTGAAAACAGCTTCATTGCACTTCTAAATTTCATAGCTGATCCTGCGATTATTGTTGATGGAAAAGGGCGTTTTCTCGGAGTAAACGACGCTTTTATGGAGTTAACTGGGTTAAGAAAAAAAGAACTGATTGGTACGGCATTCTTTGACTTGAGCGTCTTAAATGCAGAAAACAAGATAATGCTCTTGGAAAACTTTAGAAAAAGAATGAAAGGGAAACTTGTTGAACCGTATGAAATTAACTTCAAAAATCGAGCTGGTGAAACACGATATGCAGAAGTGAAGGCAAAAAAAAACAGCTACGGAGAGCAGATTGCAGACCTTGTCACATTCCATGATATTACTCGAAGAAAAGACAATGCGAGGCGAGTGAAGGAATATTCTGAGAAAATGGAGGCACTTGTAAATGAGAAGATTGGCGAAATCAAAGAACACAAGGAAAAATTTGAAACGATTTTTAACTCATCTCCTGACGCCATCACGTTAATTGATTTGAAAGGAAATGTAATTGAATGCAACGAAGCAACATTACGCCTGCATGGGTTTTCATCAAGAGACGAAGTGATTGGAAAAAGCGCTTTGGAAATCGTTTCACCAAAAGAACACAAAAAAGCTTCACGGCTAATGGCATCTATTTTGAAAAAGGGGTCAGTGAAGAACGTCGAATTAACTTTCTTAACTAAAGAAGGCCAAAGCTTCCCTGCTGAAGCCTCTGTTAGCCTAATTACAAACGCTTCAGGAAAGCCCACAGGTTTTGTGTCGATAACAAAAGACATCTTGGAACGTAAAAGAATCGAAGAACAATTAAGAGCCTCAGAAAAACATTTTCGGGAAACCCTTGATAACATGCTGGAAGGCTGTCAGATAATCGGATACGACTGGCGTTACGTGTACGTCAATGACGCTGCCGCTGAGCATGGACGAACAACAAATGAAAAGCTTCTGGGCAAAACCATGATTGAAGTGTACCCAGGTATTGAAAAGACCAAAATGTTTTCCAAACTCCGAAAATGCATGGAAAAACGCGTCCCGATATTTATGGAAAACGAATTCGTGTTCGCCACGGGAACTAAAGGATGGTTTGGGCTTCGTGTTCAACCAGTGCCTGAAGGTATTTTCATACTATCGGTGGATATTACTGAGCGCAAGAAAACAGAATGTGCCCTGAAAGAAAGCGAGGAGAAATTCAGAAATCTGTCTGAAGAGTCTCCGAACATGATTTTCATATACAAAAAGGGCAGAGTAGTTTATGCAAACAAGAAATGCGAAGACTTAATGGGCTATACAAAGGAAGAATTCTACGTGCCCGCTTTCAACTTCTTCACCCTAATCGCCCCCGAGTCACGAGAAAAGCTGAATTCAAGTCATAATAGGCACGCGGAAGGACAAGACGTGGCTCCATACGAATATACTCTCGTCACAAAAGCGGGAAAGAGAATTAACGCGGTCTTAACGTCAAAATTGATAAAATACGAAGGGGAAAGCGCCACTCTCGGAATAGTGACCGACATTACTGAACGCAAGAAAATGGAAGACGCGCTTAGACAGGAACGGAACATGCTTGAAGCTGTCACCGAAAACATTGGCGCTGGACTTTCCATTGTCAGCAAAGACTATCAAATACTTTGGGCTAACAAACTAATGAAACAAATAAATGGTGACTGCGAAGGCAAAAAGTGCTATTCAACATTCAACAAGCTCACTGTCGTTTGCCCGAACTGCGGTGTTAAAAAAGTTTTTGAGAAAGGCGTGCCCATAGATATTCACGAATATTCCAATCTGGATGACAAAGGTAACAGGTTCTGGATTGAACTTATTGTCACCCCAATCAAAGACGAAAAAGGCAAAGTTATAGCTGCTTTGGAACTTGCGATAAACATAACCGAAAGGAAACTTATGCAGGATAAACTGGCGGGCTATTCCCAAAAACTGGAAAAGCTGGTTGCAAAGAGAACTGCGGAATTAAAGAAGACACAAGCCAAACTTGTCAAGTCCGAACGACTTGCTACCATTGGCGAACTTGCTGCCATGGTTGGGCATGACCTGCGTAATCCATTGACAGGGATAGTGGGCGCAGCATACTACCTGAAAACCAAGCATTGCACAGAACTGGGCGTTAAAGGCAAAGAAATGCTTGGAACCATCGAGAACGCCATTAACTACTCTAACAAAATTGTAGATGATTTGCTGGAATATTCGCGGGACCTAAAATTGGAGCTCACAGAAATCACTCCCCAGGCACTGCTGAAGACCGCTTTGTCGTTAATTGCAGTTCCAGAAAAAATCCAAGTTATAGACGTCACCAAAGACAAACCCGTAGTCAAGGCTGACACGGAGAAAATTCGGCGAGTTTTTGTTAACATAATCAAAAACGCTTTTGACGCTATGCCTGAAGGCGGAGCCTTGACTGTAAAAAGCAGAGAAGTGAAAGACAAGTTAAAAATCGCTTTCAATGATACGGGAACAGGGATGTCAAAAGAAACTCTAAGCAAACTTAAAGGCGGGGTTCCGTTGTTCACGACCAAGGCGAAAGGTATGGGCTTTGGTTTGCCCATTTGCAGACGCATAGCAGAGGCACACGGCGGAAAAATCTCTGTGGAAACCAAAAACGGGAAAGGAACTACGGTGACTTTAACCATCCCAGTTAAACCCAAACAAATAGATGAAGACGAAGAAAAATGGATTTTCAGCGAATCAATGTTATCAGTGACTTCCGTAGCGCAAAGAAAACGCCACAAACGCTAAAGATGGGAAAACTTATGGGATTATCTCGCATCCGTTGTACTTCATGAACTCAAAATCGCTTAGGCGCACTTTCCCATTCTTAATGAGCTGCCTGATTCTCGGGAGTTCCGCCTCTACGGCGTTTACTAGTCCTTTCACTGTGCTGCAGACCACGGCGTACGCTTCGCTGCTCCAGCGTTTAGTTATGTTCGCGTAGAGGCAACGCCCCCCGCAAACGTTGAGGGTGTCGCATTCGGTGCAGGGCGCGCTAACGAAAAATTTCCCAAGTTTAAGCGGATGTGCATCGGTTATATTGCCTAGATAGTAGTTTTTCATTCCCCACATGGTAGGGCATGGAATTATGTAGCCGTCGGTTTGTATGGCGTAGTTTATCCATCCGCCGCCGCAGCGGAGAAGGCTCGGCTCTTTGTGCAAAAGCGAGTTGGCGATGCCTAAGAGAGGATAAAGCCGCAAGACCGCCAGTTTCTCTTCCATGTGGTCAACCCAGAAATGCGCCAGCCGCGCCACGCCGGGAACATAACTCTCCTCACTCCAGCGTTTGAAATCGCGCCGCGCGTAATCGTTTGCCCAGAAACCTGCGTTCAGTTGCCAGTGCACCGAAGAAAACGGGAACTCACTGTTGCCGACGAGCCATGTGACTTGCTTGTAGATGTCTGTCTGCTCCATAACCGTCATGCGGGCGATTAACTCGCCGCGGAAGCCGTTCTGCATAATAAGCTTCAGGTTGTCAATGACTTTTCGGAAGGTGCCTTTACCTCTGTAGTAATCCGTTAAGGCTTCGTCGCCGTCCAAGGAAACCAGAATGGTGTGGAAACGGTTAACATATTCCGGCGCTAGGCGGTCCAGGAGCAAGCCGTTTGTTTGAATCATGAAGTGCCGCGGCTTCGCCAAGTCCATGATCTGCTTAATTGCTCCGGTGCATAGCAGGGGTTCGCCGCCGTAAAAAGTAAAAACGCACTCTGGGTCCTTGTTGCAGAACTTGGACAGTAACGCGAAGTCGTAGTTGGCTTTTCTGGGCAAAGAGTAGTCCACGTCGAAATCGACGAAGTCCTCGTCAAAATCCTCAAGCGTCTCGCCGAAACAGTACCTGCACTGCAAATTGCACTCCGTCGTCAGCGTCACATGGAAGAACATGTTTTGCTTCTAGAGCGAAAAGCTGTTTAATAGTATTTTTCTGCTTCCTTCAATTTTTCTTTGAAGTCTTCGTCTTCGCTCTCGCTTTCTCCCTCAGAGTCTTCTTTATTTTCTCTTTGGGTGTTTTCGTCTTCCTTTTCCTGAACTTTTTCTGCTTCTTTCCTAGCTTTCTCAATATACTTCTTAAGCTCCCTTTCCTTGATTTTCTTTTCAGGCAAAGTCTCAGGAGCATACATCAAAGGCAGAACGGCCAAGAAAAGGAAGAAGCTGGCGAAAGAGAAAGCAGAGAAAGCTGTCGTTGGAGAAATATCCACAGCATAGGTTTTGATTAAAATGTACAAGAAATTCCCAAGAAGATAAGGAATCCCGCCCAAGGCATAGTACTTCTCCTTTTCATGATTTTCGCCGAGGTCTCCCCAGATAACTGTAAAGAATACTGAGGCTAGCAATCCCCATGTTATGCCGTCAAGAATCAAGAACAAGTACAAAGTAGCTGGTGAATCTGGAGAATTAAAGGCGCTTAGCGCCGCGTATTCAATTCCGAGCATTACGAAGCCTGCAATAACTATTCGTTTTCTCCCTGTAATGTCTGCAATAAAGCCGCCTATGATCGCAACGAAGCCCACAAATGCTGACTCCGCAAGTTGCACAAAAGCAAAAACCTGCTCGCCATAAACTCCTTCCAATATTGGTGCTTCTGCGAAGTTTATGAAGCAGAACATGACCCATGGAAATAAATACAACAGGATCTCTTTCTTGCGAATAAGTTCTAAGTAACTAGGGGATTTTTGCGAATCAAGCTTTGTATTTTTCTTTTTCAGAAATAGAAAAGCGACTCCGCCAAAAAGTCGCCAAACCGCTAGTATTATGATTGTTTCCCATTGTCCAAGCATGTTGATTAAAAAAGCAAGAATCAAAACAGTGAACCCAACAGTACTCCAAATTATTCCGCCCGCAAAGCCGCGATTTTCAACGGATGTTGAATCGGCAAAGTAGCTTAAGCAAGATGGCAAACCAATTCCAATTGATGTGCCAAAAAAGAGAGCAAGTAAAGCATTAGCAATCATGGCATCACTGGACATTATAGTTAAAAGAAGTGTAGAAACTACTCCCATGAATAGCCACAGACTTAGAGCGGTGTTTCGTAGGCGCGGGAAAAACTTTGAGCCAAGTATTGCTGAAACGCCAATGCCCACAAAATATATGGTGAACAACTCGAGTTTTTCTGCTTGGAGGAGGGTCAGTTCATTCACAATCGAACTGAAGACCGCGTAGGTTAATATGTACCAGACGAAACTGTTGAGCACTATAAGAATTGACGGCGCGGTTGCTCTCCAAGCAATTTTATTCTTGAGCGCTCTGAGGCGAATCATTCTTTAAATCATTTATAAAATGCAGTTTTTGAAGATAAAACTCTTGTTATGTCCAATTCTGTATTTCTGTTCAACGAAAAGCTTTATATGTAGTTGCGTTCTACAACGATACTTTGAGGAGAGGGTTATGAAGGCTAAGAAAGCCAAGAAGAAAGATGTTCCAGTTCGATGGACGCCTTAAAGTCATAAATCTTCAAGCATAGAAGATAAGATAATCTGCAGTCGATTTTGCAGTTCAGTCCTTAAAAGCTTACCTGTTAAGTTTGTACCTTCCTGAATTAGAGACTGCATTCCCTGTTTAAGTTTTACAATGGGCATCGTTGCGAGGGTGACATCAACTAGTTCGGAGACGTCGCTTTCCGTGATCTTCGCTTTTGAGATAATTTTCATGACTTTTCGTTTAGCTTTTGGATCTTGCATTGCGAATATTAGCGGTGGGGGCAGGTCTTTGACGGAGATTCGTTGACAAAGTTCTTCGATGTCGAAAACATCTATAAATTCCTCTCGAAGCAGAACTAATGTTCCGAGGATTCTGCCCAGTTTTGCTAAGGCCTCAACTTCAACTTCTTCTCCTCCCCCAAACAGTGCGCCGAGGTGCATGTCTGCTTCGATTCCTGCAGCCTTCATTTTGGTAATCTCAAGAAATTCTGTTGACTCAATATTTTTTTTCTCTCTTAAACCGATTTCAAGAGCGTGAGCGTTGCCAACTTCAAACAACCGGCTCTTTAACGTCGTGACCGCGCTGTTACCCTTTTCTTTCGGCAACATTACTGATGAATCAACAAAAAGCTTGAAACCTCCAATTAAGAAGGCATTGCCAAGAAGGAGTGCCATTTCAGTGCCGAATTTGCCATAAACCGTGGGAACTTTGTTTTTCACTTTAGATTTATCAATTATATCGTCGTGTACATCAAATGCTGCCGCCATCATGGCTATCGCCGATTGCGTCGGCACAAAATCATCCGGCTCTCCTCCCACTGCTTCACATGCAATTGAGAATAAGCCAGGGTGCGTGAAATCATTCCAATGCGCGATGTAATGTTCAAGAGCATCATGTAGCTTTGGATGATTTATTTTTTCTGATTGTAATATCTGCTTGGCAAATTCAAGTCCTTTTTTGCTTCTCTTCTTAAGACCTGCAACTACACGCTTTCCCATTTTCGGCGGCATACTATCTTCTTATCTATGTTGTTGTTAAAAAGATTGATTAAGCTTGCGCAATGACGGCTGTGTTCCTGTTCTTCTTGTGAAAGCAAAACTCTTAATAGCCTACGCCTTAATTCAACAGTTTCATGAGCCAGACCAAACAAATCGAGGCGAAATGGCAGAAAAAATGGGAAAATGCCCGCGTGTTCGAGGCTGACCCTGATCCGAAACGGAAGAAAATTTTTGTCACGTTTCCTTATCCTTACATGAACGGCCCTTTGCACGTGGGCCACACATTCACGGCAACGCGAGTAGATGCGTACGCGCGATTCAAGCGCATGCAAGGCTACAACGTGCTTTGGCCATGGGCTTGGCACTGGACCGGCCAGCCATTACTAGGTGCAAGCGCGCGCGTGGCAAAAGGCGACGAAGAATACATACATGTTTTGCGGGAAGTTGATGGCGTGCCCGAGGAGGAGCTTAAGCGGTTTGTTGACCCGCTTTACATGGCTCAGTACTACACCAACGAAGGGCGTTTGGCTGCGAAGCGCATAGGCTTCTCGATTGACTGGCGACGCGAATTCAACACGATTATGCCGACTTATCAGAAGTTTATAGAGTGGCAGTACACGCGCCTGAAAGAAAAAGGCTACGTTACGCGGGGCACGCATCCAGTTGTTTGGTGCCCAAAGGACCAGAGTCCAACGGGCGATCATGACCGCCAGGTAGGCGAGGGCGTCACGCCCGAAGAGTACACGCTCATAAAGTACAAGCTGGACGATGGGACGTTTCTGCCCGCAGCCACGTTCAGGCCTGAAACGATTTACGGCGTGACCAACATGTGGATAAACCCCGACGCCGCGTACGCCGAGGCGGAAGTCAACGGCGAAAACTGGATAATAAGCCAAGAAGCCGCGGAAAAACTCAAAGAACAAGAACGCACAGTCAAAGTCAAACGCACGTTCAAAGGCAAAGAATTAATCGGGAAAAGCTTCGAAAACCCGCTTACGAAAGTTAAGTTTCCAATACTGCCCGGCTGGTTCGTTGACCCGAAACAAGCCACAGGTGTGGTGTATAGCGTGCCCGCCCACGCGCCGTACGACTGGCTTGCGCTGAAGGATTTGCAGGAAAAACCCGAAGTGCTCCGGGATTTCGGCGTGAACCCTGAAATAGTGAAACAGATTAAGCCGATTTCCCTTATCAAAGTTGAAGGCTTCGGCGAGTACCCCGCGGTCGAGATTGTTGAGCAGATGGGCATAAAAGACCAGCATGACCCCCGAGCGGATGAAGCCACGAAGGCTTTGTACAAAAAAGAGTTCCACGCAGGCGTGCTCAAAAGGAACTGCGGACCGTACGCTGGGAAAATGGTTAGAGAAGTCAAAGACATGCTTATACGTGATTTTAGGAAGCTCGGCGTAGCCGACAGCATGTACGACCTGCCTGACCCCGTGGTTTGCCGATGCATGACCCCGTGCATAGTCAAGATACTTTCAGACCAGTGGTTCCTCAACTATTCCGAACCAGCGTGGAAGGAGAAAGCCAAAGCGGCAGTCGCTCAGATGAAGATTTACCCTGACGCTGCAAGGCAATGGTTTATCGCGGTTATTGACTGGCTGAAGGAGTGGGCTTGCGCCAGAACCACAGGTTTCGGAACACCGCTACCGTGGGGCGAAGGCTGGATAATCGAAACCCTCAGCGACTCTACCATTTACATGGCGTTCTACACCATAAACAAGCACATCCGCGAATACGGAATTGAACCTGAAGCGCTAACACACGAAGTATTCGACTACATTTTCTACGGCAAAGGGGAAACGACACCAGTCTGCCAAGCTTCAGACATCCCCGCCGACATTCTTGAATCAATGCGTAACGAGTTCCTATACTGGTACCCCTTCGACCTTCGCGTCTCAGCCAAAGAACTTGTGCCGAACCACTTGACCTTCTGCATTTTCCATCACGCTGCCCTGTTCCCGCGAGAGCAGTGGCCACGCGCCATAGGCGTCAACGGCATGCTTATGATCGAGGGCAGACAAATGCACAAGTCAAAAGGAAACTTCGTGACCATGAAAGGCGCGGTTGAGCAATACGGTGCCGATGCCACAAGATGTGCGCTTCTGTTAGGCGCAGAGGGCATGGATGACCCTGACTGGAGAGGCGAAAACGCGGCAGACATTCAAGGAAAACTGAGTGCGCTTAGTAACCTTGCTCTGGGCATCACTAAGAACGCCAAAAGCGATGAAACGGAGCACTTGGAGCGGTGGCTGCTGAGCAAGATGCAACAGCGTATCGCGGACGTTACCCAAAACCTTGAGGAGTTGAAGACGAGAACAGCCTTAGAAATTGCGCTGTTTGAAGTTTGGAACGATTTCCGCTGGTACATCCACAGGAAAGGAAAAACCGAAGCCAAAGCAGTTCAGGAAGCTTTGGAAGTGTGGCTTAGGCTTCTTGCGCCCTTCGCGCCTTACATATGCGAGGAGCTATGGAGTGCAGCCGGAAAAAAGAACTTTATTTCTTTAGCCGAATGGCCGCATGCTGATGAAAACAAAGTGGAAGTGCTCGCCGAGGAACGAGAGAACCTGCTAACCGACTTGATTGAAGACACGTCGAACGTCTTGAAAGCCACCAAAATCACGCCTTCACGGATATACTATTACACAGCTGCCAGTTGGAAGCGGAAAGTGTACCGCAGTTTAGTGGCGAAAGCGGTTGAGGAGGTCAAAGTGAACGACGTCATGAAGGAACTCGCGAACGACATTAGCTTAAGGGAGAACATGAAGGCGGTTGCCAGTGTTGTTCCTAAAATGTTGAAAGCTTTAAGCAAGTTGCCCAGCGAAAGAAAGAAGCGCCTTGCAAACGTTGATCTTTCCGGCGAAAAAGACTTTATCGAAAGCGCCTTGAGCTTTTTAGAGGAGCGGTTTAACGCTAAGGTTGCTGTTTACGGCGAAGAGGATAAGGCGCGCTATGATCCTAAACGGCGAGCGGCGTTGACTATTCCTGGTCAACCTGCGATTTACATAGAATAGCGCAGTGAGCTGCTATGCCAACGAAACACCGAAGATATGCATTGAAATCAAAACAAGCGAAGCTAATCCTGAATGAGGCTTCGGAAAGGCTAAAGGTTGACTTGGACGCCCTTTTTGTTTCAAAAGCAAACGTTGAAGTTGTCGAAGCGGATGTCGGCAACGTTTATCTTGTAAACGGCAAAGCCTTGTTCTTCCAAGCCGAAGAGAGGATTCTGCCAACGCTGCTTTTCCACGATTTCGTTTCGCAGGCGCCGAAAATCGTGGTGGACATGGGGGCTGTTCCCTACGTGTGCAACGGCGCTGACGTTATGGCGCCTGGCATCGTGCGGGTTGAAGGCGAATTCGGCAAAGGCGATTTGGTTCTTGTTGTAGATGAGAAGCATGGAAAACCGCTTGCTTTAGCAGAAAGCCTTTACAACTCGGAAAGCGTTAGAAACACCAAGCAAGGCGCCGTTGTCAAAAACGTTCATTTTGTGAGCGACAAAATCTGGAATTTCGCCAGAACACTGATTGGCTGACAGCGTTCATGCAGCTGTGAGGTCTGACGCATCGTTACCGTTTTGTTTTTTGGATGCTTTCTTGGATCTTTTAAAGTAAATTAGGAAGGTTACTCCGCCAGTTGCCATAATAGCTACTGCCGCTGCTATCCACATTGTTGGCAAAGGCTCTGGTATGCTAAAATAGACTGTTTCAGAGCTTCCCATGTTGCCAACAGAGTCTGTAGCGTAGACTGTTATGTTGTGTGAGCCGACGGTTAAGCCACTCAGCGTCATGTTTCCATCCACTGTCACCGTTTCTTGCCCGTCCAGGCTGTAGCCCATCCATGAAGCGGTTTCGTTTAGTGTTAAATTTAACAGCAGCTCAGCGGTGTCATAGGTTTGGTTCTGCGGTGAAAGAAGTAATATTTCTGGGGGCATGGTGTCTATTGTGAAAAGGACTTGGGCAGATGAGGCAGTGTTACCAATTGAATCGTATGCGAAAACCACTATGCTATGTGTTCCATCAGCTAGCCCCGTCAAAGTGTGGTTTCCCGAAATAGTTACGTTTGATTGTCCATCAGCACTGTAGCCAGCCCATTTAATCTTTTCATTTGCAGTGAAAGTTAATGGAATTTCAGTTGTGTTATAGATTTTGTCCTGTGGCGATAGAAGTGAAATGTTCGGAGGCTGCGTGTCTACTGTAAAGTGTATTATCTCAGATGCACCGGTGTTCCCAGCTAGATCAGTTGCGTAAATCACTATGTAATGTGAGCCGTCGGATAGGACGGGTAAGATTGTGCTATTTTCAGCTATGGTCACACTTGTTTTTCCATCTACACTGTAATTTATTTGCGACACGGGTTCATTCAAAGTGAATTGAGAAGAATATCACCTGCAGGATACGTCCTATTTTGCGGCGAAGAAACCGTCACGGTTGGCGGTTCATTGTCTCGGAAAGGCTGGACCAAATACGAGAGGGTCTCACTCAGTGAGCTAACTTTGCTTGCGGTTATTATGTTGTTCCAGTCCGCACTAAAATGCACTTCGTAGATTCCATTTTCTGGAAAAGCGTAAGAGGCTGTTTCTGTTCCGAAGATGAAGTTAATTTTTCCTGCCCAAACGGGAATGCGAATAGTTTGTGATTCATAGTCAAAGCGGAAGTGACTTGCTGGGAACATGGAGTACCAGTCTTGGTAGACTTCATCTATCACAGGCATTGCTAGGCTTCCTGAATCGGGAACTATGCCGTTTAGAAACAGAATCATGGCTCCGCCACAAGTGGCATCATCAGAGTAAGCGTAGTTCAGTGCGTCTCTCCAACGGAATCGTCCTTCACTATACATGTTACTGTTGTCAACTAGACCTTGCCACGCGCGTGGAGAACCTGTTAAAAGGTTTACAAAGTCTGATTTCATGGAATCATTCATTAAGCAATAGTAGCTCTGCATAGCAGCCCAAGCTGTGACAGTGTTTTCCAGTCGCTTCTCCGGATTTGATTCTGCATGCCTAACGACGTAGGCTCCTGGACTCCATAATTTCGCTGATCAGTCCCCGCCAGAAAGGAACTTGTACTCTAAGTCTTGAAGAATGTAATCAGGGAAGTGTGGCAGGTCGTATCCGTTAGCGGCGTGTAGTTCCGCTATTGTCTCAGCGAAGGGGCCCGCTTCGCATTCCACTTGGCCTGAGTCGCCCCTGTAGGGGAAGTAGCTGCCTGACCAGTGGCTGTCGCACAGGTGTGTCCACATTTGGTTCGCATAATCAAGTGCTTCAGGTACGCCTGTTTGATAAAACTTGAGGAAGATTGATAGAACTTGTGCGTTTTCGTCGTAGTATCTATTGCTGAAATCGGTTGGTGTTTCGTTTGTGGCGTTGAACCACAAGAAGTCGTGGTCTTTCTCCCAGCAGTTGAGGTATTCTTGAAAAGCGAGGTCTCTGTTCCACTTAGATGTATCAAGTCCAAGTTCGTCTGCGTATTTGTACGTGAAAACCAGAAACTTCCAGTAAACTGACATGCCATGAGAGTCAACGGTTGGCCAATGGCTATTCATTTGCTGATTGACCATAGCTTCGGCTACCATCTGGTTCAAGAGGGAAGAGTTGACGCCGTCAAGCTCTGCGATTCTTTTCGTTTGAATTAACGTCTTAAAATCGGAAATTGTCGGTAGTGCTGCGTCATAGTTGC
>Ga0315535_1001045_pt1 | contig 18869 bp, 13 predicted proteins | sample SalMarSW160220MG_2_FD_203092 | JGI IMG/M metagenome (GOLD analysis project Ga0315535, IMG submission 203092) | Salt marsh sediment microbial communities from the Plum Island Ecosystem LTER, Massachusetts, United States - Salt Marsh Sediment SW1602-20 ... | reverse complement strand
ATTTTAAGCAAAAAATTTGTTGCAGCTCCAAAATCAGTGTTATCATTGATAGATGAATAAGTATTCTGATCCCAATTGCTTCCTGCTAACTCAAGACTAATTAAAATGTCTTTTTTCGGCTGGAAGTTAAGAACAATATTTCCAAACTGTTTCGATTGTGGCATAGGCAGAAAAATAATCGGTGCATAACCACCCTGGTTTATTCCAACCCATAAATAATTTCCGAGACTTTGTTTTTGATAATCTCCCATTCCCTGTCCGACGTAACTAAATGAAACATTGTATATTGAAAGTGAATCTCCGGGATTATATTTATAATATGAATATGGTTTTGAATTTATTACAGTATCAATCTTTTGATAAACCCCATGAACATTTCCCAGCGAATCGGGTAATGCCAAACTTACACCCGTTTTGCTGGCTTTATTTCTATCATTACCGGCATTTTTGAGAACAGCTATATCTGAATCCGCCAGGGAAACATTAATCGGTGAGCTTTTATCATCCCCTTCCTGTAAATATTGAACTTTAATTCCGAGTTTATTATTAAATAATTTTGTTTGTATACCTGCACCGAGAAAATTCCTGGAGAACTGCTGATCAGAATATTCAAAATCAACAGAAATTCTGCTTGCAGAAGTTATTAATCTATTAGGGGTAAACGTTATTGCAGCATTGTCGTAGTCTATTGTATAATCATTTCTCTCTCCTCTTTTCATTTCAATTCCATCTACATAAACTTTTTCAGTACCTGCAATAACTATTATATCCGGTTCATTATTGGCGCCAGAAAGCCGGTATGGACCCTGCACTCCATCCTGTCCTGCAAAATTATTCGTGGTAAACTTTCCCTTTGAGCTTGCAATGGAAAAATAAGCGTCTTCATCTCCATAATTATACTCACCCATTAATCCCTGCAACTTTCTGTCAATTACTCCAAATTCACCATACCTTTTTTCCAATTGATAATCTCCGAAAGTACCGGTAGCGCGCGGATGTTTTATTTGAATAAAAACCTTATCAAGTTCATCTAATTTTTCTGTGTTCCCTTCAGGTTGAATAGGAGTGTTTTCATCAGTAAGTGCCGCTACAAGTTCAATATTATCAGATAGTCTGCCTGATAGTTGTAGCCTGAAACCACTATTTAATGTTAAATCCTGATTTGTACCGACAGTAAACCCGCGAACCAGCGTTCCGCTTCTTTCCATTCCACTTCCAAAAATTGATTCAGCGGTTAATCCCTCAGATTCGTTTTTAATTACTTTAATTGTATCCTTGGATGCTTCATTATATTTATAGACAAGGCTTCTTCTTTTATATTCTTTTTTAAGTGACAGTCTGAATGTTTGGTATGTTATAATCAATGTATCAAGAGCAGAATATTTCAAATCCTTGTTAAGAGAAAATTCCCCTTTTGAATAAGAGATCTTATAATCATTTTTATTGAGTATTTTGTTTTTCAGGTAAATCTTTTCAGTAAAAGGTATAATTGAAATGCTTGATATTTTATAATTATTATCCAGCCGAACTGCGAGTGTATCCGATACTGTCTTTTTATAATACTTTGATTGGGCTAACAGAGAAATCTGTAAAAAAGTAAATAATAAGATTAAATACGGGGAATTTCTATAGATGAATTTCAAAAGATGAAAACTTTTTATTGGAATTAAACTTAAATCTAAAGAGTTCTGATATCAACCTTAATGACATTTTCAGTCCTATAATTTACTCACGCAATTATGAATTTTGACTCCAAAATGCTTAAATAAGCCAAAATTTAAGGATTTTTTTATTTCAAAATAATTAAAACTTGGGCAATAATTTATTATTTTAAGAGTCTGGGAATAAGTCATTTTAACTAAAGCCATGATAGAAATAATTCGAAAAGCTGCTTCTAAAAAGATCGTTTATACTCCACATGCGATGACGCAGATCACTAATCTGGAAAGGATGATTGAACCAGATGAATTAAGAAAAGTAATTGATACCGGAGAACTTGTGGAAAATTATCCTTATGATATGCGTGGAAACACAAGCTTGATTTTGGGGAGAGGGACAAATAACAGACCTATTCATGTTGTTTGTACTCCAACTGATTTTTGTTTGATGATCATTACTGCATATATTCCTTCCGAAATTAAATGGAGCCACGATTTTAAGACAAGAGAAAAAACATGGTCTGTTTAAAATGTTACTGCGATACTGAAAGAAAGTTTAGTCCTTTTACAGTAAAAAGGGAAGGATATGAATTGACATTCAAGAAAGTGCCATCGTGGATATGCCCTACATGCAATGAAGTTTATTTTGATGAATCAGATGTTAAGGTTCTGCATAAAGTGATTAGCAATCTGGACGAAGAGACTATCAAAATGAAAGAAGCAATTGTTTACTGGCCGGAGAATTAAATCTATTTAATAGCTGCACTTTTTTAGTATTCGCGCATTAGCGGCAAAGAAATAGCCGCGAATGCGCTAATTATTAAGCAACTTACTTATTCATACCTTAACGCTTCGATAGGATCGAGGTTCGCAGCTTTATAAGCAGGATAAGTTCCGAAAATAATTCCAACAAGAACGCACATAATCAAGCCAATCATTACCCAATCATATGGAATTACCGAGACCGCATTTAATAATCCACCGGCAAGGTTTCCAATTCCCACGCCGATCAAAATTCCAAAAATTCCCCCTGTTAAACAAAGAGTTATTGCTTCAACTAGAAATTGGAAAAGAATACTTTTTCTGTTAGCGCCAACTGCCTTTCTTATGCCAATCTCCCTTGTTCGTTCTGTTACCGACACAAGCATAATATTCATAATTCCTACACCTGCAGCGAGCAGGGCAATAATTGATACGACTATTGCTCCTATCTTAACACCGCCTGTTATATCATTAATCTGACCTATTAAAGATTCATTACTCATAATTTCAAAGTCGTTTTCCTTTCCGGGAGGAACTTTTCTTATTGTTCTCAAATAACCGATAGTTGATTCCATTAAACTTTCATAATCTTCATTACTATAAGACATAATTGTTATATCGACATTGCTGTTTCTGCCTCCAAACATAGAATGAAATGTTGTAATAGGGACAGCAAGATAATTATCAAAACTCTGTCCAAAAAACTGCGCACGCTTTTCAAAAACACCTATTACCAGCAGCGGTCTACCATTTATAGTTATAGTCTGACCAACAGGATTTATACCAACAAACAGTTTGTCAACAATATCTGGTCCTAGCATACATACATCCGAAGAGTATTGAATATCCGTCTGCCTGATTTCTCTCCCGTATTCTATATTCAAATTGGCCGTTCTTAGAACCCCTTCAGTGATGCCGCTTACCCAGATGTTAGGATTTGTTTGCCTGTTTTCATACTTTACAACGACTCCTCCTTTTGACTTATCAGCACCCATATATTTTGCCTGCTTTAACAGAGATTCTAGCCGGTAGAATTCATCAAGTGTAATATCCTTTCTGTTTCTGTATTTCTCCCATGCAGCATGTCCTCCTGACCTTATAGCAGGATATTTCATAACCTGAAATGAATTTTTGCTTAAAAATGATATACCATTATCAATGGTTGTTTGAAGCATTGTTATTATCGTCATAATAACAATTATTGAAAATATTCCTACGACGATTCCAAGAATTGTAAGGGATGTCCTTAGTTTATTTTCCTTTATAGATCGGAATGACTGAAGTACAATTTCTAGCAGGTTCATTATGTACCCCTAAACGATTAAGTAGTCGATAATTTCATTTGAAATTTAAGGTACCTTCCCGTTATAAACAAATAAAATTGGATGAACTATCAAATCCCGGCCAGTTTATTTATTTAATTTTATTCATACCTCAATGCCTCAATTGGATCAAGATTCGCGGCTTTGTATGCGGGATAAGTTCCAAAAACTACTCCGACAAAGACGCAAATTGACAGGCCAATTACCACCCAGTCATATGGAATAACCGAAGTGGCATTTAGAAATCCCCCTACGAGATTCCCTATCCCTATCCCCAGAATTATACCTATCATTCCGCCGGCACAGCATAATGTAATTGCCTCAACCAAAAATTGATAAAGTATATTCCATCTATTCGCTCCCACAGCCTTTCTAATTCCAATTTCCCTGGTTCGCTCCGTAACAGAAACAAGCATAATATTCATTATGCCAACTCCAGCCGCAAGAAGCGCAATGACAGAGACTACAATCGCCCCGATCTTAACACCACTTGTTATATCATTTATCTGCCCAATTAGGGATTCATTGCTCATAATTGCAAAATCGTTATCCTTTCCGGGCGGGACTTTCCTTATAGTCCTCATATATCCAATAGCCGCATCAATAGTAGCCTCATAATCTTCATCACTATATGTGGTTACTGTTATGCTTACATTGCTTCTTTTTCCTCCGTACATCGAGTAATAGGTCGTGATTGGTATTATTATATAATTATCCATAGTCTGACCAAAAATTGCGGGCCTTTTTTGAAGTACACCTATAACAAGCATAGGTCTTCCATCAACTTTTATATATTGACCAACAGGATCTATTGCCGGGAATAATTTATCTACAACATCGGGACCTATCAAACAAATATTGGATGCATATTGAATGTCATTTGATCTTATTTCCCTCCCTCTATCGATTTTAATGTTTGCTGTGTTCAGGAATCCTTCTGTTATACCGGCAACTGCTATATTGGGATTGGTTTGAATACTACCGTACTTAATAACAGCACCCCCGCGCGACAACGCCGCGCCCATATATCTTGCCTGTTTAAGTTGGCCTTCAAGTTCATAAAAATCTGCAAGTGTTATATCTTTTCTGTTCCTGAGATCTTCCGAATTATTTCTGTTGAGCGGAGGATATTTCATTATTTCAAAACTGTCTTTACTAAGGAAAGAAAATCCGGAATTTATTGTAGTCTGAAGCATGGTTATTATGGTCATTATAACTATTATTGAAAATATACCAACTACAATTCCTAGTATTGTAAGGGACGTTCTAAGTTTATTTTCTTTGATAGATTGAAATGACTGTATGATTATTTCGAAGAGATTCATTTTTCCCCTCAAGTGTCTGATGACAAATATTACATTATAAAAGATATTATAATGGTTTCTTACAATCAATAAAAAAAACCGCCTTTGTTAAAGGCAGCTTTTTTAATTTTTACTTCTTAATTTCCAATTTTTATTTTTACTTTTTAATTTTTAATTATTCATACCTCAACGCCTCAATGGGATCAAGATTCGCAGCTTTATAAGCGGGATATGTCCCAAATAAAATGCCTACAAACACACATAGTGAAAGACCGATTGCCACCCAGTCATAAGGAATGGCAGTTTTGGCTTTTAAAAAACTGCCGGCTATATTTCCAATTCCGACCCCGAGAATAATTCCGATTATTCCACCCACAAGGCAGAGAACTACGGCTTCTATTAAAAATTGTGTCATTATATTTTTCTTCCTGGCTCCAATTGCCTTTCGTATTCCAATCTCTCTTGTTCTTTCAGTTACTGACACAAGCATTATATTCATTATGCCAACACCTGCCGCAAGTAATGCAATTATGGATACAACAATTGCTCCTAATTTAATTCCAGCTGTAACATCATTAATTTGAGCTATTAAAGATTCATTGCTGAAAATTTCAAAGTCATTATCCTGACCCGGTGCAACTTTTCTAATCACTCGCATGGCACCAATTGCCGACTCAATTAATCTTTCATAATTGGATTTGTCTTTTGCCATTACCATAATATTGACGCTTGTATTATATTTCCCATACATCGCCTGAAATGTAGTTATTGGTATCACTATCCTGTTATCGCGGCTGTCTCCAAACATTGCCGCTTCAGGTTCAAGGATGCCAATAACCAAAAATGGTCTTAAATCGACTCTTATAGTTTGTCCAATCGGATTTATATTAGGAAAAAGTTTTTCCACTATATCTTTACCAAGCAGACAAACATATTTAGTACCACTCTCGTCACTTGGTCTTATGCTTCTACCTTCGGAAACCTTCCAATTATTTGTAAGAATTCCTCCTAATGTCTCGCCGTATAGTCTAATATTGGGATTAGTTTCCAGATTCTTATATTTTGCAACAACACCGTTTTTCTTTTGCTCAGCCCCGATTTCACTCGCACCAGGTAAACTGGCTTCCAGTCTGTCAAATTGTTCGAGGGTAATATCCTTTCTGTTTCTGTATTTTTTCCATTCCCCGGGACCGTGTTTATGAAATACTGGAAATTTTTGAATTTGAAAAGTGTTTTGCGCAAGATCAGATAAGCCGCTTTCAATGCTGTTTTGCAACATTGTTATTATTGTCATAATTACTATAATTGAAAAAATACCAACAACTACTCCAAGGACTGTTAATAATGTCCTCAATCTGTTGCCTTTTAACGACTGGAAGGACATTTGAAAAATTTCTGCAATTCTCATTTCTCTCTCTGAAATTCTACGAAAAACTCAATAAATATGAATATAAGATAATTAATATTCATTGATAATACACTAAAATGTCCGTCATTAAATACGGACATTATTAATTAAGACAAAAATATTTGAAAATTGGTTTAAATGAGGTTATTCATATCTAAGGGCCTCAATTGGATCGAGGCTGGATGCTTTATAAGCAGGATATGTGCCAAAAATAATCCCTACAAAAACGCATAGAGACAGGCCAATTATTACCCAGTTATAAGGAATAGCGGATTGGGCATTCAGCATTCCACCGGCAAGATTTCCAATTCCAACTCCAAGTACTATTCCTATAATTCCCCCTATAAGACAAAGTATTACTGCCTCGAGTAAGAACTGATTTAAAATATTATATTTTTTTGCGCCAATAGCTTTTCTGATTCCAATTTCTCTAGTTCTTTCAGTAACCGATACCAACATAATATTCATAATTCCAACGCCGGCAGCAAGCAAAGCAATGATTGAAACCACGAGTGCCCCAATTCTCACTCCGGCTGTAATATTATTAATTTGGCTTATAATGGACGCATTACTAAAAATTTCAAAACTATTGTCCTTTCCGGGCATGTCTTTTCTAATGGTTCTCAAATGTCCAATTGCCGATTCAATAACCGCATCATAATCTTTTTTGCTTTTAGACATAATCATAATGTTCACACTGTAGCTGTATTTTCCGTAAAATGATTGGAAAGTTGTAATCGGAATTACAACATAACTGTCGCGGCCGTTCCCAAACATTTGTGGTTGTTGCTCCAGAACTCCTATAACTCTTAAGGGATGCCCATCAACTCTGATTTCCTGCCCGACAGGGTTTAGATTAGTAAAAAGCTTATCCACTATATCTTTACCTATCAAACAAACGTATGTGGATCTATCGATATCACTCTGCATGAAATCTCTGCCATATTCAACATTCCAGTTATTTGTTTTTACACCTCCAAGTGTTTCACCAGCAATTTGTATATTCGGATTGGTTTCCTTGTTACCGAACTTAACAACTTTTCCAAACTTCCATTGCTCGGCTCCCATATAAAGAACCTGCCCTTTCATTGCATCTTCCAGACGATAATATTCTTCAAGGGTAAGATCTTTTCTATTCGCATATTTTGATCTCCAGCCCGGTCCGCCACCACTGTTCGCAGGATACTTCTGAATCTGGAATGTATTTTTATTTAATTGTGATACACCGTTTTCGATACTCTTCTGCAGCATTGTAATTATTGTCATTATAACAACAATAGAAAAAATTCCAACTACAACACCAAGTACAGTAAGCAATGCTCTTAATTTATTTGTTCTCAATGCCTGTATGGACATCCAGAATATTTCATTCATTTTCATTATTCAAACCTCAATGCTTCAACAGGATCCATTTTTGCGGCGGTATATGCAGGAGCAAATCCTGCAAGTATTCCGGTTATTAATGAAACAAATATTGCTATCAAAACTGCCGAATAACTTACTGAGGTAGGTAAGAATTTATTAACAATTATGCTCAGTATTACAGCAAGCAGTAAGCCTACAAGTCCCCCCATTAAACAAATTGCAGAAGATTCCATAATAAACTGGCTCAGGATAGTTCTTCGTTTTGCTCCGATTGCCTTCCTCAAGCCAATTTCCTTTGTCCTTTCCCTAACGGATACAAACATTATATTCATAATTCCAATAGCGCCAACAAAAAGGGCAAGACCTGTAATGAACAATCCAGCAATCTGAATTACCCCAACAACTGAATTAAAATTCTGCTGCAGAGCTTCCTGTTGATTTATGGCAAAATCATCTTGTTCATTATATAGCAATCCCCTGACTTTTCTCATAACACCTTCAGCTTCATCCTTGGTTTTTGATACCATAGCCGTACCATCAGCACGAACATTTATTGTTATGCTGCTTGCCCATCTGCTGTTAAAATATTTGAAAATGGTACCAATTGGAACATAAACATCGTTATCAGGATTAAATGAGCCGAGAAGAAAACTTCCCTGCTTTGCTAATACTCCAACGACTTTAAAAATTTCATTACCAATCTTTATTTCCTTATCTAAGGCATCCCCCCTTGGAAAAAGAGTACTGGCAACCTCACTTCCTAAAACAGCAACATTTCTACTGCTTTTGCTTTCAGTTTCCGAAAAGAACCGTCCAACGTCAAAAGTAAAATTAGTAGTTTTTATATAATCGGCATTTGAGCCTGTCAGAATAACATTATCCATGCTTATAGAACCATTTTTTACTGTTCTCATGCTGGTTACCATCGGCGCCACAGCAATTGGCATCTTGGCAAGTTCTTTGAACTTTTCAAAATCCTCCATTGTAATATTTCTTCTATTCCTAATCTTCCAAAAATCTTCATGCTCGAACCACGGCCACTTACTTATGTAAAGCACATCTGATCCTAATGAGCTAATACCCTGCTGAAACGCATTATCTATACCACGAATGGCAGTAGTCATCAGCACAACAGAAGTAATACCTATTACGATGCCAAGCATTGTTAAAATTGATCTAACTTTATTTGCCCTAATGGCTCTTAAAGCTATAAACATACCTTCTTTAATTTCAAACCAGATATTTGTCATATTTAAATTCATTTTTTTCTACAGAGTTAATTTATTATCAGTTTAAACTCAACATAATTTTTACGCACTTTTTAAACTGCCTCAACACGAGGTTTGGGAATAAATCTTTTCTTAACCCGTTCATCATTCTCAATCAAACCATCTTTTAGCCTTATTATTCTTCCAGCGTGTTCCGCAATATACTCTTCGTGCGTAACTAAAATTATTGTATTTCCTTTTTCATAAATCTCATTAAATAAAATCATAATTTCTTCGCCGGTTTTAGAGTCAAGATTTCCTGTAGGCTCGTCGGCTAAGATTATCGACGGCCTGGTAACTAACGCACGGGCTACTGCAACTCTTTGTCTTTGCCCTCCTGAGAGTTCATTAGGTTTATGATGCATTCTCTCTTTCAATCCCACATCTGTTAGAGCAATTTCTGCCCTTTCTCTTCTTTCTGCTGCCGGTACACCTGCGTAAATTAAAGGCAATTCAACATTATGAAGAGCATCGGATCGGGATAGAAGATTGAAAGTTTGAAAAACAAAACCTATTTCTTTATTTCTAATTTTTGCCAAATCATTATCAGACATGTCACTTACGCTGCGTCCTGTAAAATCATATTTCCCTGAAGTAGGTGTATCAAGACAACCAAGCATATTCATTAAAGTTGATTTTCCGGAACCTGATGGGCCCATAATCGCAACATATTCATTTTTATCAATCTTTAGAGATACATCCCTCAAAGCGTGAACCTGCTCAGAACCAACCTGATATATTTTTGCTATGTGTTCTATATGTATTATGTTCATCTTAAATTCCGTTTATTTTTTTTCGCTAATATTTGCTTTCCCTCTGTTTTCAACTCTTACAGCAATACCATTCTTTAACTCCCTTGAAATTGCTTTGTAGCTGCCGGAAACAACCTCCTCATCTGCCTTTAATCCTGATTTTACCTCAATATAATTGTCGTCACTAATACCTGTTTTTACGTCGACTGTTTTTGCTTTATTATCCTTAACAACAAACACTATTTCCTGTGGTTTTGAATTTTCTTTCTTTTTAGTGCTTGTCGGTGCACTCTCATCAGCCTGCTCGTTTCCACCCATCATAAACTCGTTTCCTGTTCTCGCAGTAACACTCTGAATCGGAACAGATAGAACATCCTTCTTTCTGGCAGTCTCAATCTTTGCATTACAGGACATCCCCGGTCTCAATCCCGGATCTGTATCAAGTAATTTTATTTTTACTTCAAAATTTACAACCTGATCCTGTGTCCCTGTACCGGTAGTTATAGCACTGTTACCAACCTGCTGAACCAAGCCTCTGAAAACCCGGTCACCAAACGCATCAACTTTAACTCTTGCGGTATCGTCAACATGAACCAGCACGATATCATTTTCATCTACATCAACAACAGCCTGTATATTATTCATATCTGAAACAGTCATAATGTTCGTTCCCTGGCTAAATCCGCTCCCAAGTACTCTTTCACCAGGTTCCATATTCAATTGTGTAACTATACCTGCCATTGGCGAATATATTTTGGTTTTACTCAAAGCATCTTTTTGAACATTTAACGCAGCCTGTGTTTGCTGAATGTTTGCATTTGCAGCATCAAAAGAGCCCTGCGCAGAAAGATAATTGCTTTTAGCTGTTTCAAGGTCAGATTCACTTGCAAGCTTTTTGGCATAAAGTTCTTTCGTTCTGTTATAGTCAGATGTTAATTTATCAAGATTAGCCTTTGCCTGCATAAGAGAAGCCTTGGCTTGGTTTAAATTAGCTTCCGATTGCTGAACCTGCGCCCTGTATTGATCATCCCGGATTGCAATAAGCAGATCACCCTTTTTAACCTGGGATCCTTCCTTAACTGGCAGATCGACAATTTCACCGGTTACCTCGGATGTGATGACAACTTTAAATTCAGGATTTATAGTACCGGTAGCTGAAACAGTTTGTGTTATGTTCCTTTTCATTACCTTTTCAACCTGAACCGGTATAATATCATCTTTACTTCCTCCGACAAAGGCAATTATAATCAACGCAACAATTAACACACCTATTCCGCCGAATATAAAAAGCTTCTTTTTCGATTTTTTCTTATTTCCATTTGCCATTTAATTAGTCTCCTATGTTAAATTTTATTCATATTTCTTGTATTCAAGTTCACCCAAATAGAACTTTAGCTGCTCACTCAATTGTATATAAGAAAATTGTGCACTTATATAATTAGAACGTGCCTGTGTATAATTTGAAACCGCTGTTAATACATCAAGCAGTGTACTTGAACCAAGAGAATATTTTTCTTCCTGAATTTTTTGATTTTCCTGGGCTGCTTCAATATTGGTTCTGTTTACATCAAGACTTTTTTCTGCAGCCTGCAGGTTTAAATATGTCTGTTGAATATTTTGTTTAATTGTTCTTTCAAGGTCATTTAAGGTTAACTCGCTATTCATTTCGGTGACTTCTGCAGCCTGTACAGAATTTGAGATTCTGAAACCGGAAAAAATTGGTAAGCTTAGATTCAAGCTCACTCCGTATCTATAGTTATCTTTTAGAAGACTATAATCATTTGAACTAAGGTTATAACCCCCGGAGACAGTAAGAGTTGGGAAATGTCCTGCCCTCGCAATTGTAATGCCACTTTGGGCACTTTCAAGATTTAGTTGTGCGCTTTTATAATCCGGCCTGTTTGAAAGAGCCTGATTGACCAACTTACTAAGATTGCTATAGTCCTCGCTTAATTTGGTATTTAAGATATCATTTTCCTGAGGTGTAAGTGAATCGGTCAACGAATAATCTTCGAGCACGTTTAATGCAAGATAACTTAGCAAAGTACTTTTTGAGGTTTCATAATTATTTTTAGCCTGAATTAAAGCAAGCTCTGCATTGCCGGCCTGAACCTGTTGTGCATAAACATCCGCAAGGGTTGCTGCACCCAATTTATTTCTCTCGGTAATAGTTTCGAGATTCTTTTGGTTTTCTTTAACATTATCAGCCTGCACTTTCATCTGCTCTCTTGCATTTTCTGTTGCATAATATAAGCTGATTGTTTGAAAAACTATATCCTGCTTTAGATTTTCCAACATCAATCTAGCAGATTCCAGTTTGTTCTTACTTTGTGATAATTGAGCAAAATTAGACAACCCATCAAATAAAGTAAGTTGGCCATTTACACCTGCATTATAACTGCGATATTGATATTCTGAGGGCGGCACCGCAATATTAAAGCCGCCTATATTCTGTGAACCACTTGCCTGCTGCCCTTTTGTCCAGCTGAAGCCTCCATTTGCAGATATTGAAGGCAGGAAATTTCCATATGCTGCCTTCACATTCGATTCGGAAACCTGGATATTATTTTCTGCTGTTTTTAAGGTAGTATTTTTTTGCAACGCTATTCTAATCGCTTCATCCAGAGAAAGTTTTTTCTGCCCAAATGAAACCACCGTAAATATTAAAATAAATGACAAACTAATGAGGCTGCGCATCTTCTCTCCGTTGATAAATAAATAATTATTAGGACGTTTATTAAACTTAAAAGGTTACTTAAATCCGTAATTAACCTGCCTTCATTCGTTAAAATTGTATGAATTCCTTGTAAAAATAGTATTAATTACCCCCCTTTGGTTAATTTAGGTACGAACGGTAGAATAATTACATATTCGGTCTATTTAAGCACCTTTAAATACCAACTTTTTGACAGCTAAAATGCAAGTCAGGTTTATAAATCATGAAAAGATATTGAAAAAGAGATATGCTAAATGTTTAATATTTAACGACTAAATATATTCGTCTTTTATTTTGAGCAAATATTCATATGCTTCTTCATAATTATTGCCAATTCTTCCATCAAGTATTGCATCCTCAATTGCAGATTTTATCAACCCCACTTTTTTAGATGGTTTCAAATTACAGACTTCCATTATTATCTCACCGCGTACCGGAGATTGAAATGCCCTTAGTTTGTCCTTTTCCTCAACCTCCCAAACTTTCTTCATAACTTTTTCATAATTATTTAAATACTTGGCTACCTTTGCTTCATTCTTACTTGTAATATCGGCTCGGCATAAGCTTATTAGATCTTCAAGATCTTCGCCGGCATCAACTATAAATCTTCTTATCGCCGAATCTGTAACTTCTTCTTTAGCTAAGGCAATCGGACGGAGATGCAGCCTGACAAGTTTTTCAATATATTCCAATTTATTGAAAGGCAACTTCATTCTTTTAAATATTCCTTTCATCATTCTTGCACCAATTTCTTCGTGTCCATGAAAGGTCCAGCCTATACCTTCGACAAATTTTTTAGTTTGCGGCTTGGCTATATCGTGAACCAAGGCTGCAAACCTGAGCCAGACATTATCAGTTACTTTTGCAATATTATCAACCACTTTGCAGGTGTGTAAAAATACTTCTTTGTGATGATAATCCTGCCTCTGCTCCTGGCCGGCAAGTTTTGCAATTTCCGGGAATATAATTTCCATCACATTTGTTTTCTGTAACAGCTTTAATCCTATCGATGGGATGGGAGAATTCATGATTTTAAGAAATTCATCGGTTATTCTTTCCTGAGAAATTATACTTAATCTTTCTTTTAAATTTTCGGCTGCTATTAATATTTTATCATCAACTTCAAATTGAAGCTGGGAAGCAAACCTGAAGGCTCTCAATATTCTCAAAGGATCATCATCAAACGTATCGAGTGGATTAAGTGGAGTTTTTATTATTTTTGCTTTTATATCTTTTAATCCCTGATACTTATCAATCAACTTCCCAAAATCTTTCCTATTAATTGAAACCGCAAGAGTATTAATTGTAAAATCACGCCTGCTTATATCATCATCAAATGTTCCAGTTTCAACTGCCGGATTTCTGCTATACTTACGATATGATTCCTTTCTGGCACCGACAAATTCAAGATCGAAATCATCATAATTAAAATGAGCAGTTCCAAAATTTTTATATATGGTAATATTTTTTATCCCAAGTTTTTCTGCAAAAGCTGATGCAAAAACAGGTCCTTCACCGACTACAAGAAAATCAATCTCATTCTGCTCACGTTTTAATAATATATCTCTAACAAAACCGCCAACTATAAAAACGTTACATTTTTGTGAATCAGCCAGTTCAGAAGCCACTTGCAAAAATGAATATTTGCTTAGTTTTTTATCGAAATTCATAATTCTTTTTTCGTAAACGAAATACAAAGATAAAATAATTTACCAAGAAATTGATTATTAAAAGGAGACAGAATTTAAGTGGATTTTATAGAAATTTTTGAGAAGTGGGTATTTAATTGCTACAGGATTATTCAAAAAGAACAGACCGTTTTACAAATTTTAATGTATAAATTCTTTTTTTATTGTATTTGATGATAATATACTAATATTATTCCTGCCGGGATGCTGTTGCGATAGCAACTCCAAAAGAATTCCCTGAGGGCAATTAATGAAAAACTCAAACCCGCATTGTGAGTCAAAATCCGGATTATTCTGAACCTTGAAACAACATCTGGCAAGCCTGATGTGAAATTATTTATATAGATCTGTAGTATATAACCACCCTTAAACTACGCTCCAGGAACTCCCTGAAAACGCTCTGAAAACGCTTCAACAAGCCTCCACCCGGCCTTAAATTATCCCTCTTTTGTTTTTTAGTATCGACAAACCAAAATGAGTCAGTGCCGATGATTTCAACATTTGACTAATATTCTATCGAACCCCTCAGTCAAGCAGATTCAGAATAAAAGCTAGTAATTATTAGTTAGAATCAAATTCATGAAACCACAAATTTGATAGTTTACAGGAAGGTTTATTATTCAACTCTTTTTATAATTGTGCTTCTTAATATTCTCTCGCTATTATTATAAAACCATTCGCATTTTTGAAGATTCGAATTTAGTACTTCATTAAAATTGTCGTCAGACTTAAAAGCCATCGACAATGCAGCCGTTTTTCTTGCTCCTTCAAAATCCAGGTTATCAGCCATATTTTTTGACAAATAATAAACTGCATAGCTGCTTTCATAATTTTTGACATTGAATTCTGATTGAAAGCCATTCATAAAATCCGAATAGCTTTGATGAATTGTAATGGAAAGATTAATTAACGATCGGAATGAACTATATACATAACTTTGTGAGTTTAATTTGTCAAGAATTTCAAATTGTTTTAGTGTATTTCCAGCGACATAATTTTTAATTAACGAAGTATCCTTTGACAATTCGAGCCTCAAATTAGCGAGGTTGAACAAAACCCTGTTCGGATTTTCATCAGCTATTTTATTATAAATTAAGGAGGCTGATTGGTATTCAGAAGTTAAAACTTCAATATCAGCCAGTCTGAATTGTAAATTGTAATAGTAAGCTGTATTTGAGAATAGATCTATTTTATTTCTTATAATTGCAGCAGCTTCAAAATCCTTACCCAATTCTACCAGCGTTGATGATAGTCCCATCAGCGCAGAATAATTATTAGTCTTTCGTATAATCTCCTGAAATATATTTTCTGCCTCGGGATAATCCTTTTTTATAAAATATTCATAGGCCGTTTGTAATCTATCAGCGACATATCGTGGACATACTTTTTGAAAAATTGTCTGCCTTCCATAATAATATTTCGCTTTATCAGGATTATTCTTGATTTTAAAAGAATCCAGGAAGTAATAATATTCTTTAGAAATTTCGTCTGATGATTTATGATAAATCTTATGAAAATTCAGGTTCGAATACAATTGTTCAAACTTTTTTACACCATATTTATCAATTAAAAATTTGGAGAATGAACCTGCATAGATATAAGACAATGAAGATACGCTCCCAAAGAAATTAAGCCCGGTAAATAAATGTTCAATACTTACTTTGTAACCATTTTGATAGGCCAGTTTTGCCATATAATGGATGGTATTATCTCCATAGAATGGTGATCCTGCAACTGCGGCTCCTTCAATGAGAGCGGGATTTAATCCATCAGCTACTTTGAAGATTCCGGTTCCAAATTCTCTGGTAAAAACGTGCGCTAATTCATGCCTTAGTGTTTGATCGTAACTATCCGAGGAAATATAAATCTGCTGAAGCCACGGTTTTGCTACATCAGCATTTTTTGATCCGAACAATTTCCCCTTTTGTTCATTTGAGATAAAGACATAAGAAGTTATCTTCCCTTCTGGAATCAGCTCAAAAAACTTTGATAATACCTGATAATCATATTCGTGTTCAAGAGTGATTTTTTTTGCAAGGGTCTCTGGTATGTCGCGTGAAAAATAGATGTCAAAATGAGTTGTCTCATAATATTTCCCAAGATCTTTTTGCAAACTACTATTTGTAGTAGAAAATCCAAATACAGGTGAAAAATAAACGAACAACGATGCTATTAGCATTGAGTCGAATCCTAGAAGCAATTTTGAAAATTGCTTGCCTGCAGTTTTAAATACAAAGTAGATAATGCTTCCGAAGTAGGCAAGGTTCAGAAGTCTGTAAAATACCAGCTTTGTTGTAACCTTTATTCCCTCATCATAAATCGTTCCCGGGAAAAATCCGAAAACAGGGTTAAAAAAGTAAACCTGAGGATTAAAATAAAACTCAAAAAGAGCAATGGAAATCATTAAGATCGTTATGACAACAAATAATAATATTCTCATTTTTTTGAAAAATGTAAAAGTAAGTAGGCCGGTTGCGGTACCTAATATCACTGAAGGCAATGTAATAACAATATAAAATGAGAACCCATATTTAATCGAACAAAACATGGTAAAGAAAGAGTGAACAAGGGTTATAATAAGAGGAACTAACAAAAAGGCAATAAAAACATAGGCAGTTTTAATGAACTCTGGTTTACCAATGCCGGAAATACCATCACGTTTTGAGATTTTTTTTATTATGTAAATGCCTGATACAAAAAAAAGTAAGACAGAATTTGCCAGCGAAAATTCAAACCCGAACACATTTAATAATGGAAGGAAAAGAAACAGCAGATTGAAAGCAAAAATTATGAAAAGATATATCAGCAAGCCCCTATTATTTCTTAACATTATTGTGAATGGTTTCACATTAATATTCAGCCCCCTGCACTCTCTCAATATCTGCACCGAGAGCGCGTAATTTTTCTTCGATTTTTTGATATCCCCTGTCAAGATGATAAACTCTAAGCACCTCAGTCTTTCCCTCTGCAGCTAAACCGGCCAAAACCAGGCTGGCGCTGGCCCTTAAATCTGTCGACATTACCTTTGCTCCCTTTAATTTTTTCGCCCCTTTAACTATTGCCGAATTTTCTTTGACAACTATATTTGCTCCCAATCTTACCAGTTCAGGAACATGCGAAAACCTATCGGGATAAATATTCTCGGTTATTGTTGAAGTTCCTTCCGCTAAAGCCATATAAGCTATCCATTGCGCCTGCATATCTGTAGGGAAACCCGGAAAAATTGAAGTATTAATATCAGTCGCTTTTATTGAAGTTTTACTTGCTATAAATTCAATAACTCCATTATTTTTTATGACTTTACAACCGGAGTCTTCAAGTTTTAAAAGAACAGATTCAAAGTATTCAGTTGAAATTCCACTAATCTTAACATTTCCTCCGGTTAAAGCAACCGCTATAAGAATTGTCCCAGCCTCAATCCTGTCAGGAATAGTTTCGATCTCAGCATGAAAGAGCTGATTAACTCCTTCAATCATCAAGGTTGATGTTCCTACGCCATCAATCTTTGCTCCCATTTTTAATAGATAATTTGCAAGATTAGTTATCTCAGGTTCTTTTGCCGCATTATTAATTATAGTTGTGCCATCAGCCAAAGCAGCTGCCATCAAAATGTTCCCTGTTGCTCCCACTGAAGAAATGTCAAAACTAATTTTTGCGCCCTTTAATTTCTTAGCTTTTGCAATTATATATCCCTCCGCCAGATCAATTTCAGCCCCCATTTTCCTGAGACCCTCAAGATGCAGATTAATAGGTCTCGGGCCCCAGGCACAACCACCAGGAAGAGAGACCTTTGCAGCACCATATCTGGCCAAAAGCGGACCTAAAACATAAACAGATGCCCGCATTTTTTTAACATGTTCATAAGGAGCGTCCTGGCTTGTTATGTGCGCGGTGTCAAGTTCAAGAGTGTGATTTTCAAATTTATACTTGACACCGAGATGATTTAAAAGCTTGAGCATTGTGAATACATCATTCAATTCCGGCGTGTTGTATAAAACAGATTTTCCTGTCGCTAGTAAGGATGCAGGCATTAAAGCCAGAGAGGCATTTTTAGCACCATTTATTTTTACTCCCCCAGTGAGTGCTTTACCACCGTGGATTATAAATTTATCCAAGTTTTTAGCTTATATTAAATGAAATTAGTCAGCTATATGAAAATACACATATAGGCGTGTAAATACAATTTAAGCGTCACTGGCTTAAGAGGATTGTGCCGTTATATCCGACCACAACTATTTTCTTAGAAGGCAGAACAAACAATCTTGTAAGCGCAACAAATTTTCCACTACTTGTAGATTTCCATTTACTGCCGCCATCGTCAGTTACGAGAATTTCCCCTTTACTTCCCAGAATTAATGCATTTTTGCTATCCAAAAATGACACAGAATAAAGCCCAGAAATAGTGCCCGAAGGAATTTCATTCCACTTTCTGCCTCCATCAACAGTCTTTAGAATTTCACCTCCACCCCCTACTATTATCCCTAGGCTGCTATCGGCAAAACAAATGCTTCGCAAGTATGAGTCACCTGCCTGGTTCATTTTCACCCAGGAAATTCCCTGGTCGGTTGATTTAAGCAACTCTGAATTCCAGCCAACTGCGAAACCCACTGTATTACTTGAAAAATC
>Ga0315535_1001044_pt1 | contig 18880 bp, 16 predicted proteins | sample SalMarSW160220MG_2_FD_203092 | JGI IMG/M metagenome (GOLD analysis project Ga0315535, IMG submission 203092) | Salt marsh sediment microbial communities from the Plum Island Ecosystem LTER, Massachusetts, United States - Salt Marsh Sediment SW1602-20 ... | reverse complement strand
CTGCAGACCATTTTCGACCTGGCGAGCCGTCACGGTCGTAAGGTGGCCCTCTTCGGACGGTCGCTCGTTCAAAACGCCAAGGTAGGCGTAGACGTGGGCTACCTCCGTATCCCGAAAGATACGCAAATCACGCCTGAAGAGGTCCCCAGGCACCCGCGCGGGAATGTCATCGTCCTGACTTCGGGCAGCCAGGCGGAGCCGTTTTCGGCCCTCAACCGGGTCGCCTTCGACGAAAGCAAACATCTCTTCATCGAGGAGGGCGACCTCCTGATCCTTTCGTCCCGGATCATACCCGGAAACGAGAAACGCGTGGCCCGCCTCATCAACCAGGTCTACAGGAAAGGCGGCGAGGTGATCACAGCCCGGGAAGACAGGGTTCACGTCTCCGGCCACGGAGCCCAGGAGGAGATACGCCTGATAGCGTCCTGGGTGCAGCCGGAATACTACATCCCCGTCCACGGCGAGTACAGGCAGCTTAAGGGCAACGCCCAACTCGCCTGCGACATGGGTTTCGCGAAGGACAAGGTCATAGTCAGCGGCACGGGCGAGGCCCTCAAGTTCGAAAAGGGAGCATTTGCGGGCCGCGAGGAGGTCCCGGCGGGCAGCGTCCTGATCGACGGAGACACCAGCGATTCGGTCGACCGGCTCGTCGTCAGGGACAGACGGCACCTCTCGAATGACGGCATTGTCGTGCCCATCGTTGTCATCAACCGCCAGTCCACCCGCATGGAATCGGAGCCGGAGATCATAAGCCGCGGCTATCCCTACCTCGACGGCGGCAACGGCACGGCCGACGAGGTCAGAAAGGATCTCGCCGCCCTCCTCCGCACATTGCCAGCCGAAGAGATCCGGGACAGCAGCATCCTGAAGGCAAAGGTCAAGTCGACCGTAAAGAAGACCCTCAAGCGCAACGAAGCCAAAATTCCTCTCATCATTCCGGTGGTCATCGAAATCTGAGAATCGGTTCCGGCTCCGGCCTCCAGGCTCGACTGTGGTCACGGCCGCAGTCCCCCGTGAGGGCCGAGAACCCACGAAAGGGAGCCTATGAGCCTGATCTGGACAATCATCCTGGCAATCGTACAAGGCCTTACCGAGTTTCTTCCCGTCTCCTCGTCGGGGCACCTGACCATACTGGGGGCCATCGAGGGGCTGTCCGAAAAAGACGCGCTCGTGTTCTTTCTCGTTCTCCACATGGGGACACTGCTCGCCACGCTCGTCTACTTCTGGCGCGAACTGCTCGACCTGGCGCTGGGCGCCTTCAAGGGCAGGAGCGACGCCTGGCGGTACATCGGCCTCATGGTGGTCACCAGCATCCCGACGGCCATCATCGGCTTGAGCCTGAAGGGCGTCGTGGAACGGGCGGTGACCCACCCGGCCGTGGCCGGCGGGTTTCTGCTGTTCACCGCTCTCTTCCTTTGGGGCACACGGTACCTGCCGAGAGGAACCAAGACAGATGGGACCATTTCCTGGCTCGATGCCGCGCTGATCGGGACGGCCCAGGGGGTCGCCGTCTTTCCGGGCATCTCGCGTTCCGGCGCCACGATTTCCTCCGCCCTCGCAAGGGGCCTCGAACCGGAAGCCGCGTTTCGCTTCTCTTTCATCGCATCTCTGCCCGCCATAGCGGGGGCGTTCCTTCTGGATGCCAGGGACGCCCTTTCCAGCGCGAATCCACACCTCGCCGACGACGTCGTGGGTTTCTCCATCGCGTTCATAGTTGGGCTGGCCGCCCTCTGGCTGCTCAAGCGCGTCGTCGACAAGGGCCGGCTCTACCAGTTTTCGCTGTGGTGCCTCATCGTGGGTCTGGCAGGTATCGGCGTCTGGTTCTTCAAGGGCTGATCCCTTCTATGTCCGGGGTGTGCGAGATGCGATCACTTATAGATGCGTACCGCAGAAAGCAAGGCGCCGACCGCCGGACGCTCCGGCCCCTGCGCGCGCGTCGGGCTGAGTATGGCGGGCCGGTCGTTCCCTGAATGTCCGGCAATCCAGGGCCGATGCTGTGGCCGTCCTCACGGAACGTCCCCGAAAAAAGGGAATTCCTGGATGTTCGTGGCGGTTCTTAAGTCTTCGATCGGCGCGCGCTTTTTGTGTATGCCCTTTCGATGCATTACCATGACGGACTTGGTAAGTGGAGGAGCACATAGTGAACGACAGGTTTGAGATATACCTCATGCCTTCTTTCGGCGTGGATTCCGATGCCCCGGAAATCGAAGAACTGGCAAGTGTCTTGACGGACGGGGCGAAGAGCCGCCGCGACGCCGCCGTCCTCCTGTTCAACTACGTGCGCGATTCGATCCGCTACATTCCCTACACTTCATTCATGCAGATCGACAATTACCTCGGAACCGCCACGCTGGAACGCGGCTACGGCTTCTGCACGCAGAAATCAGCCCTGCTGGTCGCGCTTGCCAGGGCCGCCGGCATTCCCGCGCGCTTCCATTTCGCCGACCTGAAGAACCACAACCTGCCGGGGCGAATGGGCTGGGTCCTGGGATCCGACATGATGGTCTACCACACCTACGTGGAATTTCACCTCGATGGGCTTTGGCTCAAGGCGACACCGTCGTTCGAGAAAGCCCTGTGCGACAAGATGGGCTGGCGGCTGGTCGAATTCGACGGCACAACCGATGCAATCCTCCACCATCGCGACCGTTCGGGCGTGGTCCACATAGAGTACGTCAAGGACAGGGGCACGCATCACGAAGTCCCTCTCACCGACATGCTTGAGACCTGGTATCACGAGTACGGGCCCGCAGCCCTCGAGCGCTGGGAGAGCACGCTGGCCGAAAACGGCCGCGCCGCTTCGGCGTAGACGGGCGCCTGGCGGCGAGGTGGTCGAGTGATCCAGCGACCAGGTGAAGAAGTCTGGAGAAGATCTTCGAAGGCGCGGGTCGATCCGTGATTCCCCTTCCGTTTTCCTCTGAACTCTTGATGGGAAATCGCCGCCCCTGTGGCCTCCGTAGGCTCAGTGGTCCACTCCTCCTGCGAAGAGAATTTACAGATACGCGTCGAAGATGAGCTTGGCGGTAACGAGTACGACCATGACCAGGAAGACGGGTCGCACGAATCGGACCCCCCTGGTGATCACGAGGCCCGATCCAATGCGAGCCCCCAACACCTGCCCCCCGGCCATGACCAGCGCGGGCACGTACAGAACGTGGCCACCCAGCATGAAAAATAACAGCGAGGCCACGTTGCTGGTGAAGTTCATCACCTTCGTATAGGCCGTGGCCTTCTTCATGTTGAAGCCGACCAGCAGCATGAACACCACGACCCAGAAGGAGCCCGTTCCGGGCCCGAAGAAGCCGTCGTAAAAGCCCAGCGTCAGTCCCGCCATCACATAGAAGGGCGTGCTCTTCAGCCTCGGGTGGACGTCGAGGGCGCCGAGGTCGGGCGTAAAGAACGTGTAGACCGCGATGGCCCCCAGCATGATGGGAATGAGGAGCTTCAGGAAGCCCGGATTCAGGCGCTGAACCGTGATGGCGCCCAGCGCGGCCCCAACGAACGTGAATGCGATGCCCCTGAGGCAACCCCTGAGCCGGGCCGTGCCGCTCCGCACGAAGTTGAACGAGGCGCTGCCGGACCCGAAGCTGGCCTGGAGTTTGTTCGTTCCCAGGGCGAGATGGGGGGGTACGCCGACTCCCAGCAGGACGGGGATGGTTATCAGCCCCCCTCCCCCGGCGATGGAATCGACGAGACCCGCTACGAGTCCCGTCGCGAAAAGAACCGGAAACAGCCACACAGCAAGGTGCATCTCGCCTTCCCCGAAGCGAGCCAGCATAGCCTCCCCGCCTCGGCCGGTCAATCCTACCCTCCGGCGCACAAAAGTGGGGCCGAGCGATGGTGCCGCCGGCATGCCGCCGCCCAAGGAGTGCGCAAAAGGGCGAGTCCACTCGCCCAAGGTCTCCGATGCCTCACTCATATTGATTTTAGATAATCATCTTATAGCTCTATTCGTCTTTGTCCGATCGGGGACACGATTTTGTCTACAACCAGAGTTGGAGATCGCATCTACAACCAGAGTTGGAGGCACACGGCCCGTCACCGACCTATCTTAAAAAGTGGACGGTATCCGCAGAGGCCGAAAGAGCGGATGAGGGGATTTTTCCGTAAGTACGTCAAGCGAGCGACATCCGGACGGCGACGAGACTCAACGCCGTCGCGTCCGGATCGTCGTACAGCTTATGCCCTGCGCCTGGCTGTCCCGGTACCGGCTTCGCGATGGAGGGTCAACATGTTCGGAGACGTGAACATATTCCTGGACCGGCAACCTCTTGGTGGTCATGGACCAGGGGCTGTTCGTCCTCATTTCTCGCCTTCATTTACCCGTTACCGCTTCCCTTTCTTCTTAGCTTGGGGAGTCCGGCCGACCACCGGGCTCCCCACCTCCCTGCAAAGGGTTCAGGGGCGCTCGTGTTCGCCCCGGGAAGCTCGCTATCAGCGATATTCGGAACCACGCGGGGAAGGGAGACCCTTTCCGCCCGCATAGGAACCGCAAGGAGGGTATCGAAGCATGGGTTACGTCAACATGGGGAAAGTGTACGCAGGGTTGACCGACGACCTTGAAGCGGCCCGCCGCCGCCATGGAAATCCCCTCGACTGGCAGTACCGTCAGTTTCACGAGCCTGGGCACGCCGAGCGCTGGGCCGAGGTCATGCGGGTTATGGAGTGTCTGGAGCCGAAAAAGACGAAGGCCTGGCTATTCGGTTATCTTTACACCATCACGCCTGAAACGAAGGAGTAGAACGGCCCCTGACCGGCCGCCCGCAGTCTGTCAAATGTACCTCGACACCCACGTACCTATCATGGCGCCTGCGAAACGGGAATCGCTCTCTTTGAGGAGCAGGTGGTCCGCCCCATCGAGCGAAATGAAGCTCTTCGGATGCCTGGCGGACTGGAAGATCCGGGCGGCGTTCTCTATGTCGACCGTGTCGTCCAGGGGCGAATGAAGGATGAGGATGGGGCGCCCCAGGTTTTGAATATCCTCTCCCAGATCCGCGCCGGTTATATCGTCAAGAAATTGCTTCTTGAAAGTGAACGGACGCCCGGCGACCATGACCGACGCCTCTCCGGATTCCGCCATCTCCTCTTCCTTGCCCTTGAACAGTCCCCTCAACCCGGCCGGATCGGATGTTGCGGCGATCGTTACCACGGCGCGGCATCCGGGTATGCGCCCTGCCGCCTTGATGGCTGCGGCGCCGCCCAACGAGTGGCCTATCAGGAATTTCGGCGCTTCGTAGCGCGTCCCCAGAAACTCCGACGCCGCTACAAGGTCACCGACGTTCGAGGAGAAGTTCGTCTCGACGAAGCGTCCACCGCTCTCGCCCAGACCGGTAAAATCGAAGCGGAGCACCGCCATGCCTTGTTCGTTGAGTGCCCGGTCGATATTCACGATGGGCTTGAGGTCCTTGCCACACGTGAAACAATGCGCAAAGATCCCCCACGCGCTGGGCCGCCCTTCGGATGGCAGATCGAGAATACCCGCCAGCACATGCCCGTTTCCCCCCATAAATTCGACGCGCTTTGAAGCCATCGTGTCATTCCTTCCCGGCACAGCCCGCTAGAGCAGATCGGGAGCCATGACGGAAACGAGGCGGACTTGTCTTCTCCCGCCTTCGAAGCCGGACCGGAACCACCAGGCCGTGCCCTTGGAGAAACTGATCGGCAGCGGCCCTCCCGTAAGTATCGTCGCGGCGGTTTCCCCGAGATCTGGCTGGTGACCCACGACAATCGCAACGCCCTTTCCGCCCGGCCAGCCCACGGCCGACAGAAGATCGTAAGGCGACGCCCCCGGCGCGGCTTCCCTCAGAATCTCCACGTCCTGCCCGAAGGCCATGGCCGTCTGCCGTGCCCTCGTAAACGGGCTGGAGAACAGCTTTGCGTCACCGCTCACGCGTGCCTTGAGCCAGTCGGCCATCATCGCCGCCTGTTCCCGGCCTTCCTGCGAAAGCTGGCGTTCCTCGTCGGGCACGCCGTACGCCGCGTCGGCGTGGCGCCAGAGAATCAAATCCATAGAACCTCCAGTCGTCCGGGATCGCCCCGTCGCCCGGCGACTCTCGCCAGGCGACGGCGACCTTCAGGCATCTTTTTATTATACGATGCAACCCCCCTTTCGTATTCCACAAGGGCCATAATAAGAAAGCTTTTCCTGAGCCCAACAGCGACGGGCTGAAGGCTGAATTGAAGATGCAGGACGGCAGGGGACGGGCATTCGAAGACCTCCGTGCGCCCTGCTCGCCTCATTTCTTACTCACCCGCTTACCGCGCAGGCAGGCTCTGGATCACTCGGTCACCGCGCCGCTAGGGGGGAGACGCGCTTCAGTCAACGGCGCCAGGGTATGCGGCTCGATTTTTTCGAAGGACGGCCCCCGACTGGATCGCCTGATGACTCGATCACTCGACAAGTGCTCCGGCACGCGGCACTCAGCTCGTCGCCTGGTAGGTCCCGAAGGTGTTCTTAAGTGTTTTGATGATCTCGCCGACGGAGGCGTAGGCCTTTACGGCCTCCATTGTCGGACCCATAAGGTTGCCGCCGTCCTTTGCCGCCGCGTCGAGTCTCCCCAGGGCGCGCGTCACGGCGCCTGCGTCCCGCCTTGCCCGAACGGAACGCACGCGCTCCGCCTGCTCCCGTTCCAGCTCGGGATCGACCTTGAGGATCGGCGTGGCCACCGACTCCTCTTCTACAAAGCGGTTGACGCCGACGACCACCTTCTCGCCCCGCTCCACCCCCTGTTGGTACCTGTAGGCCGCGTCCTGGATCTCCCCCTGCACGTAACCCGACTCGATGGCGGCTATCATGCCCCCGCGCTTGTCCACAGCTTCCATGATGTCCCCCGCCACATTTTCGAGGTGATCCGTGAGGTACTCCACGGCATAAGAACCGCCAAGCGGGTCGGCGGTGTCCGTCACGCCGCTTTCGTGGGCTATGACCTGCTGAGTCCTGAGGGCCAGGGTCGCCGCCTCGGTCGTGGGCAGTCCCAGGGCCTCGTCGCGCGAATTGGTATGGAGCGACTGCGTACCCCCCATGACTGCCGCCAGCGCCTGCAGCGCCACACGCACCACGTTTACGTCGGGCTGTTGCGCCGTGAGGGTCGAGCCTGCCGTCTGCGTATGGAAGCGAAGCATCGTGGCGCGTGGATTGGTGACGCCGAATCTCTCCTTCATGAGCCTGGCCCAGAGCCGGCGCGCGGCGCGGTACTTGGCCACTTCCTCCAGGAAGTTGTTGTGGGCGTTGAAAAAGAAGGACAGCCGTTCGCCGAAGGCGTTCACGTCCAGTCCGAGATCCACGGCTGACTGCACGTAGGTCATTCCGTCCAGGAGGGTGAAGGCGATTTCCTGGGCCGCTGTGCTACCGGCCTCCCGGATATGGTAGCCCGAGATGGAGATGGTGTTGAAGCGGGGCAGTTTCTCGGTGGCGTACGCAAAGATGTCCGTGATGACGCGCAGCGAGGGCCGCGGGGGGAAAATGTAGGTTCCCCTCGCGACGTATTCCTTGAGAATGTCGTTCTGGATAGTACCCGTCAGCTTTTCGGGCCCCACGCCCTGGCCTTCGGCCACGGCCATGTACAGCGCAAGGAGGACGAAAGCCGTGGCGTTGATGGTCATCGACGTGGACACCCTGTCGAGAGGGATGCCGGACAGTAGGGTCTCCATGTCCTCAAGCGTGTCGATGGCGACCCCTACCTTGCCCACCTCTCCTTCGGCGAGCGGATCGTCCGAGTCCAGGCCCATCTGCGTCGGGAGGTCGAAGGCCACGGAGAGCCCCGTCTGGCCCTTGTCGAGAAGGTAACGGTAGCGCTTGTTGGATTCCTCGGCCGTTCCGAAACCGGCGTACTGGCGCATGGTCCAGAAACGTCCGCGGTACATGCTGGGCTGGACACCTCTCGTGAATGGGTAATCCCCGGGGAATCCGAGCTTCTCCATGTAGTCCCACGGCCCGAGGTCCGAAGGTGTGAAGAGCGGCTCCATGGGAATGCAGGATTCCGTCTCGACGGCCTCTTTTCCGTTCCCGGCCAGTTGCTTCCGCAGGCGATCGCGGTAGCGGGCCTGGCTTTCCGCATGATTCGTGTCTCTCATCTTGTCGGTCATGGCGCCGTCCTCCACATCGGGTACTATCAGATTATAAGTCTTTCATTTTTAATGTTTAATGCCCGGCATCTCCGCATCCTTCCCCGGTGGAACCTGGGCGCGGAACACGGCATGCAGTATTCCTACAGGCGTTTTCGGCTGTCCCCCGATTCCTTCGAAATCATATCTGCGTCGCCTGCGTGAGCACGGGCCTGAGGCAGTCGAGGGAAACGGGCGCGGCGTCCAGGAGCGACAGCGCCTGCGTGGCGGTGGGCCGGATGAATTTGAGGAAGCGCACCTTCTTCTGTCTCGTCACCTGGTAACCGAAAGTCCCGAGGGCCTTCAGGGCGCGCTGGAGAGCCGTCATCCTGAATTCCTCGGCGGTGGCCTCGCTTCTCTCCAGCCATCCGTTCATGAACCTCTCCGCTATGCGCCTGTCCTGCAACCTGTAGGCATCGACGGCCAGGGAGGCCGCATCGTAGCAGCGCGGAGCCATGAGAGCATCCTGGAAATCCACGAGAACGAGCCGCTTGTCGCCGGTGGCGATGACATTCTCGGAGTGGAAGTCCCGGTGCGCGAGCTTGAGCGGAAAGGTGCCGATCTGCTCGACCAGGGCCGATAAGGCCTGCGGCAGACCGGCGGGCACGGGCGTGTTGAGAAAGTCCTCCATGAAATGCAGCCTGAAGAAGGACAGTTCGAAAGCCATCCTGGCCTCGTCCAGCTCCAGAATCTCCGGACCCTCCCCCCACGACTCTATTTCACCGATCTTGAATGCGGTGTCCAGGAGGGGGTCCTCGAGCCTGCGCGACCACTTCACTTTTGCCAGCGGCCAGCCCTCGATCCATTCCTGGATCAGGTAGGACTCACCGTCAGGGCACTTGATTATCTCCGGAACGTAGAGGCCGTGGCGACAGAAAAGCGAAGCGACATGCACGAACCTCGCCCGTCCGTCCAGGTCGGCGCGGAAATCCGCAAGAAGAGACTTCTTTCCTTTGTAGGTGCCCTGGAAGTAGCGTCGCGCCGATGCGTCCGTCGCTACGGGCACCCATTCTCCCGGTGGAATGGCCACGTACCGCTCCGCTCAGGGTTGGGCCAGGAGTTTCTTTGCCTTGGAGGCCGCCTCGGAGTATGGATAATAGTCGCGCAACTTTTCGAGGGTCTTCTTCGCCTCGGCATTCTTACCGAGTTTCTGCTCGCACATGGCCTGTTTGTACAGAGCGTCCGGGACCTTGTTGCCGAAGGGGAAGTGGTTGGAAACGGCCTTGAAGGAGGTCAGGGCGTCCTCGTAGTGGTTCTCCGCGTAAAGGCACTCGCCGATCCAGTACTGGGCGTTGTCTGCCAGTTCAGACTGGGGGAACTGCGATACGAAGTCGGCGAAGGCCGACTCGGCCTGCCCATACTTCCCCGCCTCCATCAGGTCGAATGCTCTCTTGTAACGGCTCGCAGGGTCCGATGCCATGTTCGTCGCTTCCTGTTCGCCCGAGGGCTCCCGGACTTTGGCTTCGGCCTTGGGAACGGGAGTCTCGGCCGTCGAGGGCGGGCCCTCGCGCAGTTGCTCGCGGAGCTGCGAAATTTGTTCGGTGAGCGCCTTCTGCTGTTTCGTAAGGTCTTCCACGTCCTGTCGAAGGTAATCCACCCGCTTCGAGAGGTCGTCTCCGGGGTTCATGAGCGTGGAGCATCCCATCAGGCTTACCAGTCCAACCATGCCGCATGCCACGGCCAACTCCCTCATGGCTTACCTCCCCTCGGCTAGGCGTGCAAAGACTTTTCGGAAGAAGCCGCCTCCCCGCTCTTCCCTCTCTTTCTCCAGCTGCATCAACTCGGCGTAGAGATTCTTCTCCTCCTTGCTCAGGCGCTTTGGAGTCTGAACGTCGATCCCGACGTACAGATCGCCCCTGCCCTGGTGGCCCATCCTGGGCATGCCTTTTCCGGAAATCTTGAAGCGGTGGCCGTGCCGGGTGCCCGCCGGAATGCTCAGCTTCTCGTCCCCGTCCAGGGTTGTAATGACCATTTCCGTGCCCAGGGCGGCCTGCGGGAAGCTGAGCGGCACCGTGCAGAATATGTCCTCTCCGGACCGGTTGAAGAACGGGTGGTCCTCCACCTCCAGGAAGAGATAAAGGTCGCCGGGCGGTCCCATCTTCTCGCCGGCGTCACCCTCGCCCGCGATGCGGAGACGCATGCCTGTATCGACGCCCGCGGGAATCCGGACCTTGATGGTCTTCTGGCTACGCTTTCTTCCACTGCCGCGACATTCCGGGCACGGATCCCGCACGATTTCGCCCTCGCCCCCGCATTGCGGGCACGTCCTGCTTACCGTGAAGAAGCCCTGCCTGAAGGCCACCGTTCCGCGTCCCCTGCAGGCGCTGCAGGTTATGCGTTGGCCGCTCTTGGAACCGCTGCCGTCACACACGTCGCACGGCTCCTCTTTCGGTATCTTGATTTCTTCGTCCTTGCCTGCGAAGGCCTCCTCGAAGGTGAGCCGCAGATCATGGCGCAGGTCCGCGCCGCGCTGGGGTCTGCGTGATCGCCGGCCGCCTCCGAAGAGGTCTCCGAACCCGAACAGCCCTCCCAGGAGATCGGCAAAATCGTCGAAGAGGCCAGAATCCCAGGGGATCCCGCCCTGCCCGATATCGCCCACGGTGCCGAAACGGTCGTACTGAGCCCTTCTTTGGGGATCTCCGACGACCGAGTAGGCTTCGGAAGCCGCTTTGAACTTCTCCTCCGCCTCCTTGTTGCCGGGATTTCGGTCCGGGTGGTTCTTGAGGGCCGCCTTGCGGTAAGCGCTCTTGATTTCTTCCTGGCTGGCGTCGCGCGAAACGCCCAGGATCTCGTAGTAGTCACCCGATGGGGTCATATTTGTGGGCCTCCCATGGCGTTGGGATCGTAAAGTATCACTTCAGAGAGTGTCCTCGATACCTTGGAGAGCTGTTCCAGGGATTCCTGCATCCGGGAGAGATTGTCCACCGAGAGGCTCCGATGTGCTTCCTTCAACGCCTTTTCAACCATGGCGCTCTTTTCCTCGTCCAAGAGCGCCCCGAACTCCTTGAAAGACTTCTGGTTGCTCTCAAGGAGTCGTTCGAGCTTGAGTTTGAGCTTCTGGATTTCTATGAGGTTTCGATCTTCCACGGCCTTTGCCTGCGCTTCGCTCACGATACGCTCGATCTCCTCCTCGGTGAGCCCGGAGGACGGGTTGACGACTATTTTCTGCTCGTTCCCGGTGATCAGATCCTTGGCGTGGACGGAGACGATCCCGTTCGCGTTGATGTCGAACGTTACTTCGATCTGCGGTATTCCCTTTGGAGCAGGCGGGATTCCGACGAGTTCGAATTTGCCCAGGCTGATGTTCTCGCTGGCGACCTCGCGTTCGCCTTGAAGCACGTGGATCTCGACCGTATCCTGGTTATCGAGGACAGTCGTAAAGATTCGTGACTTCTTCGTTGGGATGGCAGAGCCGCGTTCGATGAGCTTGACGAACATATCCCCCTTGGTGCTCACGCCCAGGCTGAGAGGGATGGCGTCCAGAAGGACGATCTCCTTGACCTCTCCCTTCATGATGCCCGCCTGCAGCGCTGCACCCAGCGAGACCACTTCGTCGGGATTCTTGTCCCTTCTCGGTTCCTTGCCGAAGATGTCCGTGACCGCTTTGATCACCATTGGCGTTCTCGACTGTCCCCCGACAAGGAGGACCTCGTCGATGTCCTGCGCGTTCAGGCCGGCTATATCCAGGGCCTCCTCGCACGGCTTCCTGGTCCTTTCGACGATTTCACGGATAATGTCCTCGAGCTCCTCCCTGGAGAGTGTCGTGACGAGGTGACGGGGTCCCGATGTATCGGCCGCGATGAAGGGCAGGTTGACCTCGGTTGTGGGCATGGCCGAAAGCTCGCACTTGGCCTTCTCCGAAGCCTCCTTGAGTCGCTGGAGGGCAAGCCGGTCCCCCATGAGGTCGATGCCTGTCTCGCGGTTGAACCGCTTCATCAGCTCGACCATGATTGCGTTGTCCATGTCCTCGCCGCCGAGGTACGTGTCGCCGGAGGTGGCCACAACCTCGAAAAGGCCTTCGCCCACTTTCAGAATGCTTATGTCGAAGGTCCCCCCCCCGAGGTCGTAGACGGCCACGGTCTTGGCCTTCCTTTCCTCGAGGTTGAAGGCTATACAGGCCGCCGTCGGTTCGTTCAGGATGCGGAGCACATCGAGCCCGGCAATGCGCCCGGCGTCCTTTGTGGCCTGCCTCTGAGGATCTGAAAAATACGCGGGCACGGTGATGATCGCTTCCTTGATCTCTTCCCCGAAGAACTCCTCCGCACTCTTCTTGATCTCGGAGATTATGAAGGCCGAAACTTCCTGGGCCGAGTATTCCCTGTCGCGGATTTTTATGCGGACATCGCTGTTGGGCGCTTCCGTAATCGTGTAGGGCAACACCGTGCGGGCGCTCGCCACCGTCGGATCGTTGAATTTCTTACCGATCAGGCGCTTGACAGCGTAGATTGTGTTCGTGGGGTTCGTCACGGCCTGGCGCTTGGCCAAGTTGCCGACCAGTCTGTCCCCTTGCTCGGTGAATGCGACAATGGACGGCGTGGTCCGGCCCCCTTCCTTGTTGGGGATGACCATCGGCTGGCCCGATTCTATATAGGCCATGCAGCAGTTCGTCGTTCCAAGGTCGATACCGATTACTTTAGGCATCGGTCTCTCCCCGTGTCTGTTGATCGCCCAAGTTCTCGCCGGTAACTACTACTCTGGCCGGCTTCACCACTCTTCCTCCAAGAGTATAGCCCTTCTCGAAAACCTCCGAGATCGTGCCGGCGGGCAAGTCCGGCCGCGACACAACCATGACCGCTTCGTGACGGGTTGGATCGAACGGTCTACCCAGCGCATCGATTTCCTCAACGCCGAGCTTCTGGAGCGCCTCCCCGAATTGTTGCTGCACCAGTTCCAGCCCCTGGCACCACTCCTGGGGCGCTTCGGTCTCCAGCACCTTCAACGCCCTGTTGAGGTTGTCCAAAACGGGCAGCATGAGGGACACTACGTCCGCCGTCGCCAGTCGCCGGTATTCTTCTCGATCACGGTCAACACGCCTGCGGTAGTTCTCGAAGTCCGCCCGTTGTCGAAGGTACTGCTCGTGGACATCATCCAGACGCTGCCTCCAGTTTTTCTCTTCTCCGACGGCCTCCGGATCCCTCTCCACGATGCCTTTGCGATCCGTCACATCCGGAGGGGAATGCACTTGCGACGCCGGATCCACATCAATGGGCTTGCCCTCGTCGTCGAGGAATTCAATGGAGATTTCATCATCCCCGGAAGAGCGCCCCGGAGGATCCTCCCGTCCATTTCTGTCTTTGTCGTTCATTCCCCTAACCCTGTCTCCGGATCCGCCGGGACGGCCAGCACCTTCACAGACGGGACCCGGCCAGCGTGGCCAGGCGAGCCGTCTTTCGTACACTGGATATGGCCGCATCGTATCGCAGCGACTTGGGTCCGATGATCCCGAGGACCCCGAACCCGATGTCCGCATTTCCGAAGGGGGCGGCTACCATCGCGAGATCCCGGACCCGGGGATCCGGCCAATCGCTTCCCAGAACCACTTTCAGAGAACCGCCGCTCTCGACAAGCGTGTCCAGGAGTTCGAGAAGCCTGCTCTTCTTCTCAAGCGACTCCAGCAGCCGCCTCACACCCTCCATGTTGTCTTCCAGGCTTGCCGACTCCAGAAGCCAGGTGGCGCCGTCCCAGAAAAGCTCCCTGTCGCGGGGAGCATCTCGAAAGTAGAGTGATACCAGTTCAAGCGCATTAAGCACCCTGTGGTTATATCTGGAACGTTCGATCTCCAGCTGGGCACGGAGCTTTCGCCGGATCTCAGGAAATGTGCAGCCTGCGTATCTCTCGTTCAGATACCCGCTGAACCAGCGAAGCTGCTCGGGGCTGTAGGCCTCGCCCGCCCACAGGACCTTCTCGTGCATCTGGCCGGCCTGCGAAACCACGAGACACAGGACACGGTTCTCACCGATGGCGATGAGTTCGCAGTGTCTCATGCGCATGCTTTCGACGGGCGGCGTGACGGCAAATCCCAGGGCCCGTACGGACCGGGCCAGCACCCCGCTGACGTCCTTCGCCACCGCGTTGAGGCTGCCGTCCGACACAAGCCTCTCCACCTCCGCCAGATTCAGTGGTGGATCCCCTCCGGTATCGGAGAGGATTCGTCTCGTCAGGTAGCGGTAGGAATGGTCCGTCGGAATGCGTCCTGCATTGGGGTGCGGCTGCTGAAGAAAGCCCTTCTCTTCCAGGCGGGCCAGGATCGAACGCACCGTGGCCGAAGAGATCCTCTCCGGGCTCTGTTCGGCCAGCGTCTTTGAGCTGACCGGTTCCCTCGTCTGGATATAATGCATGAGAAGCCCCAGGAGGATACTTTCCTCGCGCGGGCTGAGTCTATCCTCCATACCGGAAGACCTCCATTCGATTACTTATAGCATTCCGAGCCTTCTCTAATCAAGTTATCAAACCTTTGCTTCGATGTCCTTAACACCCTGCCGGAAAAGAAATTCGTCTTTTTCCACAAACGTCTCCTTTCGTTTGGAGAGCCTGCGATTTGCGCGGCCGAAATCCCCAGGCCAAATACCCGGATCTCCGAACGCCGGGTGCGCCTCCAGGCGCGGTGATTGAGTGATCAAGCGATCACATCAATCGACTCGAAGGACGGTCAACGAAGCCCGCATTCCCGGTCGTTTGTTCCCGTTTTCGACCTTCCCCTGGGCCTTTCGGCCTTAGGCCTCAGCATTTCTTTTGACCGGCCTTCCTGCTTTGCGCTATCCTTCGCTATGGAGAACCGGTATGCCGAAGCGACCAAAACTCTGCCGCATCATGGTCCTCTTAGCGGCCCTGGCCCTCTTTACCGCAGGCTCTGCCGCTCAGGAACTCTCGACCTTCCTGGCGCACCTTCCCGCGCCGGGCGCCTGGGCGCGTTACCGCATCGAGACGGACAGAGGCACCTACGTCAAAAAGGAGCCCTTCGACCTCCTGGTGACAGGCGGAGAAGAAATCCATGGCGTGCCCTATGTCTGGCTTGAGGCCGGCCCGACGAATTTCGCCGGTTACAGGGACGGCTACCTGCGCCTGCTGATGAAGGCGGACCCCAGCAAGGACGAGGCCATGAACCCATTTCTGGCAGCCCTCGCCCTGGCCTACCAGGAACCGGGTGGTGAACCTTTCAGGCTCTCCGGCGGAGCACTCGGCTTCATGCACAGCCGGGCAAAGGACATCAAGATTTCGCAGAACGTAGAGGATCTTCCCCCCGACAAGGCCGAGACCATCAAGGGGAAGGTTTTCGATTGCTCACGGGTCCGCATGGTCACGACCACGGAGACTTCTTTCTTCACACAAAAATACAAGGTCGTGGAAACGGGCACCTACTGGCTGTCTCCGAATACGCCCTTCAGGATCGTCAAGGCGGACATAAAGCGCGTGGAAACCAAGAACGGCAAGGAGAGCACGAAGACGGTGAAAGTGACGCTCAAGATCGCGTCGTATACCGGTGCGAAGACCCACTTCACAAAACCCGCGGTCAAAAGCAAGGGCCTTCTGGGCCTTTTGTTTCATTAGCCGCCGCCCGCCGGTGGATGGAAAAGGATGGTAGTATCGTGCTGAATGCCTGCATATCGGATCGTATCTTCTGCATACGGGAATGCGGCGAGCGGACTGCTTTCCAGGACGGCCGCAATCGACGAGGAGAGACCCATGGCTGAGGAAAGGCTCGTCCAGGGCGACGGGGACGCCGCAGAGCGCCAGTGGGAGGCGGCTCTCCGTCCCAAACGCCTCTCCGAGTACGTGGGACAGCCCAAAATCACCCGGAATCTCACCGTATTCCTCGAGGCCGCCAGGCAGCGCGGCGAAGCGCTGGACCACGTTTTGCTGTACGGCCCTCCGGGCCTCGGAAAGACGACCCTGGCCCACATCATCGCCAACGAGATGGACGTCAGCATTCGCGCCACGGCCGGACCGCTCATCGAGAAGGCGGGAGACCTGGCCGCGCTGCTGACGAACCTGGAGCCCATGGATGTGCTCTTCATCGATGAGATCCATCGGCTCTCGCCCACGGTGGAAGAGATCCTATACCCCGCCCTCGAGGACTTCAAACTGGACCTGCTGGTCGGGCAGGGCCCTTCGGCCCGAACCATTACGCTGCCCCTGCCTCCCTTCACCCTGATCGGTGCCACCACGCGCATCGGGCTCCTGACCTCCCCCCTCAGGAACCGCTTCGGCATCACCTTTCACATGGATTTCTACTCCGAACAGGACCTGGCTTCCATCGTCGAGCGCTCGGCCCGGCTCCTCGTGGTTCCCACCGATGCGAAGGCTGCGGAAGAAATCGCCCGCCGCGCCAGGGGGACGCCCCGCGTTGCGAACAGGCTCCTCAGGCGGGTGAGGGACTACGCGCAGATACTCGCGGATGGGACTATCACCTACGACGTGGCCAGGGACAGCCTCGAACGTCTGGAGGTTGACCGGTTCGGGCTGGACGAACTCGACCGCCGGATCCTCCTAACCATCCTGGACAAGTACGACGGCGGCCCGGTGGGCCTGAACACCATCGCCGCCTCTCTCGGAGAGGAAAAAGAGACGATAGAGGACATCTACGAACCCTATCTCATGCAGATCGGATTTCTCGATCGGACGCCGCGCGGCCGGAGGGTGACCCGGCTGGCGTGCGAGCACCTCGGCAGACCGTGGCTCAACAGTGGGGCTCCCCGCCTGTTCGAGCCTTCGCCTTGACACGCGCGAGCGGCCTTTCTAAACTGGCATTGAAGTTGATCGTTCAATAGAAAAGGGGGCGCCATGAGCCACGAAGAGCATATCGCCGAAGTTTTGTCGGATAGTTTCGAGAAGCTCCGCTCCAACCTGGAGAACCTCAGGAGCATGCTGCAGGACCTGGTCCTGGCGGTCCCCGCCGTGCCCGATCTGGACAAACTCACGAAAGCGCTGGGAGAAGCCATCCCGGAACCGCGGTCCGAGCCGGCCGAACCGGAAGAACAGGCGCCCGTGGCGGCGACTCCGAGCCTCAACAACCGCCTGCTCTACCACATGGCAGGAATCGAGTACGCAAACACCCAGGCGGAGGTCCTGAACCAGCTCATGAAAGGGTTGGAAGAGCACGCGGCAAGAGGCGCCCTCTTCGTCGTCAAGAACGAGAATGCACAGGTCTGGAGCGCATTCGGCTTTGAAAATGCCGAGGAAGCCAAGCGGTGGAAAACCACCATGGACAGCGACCCCCTCCTGCGGACGATCGCCAGTTCCCGTTCAAGGATGCTACTCGACAATACGGTGCCCGGGTTCATACCCGACCATTCGCAGGTCGTTCGCAGTCTGCTGAGTCCCCTCATTCTCAAGGGCAAGGTGCTGGGGTTCTTTTACGCGGATTCGGGTGCTGACGGAAACCTGGACCATTACGGCATAGATATTCTGATGCGCACCGCATCGCTGGTCATCGATATCTTCCCCCTTCATCCCAAACGCAACCCCCTGCCGCCGGTTCTCGAGCAGCAGCCTATCATCACGTCCGACTTACCTGCTCCGGCTCAAGAGGAAGATGAGGACGCGGTCCTTTTTGAAGATACGGGAACGCTCTCCTCGCAAGCAGAAGAGGAAGAGGACCTGCCCGGCGCCCAAACCGTGATGGCCGAAATTCCTACGGAGGAGGAGAGCCTATCCGCCTCTGAACCGGAAGGGGAAACGCAGGAGGAGCCGGAACCCGAAGCGGAGGCGGAGGAGAAACCGGAAGAGGAGCCCGAAACGATGCCCGCAGATACGGGCGCCCACAGGCTAGAACCGGTCGAGCTTGAGTCCGGGGAATACGAGCAGCCGGAGGCGGCAGAGCCCGAAGAAGAGGAGTCCGCAGCCGAGACCTCCCCCGACGTGGAAGCGGCGATACCGGCCGACGAAGCCGAAGTTCCGGTTCCCGCCGGAGAAGAAAAGCTTCACGAGGATGCGCAGCGGTTCGCCCGTCTCCTCGTCCAGGAAATAGCCCTCTACCACCCGAACGAGGTGGAACAGGGCAAGCGGGACGGTACGCTCTTCAATCTCCTCAGGGAAGACATCGAGCGTAGCCGGGAGGCCTATGAGAATCGATTCCAGAAGCCCTCTGTCCGCGACAGAGCCTATTTCGATAAATCCCTGGTCAAATACCTGGCCGACGGGGATCCGTCGCTCCTGGGCATGTAGGGTTCTCCTTTTTCTGATCTTGACCTCCGCTCCGGTCTGGTCCGCCCGGGCGACTGCGCCCGCTTTTGCCTGGGGGGATCTTCGTCACATGGAGCCTGCGGGGCGTATAACCGCCTTGCGGAAAGCGCTCATGGGCGGCCTTTCGCCCCCTGAGGAAGCTACGGCCCACGTTTTCCTTGGCAGGCTCTACGAGATGGAAGGCCAGGGGGAACAGGCCGCCGCAGAGTACGCCGCCCCCGCGGTCAGGCAGTCGCCCCTCTGGGAGTACGCCTATTTCTGGCGCCTTGGGTTAAAGACCCCGGCGCTGGACGACGCAGCGCAAGAAAGGCTGTGGAAAGCCCTCTTTTCGGCCGGTCCACAGGCATCGTTCAGAATCGAGGCCGCGGAGGCCCTCCTCAAGGCCGCTCTCGCGGACAACCGAACCGCCGAGGCCATTCCATACGCCGAAACCCTTCACCGGGAAGCGCCGCTCGACGCGGGGATGACTGCGCAGCTCGCAGGGCTCTACGAAGATGCGGGTCGCTCTTCCGACGCCCTCCCGTTTGTCGAGGCCCTCTGGTCGAATGCCCCGGATTCGCCCGTCACGCGGTCCTTTCTGCGCGCGAGGCCCGAA
>Ga0315535_1001043_pt1 | contig 18884 bp, 20 predicted proteins | sample SalMarSW160220MG_2_FD_203092 | JGI IMG/M metagenome (GOLD analysis project Ga0315535, IMG submission 203092) | Salt marsh sediment microbial communities from the Plum Island Ecosystem LTER, Massachusetts, United States - Salt Marsh Sediment SW1602-20 ... | reverse complement strand
TTTTTTGGCTTTATTTAATGCTTTTTCTTGTCTCATATATGTTTGCTCTGATAAAGATATTTTTTCAGGAGGTTCTTGAGACTTGGCACTTTTAACATACGCAAGTTGTTTTTTACCTAATAGCTCTCGTTCTTTAGCTAAAGTAAAATTATCTTTTGAATGTTTAAATTTCTCTTCTGATATTTCTTTCTCTACATGAGCAATTCTTTTGTGGATATCGGCAAGCTGTATCTGTGAATTTGCTAGTTTATCATTATAATTAGCGGCATTCATCTCAGCTTTCAGATCTGTTTCAGAATAATTTACTAAGTTCATGATATCATATTTTTTTTCAACTAGTTTTTTCATCTTTTCTGCTAATTCCTTTTTTGTACCAGTAACGTCATAATCAGCCTTTACTAATCCTTCTCGTGCTTTAGATCTTTTCAACTCTAATTTAGCAATTTTTTTCGTATCTAAAGAGATTTCTTTTTCTTTTTCTGCCACTTTTAGATTTTCATTACCAATTTTTTCAATATTTTCTATTTTTTCCATAAATCGTCCCTTTGATTCATTTGATTGATTTTTATAATATTTTTTTTTGCATACATATTTTTTTTATAAAATTTATTAGAATAATTGATTTTATGAAAACAAAATATTTAAATGTTTTCAATTGATAACAAATATATATAATGATATCTTTCTGATATTGAGATTTTTAAATTCTATTATTTAAAAGGGATTTTCTTGAAAAATACTAAAAACAACTTCTTAGGGTTTAGACTTCCTGAAAACTTAATAGAAAAATTAGATTCGATTTCTGAACAGAAAGCTAAATCACGGGGCTTAATCGCAAAGAATGCTATTGAACAATGGATAAACCATGAGATGTTCAATCAAACAAACCAAATGATGATAATTCCAAAAGCGTTATTATGTGAAATTTTTAAAAATTACAATTCTGAGGATGACTTCCAACTATTAATTAAAGGAACAGTTGATTTGATCGCAGATATCATGAAATTTGTTTTGAGTGAACCCATGAACCAAGCAAATCTCGATGATTATATAAAGTATTCAATATATCTCTTTGGAAGTAATGGATTCAATTGGTTTAATTCCATTGATATTAATTCTAATGAAAAATCTTTTACGTTAATAGCGTTACATGATCTAAATGAAAATTTTTCAATTTTCTTTAAATCATTCTATAAATACCTACTTAAGGAACACTTTAATTATGAGTTTGTTATAAATCTTGAAGAAACTACCTCTAATTTAATTCACTTAGATTTTACCTTAAAAAAGTAAAATTGGAAAATGCCAAAATTAGTTAAAGATTCAACAAAAAATTCAAAGTGATCCAGTTAAATCTTTCCGATTTATAAATATAGAATGGTTTCTAGTAATAAATAATAAATAAAATATGTAAATAGATAAACTAATAGATATAATAATTGCTTAGTGTGTGTAATTGAGATTAGAAGAAATTTCAGATGCATTGACAAAATTAGAGGAAGATAAAGTATTACTATATGTGAAAGAAAAAATTGATGCTAATGAAGATCCCATTAAGATTTTAGAAGCCTGTAGAAAAGGAATGTCTGAGATTGGAAAAGGAGAGGATGAGATCTTTTTAACAGATTTAATTATGGCGGGGGAGATTTTCAATGAAGCTCTAGAATTATTAATGCCAAAATTAAAAAATAGTACAACTAAAAGTATAGGAAAGATTGTTATCGGAACAGTTGAAGGGGATATACATAATATAGGAAAAGATATTGCTATTAAATTTTTAAAAGCAGAAGGATTTGAGGTTATTGATTTAGGTGTAAATGTTCCCGCTCAAAAATTTGTTGATGCAATAAAAGAATATAATCCTCATGTAGTAGGCATGAGTGGATTACTTACATTATCAATCAACCCAATGAAAAAGAGTATTGAGACTATAACTGCTGCTAATTTAAGAGATAAAGTAAAAATAATTATTGGTGGAGAAAGAGCAGATGAAAAAGTTTGTACCTACGTTGGTGCAGATGCCTGGGTCAATGATGTTATTGAAGGTATAAAAATAATTAAAAAATGGGTAGTAAGTGCCTAAATCATACATTCATTTTGGTTTATTTCTGAGATTATTTGGGCACTCGTCACACTTACCATCAAAATTACACTTCATTGATGATATTTCTAATATAGAATTGAGAGCTTTTTGATAAGACTTGTATCTAGTCTTATCTACATAGTAAAAAATTCGATTATGTTCTTTATTTAATTTTATAAGATTAAGTTCCTTCAAAATCTTAATGTGTTGCGTAATGGCTGGTTGAGAAATCCCTATTTTTTCAGCTAAATCAATTACCTTAAGTTTATCCTCATCATTAAACATTAATAATCTCAAAAGTATAAGTCTTGTAGGATCTTTAAGAGCCTTAAATAATAGAGGTAGATCTCCGAGAACAATTCGCATAAATTATTAAAAAACATTAATTTTATTAAATAATATAAGTAGCCACTAATATTAGTATTTCGGAATATCCAGAATAGTCCAGACTAATTAGGTTACTTCTTTTGTAAAAGTGTTAATAAATAAAAAAGATAAGATTTAAATTAATAATTATCATAATTTTTTATAAGTAATCACTTATATAAGTCGATACTTATACAATAATAAACAAGTGAAATTAAATGAGTTTTGAAGCAATAACAAACGCAATTAAAGAATTAGAAGAAGAAAAGGTTCTTAAATTAGTAAAAGAACAGCTCGATAAAGGTGAAGATCCTATTAAAATTTTAGATGCGTGCCGGAAAGGTATGACTGAAATTGGAAATAGTTCTGGTGATACAGTTTTTTTAACTGATCTCATAATGGCCGGGGAAATTTTCAATGAAGTAATGGAAATTTTATTGCCAAAATTGGTTAAAGATTCAACAAAAAGTTTGGGGAAAGTTGTAATAGGAACTGTTGAAGGCGATATTCACAATATCGGCAAAGATATTACCATAAATTTCTTAAAAGCTGAAGGATTTAACGTTATTGATTTAGGTGTAGATGTACCTCCTCAGAAATTCGTTGATGCAATTAAAGAACATAATCCCCCTGTTGTAGGCATGAGTGGATTGCTTACATTATCAATAGAACCAATGAAAAAAGCGGTAGAAGCGATTACTTCTGCAAATCTGAGAGATAAAGTAAAAGTAATTATCGGAGGAGAAAGGACGGATCAGGGAGTATGTGATTATGTAGGAGCGGACGCTTGGGTTAATGATGCAATAGATGGTGTAAAAATAATTAAAAAGTGGGTAGGAGGTGCCTAAAATTATGGATAATGCAGAAGAAATCTATAACGCAAAATTAGAGAGATTAGAAGTTGCAGCTGCAGCAAAAGAACCAGATAGAGTTCCTATAGGAATAAACACAACTTATTTTCCTGCAAAGTATGCAGGAGTAAGTTATGAAGATATGTTCCATGATAATAATAAATATATTGAAGTTATGGCAAAATTTGCTAGAGATTTTAACTGGGATGGATATAATTCTCTTCGATCATTTGAAAGTGTACCTCTGGGATTAGCATTAGCTGGGTATGATCCCGATTTAGCCATAGGAGTTGCGGTTTCTTCCGTTTTAGCTGGAGGTGCATCACACGATATTTTAGCTGATGTTTATTCTTCAAATCCCGGCAGAGAATTAGGAAAAAATGTCGAATCACAATTCGTAATGGAAAAACCCGTCATGAATAATGATGAATATGATAACCTAATAAAACAACCCTTTGAATTCCTAATGAAAACCGTTATACCGAGAGCATACAAGAATTTAGCAGATTTAGATTCTCCAAAAGGAGTAGGTACTTTATTAAAGATGGGTCAAGAACTTGCTAAATTTCCAGCTTTTTTCGGGGAATTTCTTGGAAAAATGAAACAAGAAGCCTGGCTTCCATGGTATTTAGCTTTAACTCCAAATCCATTAGATTTTATAGGAGCATGGTTAAGAGATTTCGATACGCTTACATTAGATCTTTATAGAATGCCTGAAAAAGTTAAGGCTGCTTGTGAAGCATTGACTGGTGTATTAGCAGCAGTAGGGAAATTGACTGGTGCAATATCAAAATCAGCCACAGGTTCTCGTAGAGTATTTTGCCCGACTTGGTATAATACATATTTATCACCCGAACAATACAGAGAATTCCATTTCCCTTATATAAAAAGAATTGTTAATGAATTGGTTGAAGCCGATTTTACACCCCTTTTATGTTTCCAAGGGCGCATGGATCATTTATTAGATACTCTTACGGAACTTCCTGAAGGGAAAGTCATCCTCTGGTTTGATAAAACAGATTTATCAAAAGTAAGAGAAGTTGTAGGAGATAAATACTGTATTGCTGGTGGTATCCTCTCATCTCTTCTCATAAGTGGAACGCCGCAACAAGTTAAGGATCACATGAAAGAAACGATAAACAAGTATAAACCCGGTGGGGGTTATATCGTAACAACGGAGTTTAATGGAATGGGTGACGCAAAAATCGAAAATGTTAAAGCGATGACTGAAGCTGTAATGGAATACGGAAAATATTAGTATAATTTTTTAATTTTGTTTTTTTTATTTTATTTTTATTTAAAGCAAGCTAAACCAAATCGATAAGAATATTTATTAGATGGATATTCTATACCGAGTTTGTTTTTTAGTTTTTGCACCGTGCTTATTACTTCAATTCCTGTAGCTTCCATAGAAAATCTTTTCTCCTGAGGAAAACGACAGGGGGATCCTGAATCAAAAGTACATGATCCCACATTCATAATTTTACAATATTTGCATGTTCCATCATATAAGAGAATCCTTTTTTTATATTTCTTATCATATTGGGATAAGAATTTCTCAAATTCAATTTCCAAATCATTAGAATCAAAACTTTTGGTCAATAAAAACGTGTTTTTGATGTAAAATTCTGACCTATTTGTTCTTTCTATTTCCTCTCTAACATAACTTTCCAGATCAAACATGGAATAGATTAAATAGAAATCCGTATAAGTTTCAAGGGCTTTTTGAAGATACGGTGAATTAGGAGGGCAACTCCATGAATGTCCATAGAAAGGGCACTTAAAACTAGGCGAGATACACATCTCTTGAACCTTGGGATCAAAATAAATGTCCTTATATTCAATTTGAGCAAAAGGCATCTTCAGATCGAAAAATTTTGAATGGATTTTAAATTTATTTATTACATAATATTGGAACACCTTCCACATTTTTATTACAAACTATTGTTATATTATATAATAATGGATTCGTTTGAACGTATTCACGCTGCATTGAGGGGTAGATTTGTTGATAGGCCTCCTGTATTTCCTCAAATCGGGGATCATGCAGGCATAATTAATGGATCATCTTTTAATCTAATGTATCAAAATGCTACAAAAGCCGCAGAAGCACATGTTAAAGCATTGAAATTATATGGTTACGATATAACAACAATACAAGTAGAACCTAGTTGGCCAGTTGTTGAAGCGTGTGGAGCAGAAGTCAAATATCCGCCCGATAAAAGTCCTTGGATAACTAAGCACCTAATAAATTCAGAAAATGATTTAGAGATCCTGGATGTTCCAGATTTCATGGAAACACAGAGTTCAAGAGTTATGATTGAAGGGACGCGTATTCTTGCTGATGAAGTCGATGTTCCGGTTGCAGCTTTTATGACTGGACCTATCACATTTAGCTTGCAGTTGATGCCTTATACAATTTTAATGATTAAGATGATTAGAAATCCTGATTTTACCCATAAATTAATTCAAAAATCTATTTTAATCATCAAGGAATATATTAAAACCTTGAAAGATGCTGGGGCAACAATTTTTGTGGCATGTGAACACGATATACAGATGTTAAAGCCAGAATTAGCCCAAGAATTTAGTTTGAAATATCTACAAGATATTTTTAAGATTTTTGATTATAATATTCTTCACATGTGTGGAAAAGTGGCTATGCATTTGAATCTTTTAGCTGAAGATCTGAAAAGAATCGATAAATTAAATACAGTAAATATTGGCCCCCATGTTGACATTGCCAAAACTCAAGATTTGCTCGACCATAAGATTGGTGTTGCAGGTAATATTGATCATTACAGACTTCTTCCACGTGGTAGTCCCAAAGAAGTAGAGATTGCAGTAAAAAACGCAATAAAAGCCAGTGGTGGAAGTTCTCGTTTTATGATTGCTCCGGGATGTGAAATAACAGTTGATACTCCAATAGATAATGTGAAAGCCTTTGTAAATGCTGTCAAGGGTCATGAACTTGCTTGATCAATCACTCCTATCATACAAAATTTAAATTTATAGACTCATTATTTGAAAAATCCGACTCTTAAATGAAGTCAAAAATCAATCTCATTTGGATTCAATTCAAATTTTATTCTTGGAACAGGCGAAAAAATCTTAATCTAATAGAAAAATTGGAGATGTCAACAATTATAAATTAGTTATTCTATTATTGATGTAGTATATTCTTGAGCAAGTCAATGATTTCAGATATAAAATATATTGATGAAGGGTTAGATAATATACTCAAGTCTTTAGTGGATAATTTATTCCTAATAAAGTATGATACCACCATTTTAGATTATACAAGTAATGAATCAACGTATATAATAAAATCATCCCATTTTATCAACCAAAAATTAGTAAATTATATTCCCGAGGATCTGAAAGAGCCTTTATTAAATGGTATTGATAAAGTAATTCACTCAAAGAAAATGTTCGTTATTAAACACGATCTTTCGAAAGAGTCAATATCACTTGAAATAAAAATCATTCCTTATTCGAGTGAAATTCTAGCCGTATCCTTACGAGAAATATCAATTCAAAGAAAATCTTTAAAAACGCTTAGGAAAATAAAAAAGAATCTAAAACGGGAAGGACAAAAATCCTTAATCAGTACATTTATTCTTCAAGATGATAAGTTGAAATATGTAAATGAAGCTTTTGAAAGCATCTCAGGTTATTCCTCTGAAGAAATTAGGAATTGGGAGCCCTATGAATTTTTGAAATTAATTAAATCCGATTATCAAGATTTTGTTAAAGAACAAAATGACCTTAAACAAATGAATTTGAATGATAACATACCCAATTATGTTGTAAAAGGAGTCAGGAAGGATGGATCTGAACTATGGATTGAAATAAATTCAGAATATTTCACATATGAAGGAAGACCGGCCATAATTGGAAGCATAACAGAAATACTAGAGAATGAAAAATCAAGTTATAACGCAAAAAGAGTGAATAAAGCTTTAATTGATTCAATGCCAGAAGGAAGTTTTGTGATATCGAAAAGTTATGAGATTGAATATTATAATCTCAAAATTCTCGATATTTTTAATTTAGTTAAGGAACTAAGAGGTATAAGTATTTTTGAGATTATACCAAAGAAATTTGGCGATGTATTAAATGAACTTATTAAAAAAACCGTAATGACCAATAAATCATCATTTAAATATTTTCCATTCAAATTTAAGGGTAAAAAGGATTTTTTCTTAATACAGGTACTCCAATTTGATCAAGAAAGATTAGCTATCTTCATACGAAAAAAAAATGACGATAGAGTAACTCAAGTGAATTTTAATATTCAAAAGAAAAAATCCAAGGAATTTTTTAATTCTTTAAATGAGGGCGTTTTAATAGTCCAAGATAATAAAATAGTTTTTGCCAATAATTACTTCCCGGAAGTTATAGGGGATTTAAGATTAAATTTTGAGGAGTGGAACTTTCAGGATTTTCAAAATTTAATTGTAGAGTCTAATAAAATTTTATTTCAAAATTGGATAAACAAATTAGAAGATGATAATAAAGAGATTATTCCTCATATTACTTATCAAATCTTAAATAAAAAGGGAGAATCTAAAAAAGTTGAGCATTTTGCAAAAGGCATTTTTTTCGAGGATCAGTTTTCAGATCTCATTGTAATATTTGATGAAAAAAGTGAATCCTTGATGGATGGATCATTGAATCATCTCAAATTTCAGGATAAAATAAAGAACTTCAATGAGGATTTAATCCAAAGAATATCCCATGAATTAAAAACCCCCTTGACTTCGATTTATATTGCATCAGAGATACTCTTGAATTTTTATAGGAAAAACATCGATAGCGATATTTTAGGTTTTGTGGAAATCATCAATAAGGGCGGTAAGAGGTTGAAAAATCTAATCGAAAATTTCATGGAAGTATCTTTATTAGATTTAGGAAAGGTCAGACTCGATCTTAAAATCGTAAATTTATCCTCATTAATAATTTCTTGTGTTGGTATGCACAATGAATTAATTAAAAAGAGAAATTTAAATTTTAAGTCAGAAATTCAACCGAATATAAATTTATATTTAGATGAAGAAAAAATAACTGTGGTATTTTCTAATCTTATCTTAAATGCAATAAATAACACTCCAAAGGGAGGGAGTATTCATTTAAAATCTATTGAGGAGAAAAAGGCTATTACGATTGAAATTACAGATACTGGAGTTGGTTTTACGAAAGATGAACTTTCGTCAATCTTTAAGAAGTTTGGAAAAATCGAGAGGTTTGGAAAAAATCTTGATGTTGAAATAGATGGTCCAGGATTGGGATTTTATATTACTAAAAAACTGCTTAAACTACATGACGGAACGATTAAAGTGGTATCTCAAGGACGGGATATGGGTGCAACTCAAATAGTCACTCTTCCTAAAGATATAACTGCTTGAATTAAACTGAGAGAATGAATTAAAAAGAAAAACTGAAAATTGGGAGTGAAATTTGTTCGTGAAACAACTCTTTCACGAAGTATAATAAACCGATTTTAGAAGTCTTAGACTAAGAAATTATACCTTTTTGTAATGTTTGGATAAAATCTTTAAATAAGAAAAGAACTATGATCATTACATGGAAAAAAATCCTTTTAGTGCAATGGAATTCAGAGAATTAGTTCAAGGAATTAAAGAAATTGTCTTAGAACTTAAAAATTTGAATTCAAAATTAGATAAACTCGAAATAGGTAAAAAACACTAATTTTCTTAAAATTTTCTTTTTTACTAACTATAGAATTTTAAAAATAAAAAAAATTATGAATTATTTTTTAGATCTGGTAAATATTTCTTGCGAGAGATATATTAAAATCTCGGGAATCTGAATATCTTTGCCTTTAGAGATATCAAAACGCTTTGCTTCCACTTCATCAGCAATAGAACTTATTTCTCCATCTGAAATAACTTCAGTATCTCCAATCACCACGAGAGCTATAGGTAATTTAATAAATTTGTTTTCACGCTTTTTTGTATTAAATACTAAATTAGTTTTTGCTTTTATTTCCGAGATAAAATTTTTTATTTTTTCTAAAGATTCTCGTTTTTCTCTATATAAGACTAAAATTATCCCTGCAGATCCTTGAAAATATTGGTTTCTAATCGATTCAAATCTTTTTTCATCGGATACTCTCCAAATTTGAAGCAATAGCGAAGACTTATCAAATAATTCAAGTATATATGTATAAAAGTCCACACCAATAATTTCAATGGAAGATTCATTAGTCTTTGTTAATAGATAGAGCATTTTATCCGAATAATCTTCATCTAATCCCAGTAAGATGATTTTTAATCGTTGATCATAATCTTTTCCCCATTTTCCAAAACATTCTAAAAATCGTTCATATCTCTGTACTTTCTTACGTAATTCATGTAATTGACTACGTTCTGTACTCGTTAGTGTGATTCCTAATTCGCGCTTTAAAATTGCTTGAACTTGTCCATGGCTTATAGTTTTTTCAAACTGTTGGAAAATATGAGATGAAAGATATGAGATTATCCAATTAATATCATAATATTGACTGATTTCAGTGATAATTTCCTCCAATGATAAAAGGGATTTTTGATAAGGCTCTTTCTTAAGAAATATATCTAATGTTGATTCCTGCAAATCATCTACTAAATTAACTTTAGAGTACTTGATTTGCTTCAGAAATTTTACCAACTTATCACGCTGTTCATTCGTGAGCAATTCTTTTTCTAACATTTTTTTCATCATCGTGTCATACTAATTTTTGGACGTCAATGATTAAAGTGGACGTCCAATATATGAATGGATGTTTTCATATTTAAATGTTTTTATAATTTTATTTAAATTTTTTAAAAAGGAAAAAAGGGGACTTGGAGGTTAAAACCAAACTGAATAAGGATTGAATTTCATTCATGCAACGTTCAAAGACTTAGTCTAATATGAGTCTATTAGTCTATTTAGACTTCCTCATTTCAAATTATTAATGGATTTTTCGATATTTTAATACTTAGGAGCTAAGGATCGTATATAATAAAAATTAACATCTTAGGAACTTGATAAGAAATGAATAAAAAAAAAACAGATTTACAATGGGAACTCGATGCTTCTGTTTCTGATCTCCTCTTGGATTCAAATAATGAGGATTTCGATTTAATCAAGCACGAGTTTATGCAGAGAATGAAATGGTTCCAAGAGGAATTTGATGAAATATTCAGTTTAAAGGCTCATGCTATTACCGAAAAAGAGAGTGAACTAGCTTGTGAAATTTTAGATGAACTTTCGGAGACGATTAATGAATATAGAGATGAGGGAATGCTTCAAGAATTAGTCTCCACCTTAAACAAGATTGAAAAGAATCATCCTGAACTTTTTGAATAATTAAATCTGATTCTTTAAATATTTTTTGTCAAGATCAAAAATATAGGCTCAAAAATGATAAACTTCTTCAAGAAATAAATAGAAAGTGGGAACCGAGGGAATATCCACGCGTTTGGCAATCAAACGCATTTTTGAACCCCCGACCTACAGGTATCCGCGCGCAATAAGTTGCTTATAGGATCTGGAGCCTGTTGCGTTCGGCTATTAGGTTTAACGTTCACTCTACATACCGGGCTACGCTAGGTCCCCATGTGGTTATGAAGTTATAAAATATTTCATGAAATTTATATTTTAAGATTAGGCAAGTTTGCTCTCGTCATTGAACCTATTTTAAAGAAAAATAAATATAATTTGGAAGATTTATAATTAAAATGAAAAAATTAGGGGAGTTGAGTCTGATATCAATAACATTGATTCAGATCATTGTGTCTGTAGCGATTTCTTTAACATTCCAATTCATCATTCCCCTTGCTTGGCAACCACTTGATGCGTTTGAAGCGGGAAGAATGATATATCATGGAGAGGAAGGGACAAATATTGTTATTTTTACCGTGAGCCAGTGGTATTTCTCTTTTTCTATATCGTGGCATCTGAAGCGTGATAATAAATACATAAACAATTTTTTAGTATATTCTATTCCAGGTTTATCTTCAATAGTTTTCATAGAATTCTTCTTTTATGGACTATATTATGATTATATCCACCTACTTACTTTGATAACGGCATTATATATTATCACAAAAAAACGGGATACTCTAATTCCCATACAAGCAATACCTAATTTTTTACTTGTGACTTTCTGGTTATTTTCTGTGTATTTCTTGAGATTGGCTTATTATAATTCACCATTTAGCGATTATTTTCTTAGGTGGTTGTTAACGTCAATTGCTAATCTTGGAATTTGGTGTTATATCATAATCAGATATAGAAAAGATAAAGAAAAGAATAGAAATTCAAGTAAGCTTTGAACCACAATATTCACAATATCGTAAATTTTCTATTTCTTTTAGATTAGCGCCACAAGTTGGACAGAAATTGACTCTTCCAGGAAGGGGTGCTCCATCTTGAATGATAACATAATCTTGAGGCCTTCTTTCTGTTGATGGTGCAGTAAGAGGCGTCCTACAAAACTTGCACGCAAAATTTTCAGTTCGTTGAAGTCTATCACAGTTAGGGCAACGTGTTAACAATTCCAAACCACAATTTTTGCAGTATTCAGCATAATCACCTACGGGATAATTACATCTTTGACACCTTTTTTGTGAAGGTCCTGAAATGTGGTTGATAATTATCCAAAGTATGGGTAAAATGATTAGAAATATGAAGATTCCAATCAAGATGCTGAACATCATATCGGAACTCACAAAATCTAGCAAGAATAACAATACAAGTATAAACACCACGAAGATTATAATTGTTGATATAATTATTATTCCAGTTCGATTGCGATTATTTGCAAGGCTCATTATTATATTGATAATGTTCCGGTATTTTTATTGGTTCATATCCTTATAATCTTGGATCAAAGTATTAAAGATTATTCAAGCTCTACATTGCAATAAGGGCACACTCTGGTGCCAGGTGCTATTTTTTCACCGCAGGCAAAACAAACTACTTTATCCTTACCAAAATGGATCTTTCCATTTTTTACAACTTCTTGTTTCTCATCAGCTTTTTCATTTTCTGACATGGTACCCATTCATTATGTTTTATTATATTACTTATCTAGGTAAAATAGGGTCATGACTTTAAAAGAAACGGGGACCGATTTTTGATTCAAAATAAGTAAAATTTAAGTTATTAAAATGATTTTTACCTAATAATCAAGTGAATTAGTAAAAATTTATTAATAATTGTGTATAAAAATGCCAGGAAGTCATGGTAGTTTAACCAAAGCAGGTAAAGTAAGGCAGCAAACTCCCAGAATAGATCGATCTGGAGTAAATTCTGTTAAGAAAAAACCTCCACGAATGCGTTACAGAAAATTATATGACAAACGTGTAGGAAAAGGGAAATATTCAGGTCAAACGGATAGTATTGGGGCCAAGAGAGCTTCATTCTCTCGTTAATTTTTAAACAATTCTTTTTTTAAATCATTGCACAAATAGTTTTTCTTCTTTCTTGTAGGTTTGAAAGAAATTTACTTATTTTATTTATTGATTTAATTTGCTTAGTTTTGATTCAAACTTCGGTAGCATCTTGCGAATATTTTTTTCCACTTTTTCTTCTTTCCCAAACCAAGGCATATTTTTTAAGTCCATTTTATTGTAGAAGTCTAAGTCTTCCTTGTGAGCCTTTATATACCTCAGATGTTCCTTCTGACTCTCAATAATGTATGGAAGAATTTTCTTCTGGAATTCCAGCCAACGCTCCTTAAACTCACTCTTGGTCTCACCGGATTTATCATTATGTTGAGGTCGAAAATCCAAATACGAGATATAGACGTGCTTATGGTTATTAAAAACATGAGTTTTATAGAGGGGTATTTGAAAAAATCCCTCCGCTTTATTTTGATGAGATATTTGAAAGAAAACAACGTGCTTATTAGTGAAAATAAATGGGGTTTTCCATCTATAAACAATTTTTCCAACCATATGCGCGATTAGACCATAGGTGGCATAGACCACATCCTCATCAGAAGGAATAAACTTTTTAAAAATATCCAAATCTTTACTTGTAATATATATATCTGACACTTTGACCAATTCGAATTTGATTTTAATATTTTTTTAATATTTTAGTTTAAATTTTTTTTTAAGTATACTTTACCTTTCTTGTATTTAATGCTAGCGTTTTAATTCATTACACCAATCTTCTTCAATTGATTTACCAAAATCTGGCCTTGTTTGTAATAATAGCTGGCATTTTGGCTGTCTTTAACAAGCATGTCAAAATAATCGCTCATTAGAAGATTCCATCGAACCCCTCTTTTAATTCCTGAAATTTCTTTCATATTTAGAGGAACTCGATTTTCAAGGTTTTTTAATAGAAAAAACGCTTTCTTGGAGTCGATTCTTTGATGGATGTAAAATTCTGCCAATTCCAATATTATATCAAAAAAGAGGAGTTGATACTGCTTTTCGTCAAAATTTATTCCTACGGCATCAATTCCAGCCTTGAGAAGTTTTTGAGATTGAGAAAGATTCCCTTTATCTTTAAACTGTTTCGCTCGCAGAAGATAATAATTTAATTTAACTTTTATACTTGAATTCGCAAGTTGAATGGCTTTTTTATATTCGCTTTTAGCAAGAGCTAGTTGACTCTGTTCATCATGAATTAAGCCCATATAGAGAGTTGCCAATCCTACGTATTCTTCCTTATTAATTGATTGTTCTTCATTTTCAAGGAAATTTACAATAATATTGAAATGGTTGAGAGCTTGGAGCATATTTTTTATTTTAAAGAAATATTTTCCTAATTTATAATGTATTTTTAAGATATAATCGATTGGCACTTCTCCCGATTTTGCTAAACTAAGGGCCGTTTGCAAGTAATTAAGTGCGATTTCATCCCGATTTAAGAGGGATGCAATATGATATAACTTTAAAAGAATTGTTACCACGATTTTTTTCTGACGATTTTTATTAAACACTATTAACGATTGATTTAAGAGTTCAGTAGCATCATCAAACCGATAATTTTTAATCAATTCTTCAGCTTCAGTGTATAAATTTATTGTTTCTAGAACTTCGAAATTTGTAGGGGGTGAATTAAATAAATCATTATGAATTTGATATAGTTCTCCCTTCTTTATCAAGCTTTCATAATAAAGTGCTGAAAATGCAAAGTTATTGGTCTCTTCTTCGAATTCATTATCTTGTAATTCCCTTTCTACATTAAATTGGATGAGATCATGTTGATTAATTTCTGCTAAATCAATTATTTGAATCATTGAATTCAGCATCATTCTAGCAAATTTAATCCAATTATCTACTAAAAGCTCCAAATTAACATTCATTGAGTTCAATAATCGATGTATTACATAAGGAGTGTAAGAATCAAATCCCGAACGAATATAAAATTTTTTATAATCCAAGTCTTTAAAATACGTGAGAAACCCTTTTTCAATGATAAAAAATTCATCACTTGGTTCATCATTTGAGAAAAAAAGGGTTTCAGATGTTCTAATTCTTGGTACTCCACTTTTTAATTCCCATGGTAACTTAAATGTAGGAAAAAGTCCTGATTTGTTTACAGCTGGTAATATTTCATCAACGATAGATTGTTCTTGTTCTTTGAACTCATCTCGTTTTGACATAAGAGTGATTCGAATTTTGTTTTTCCACCTATTTTCATTTTCACCTTTAACAGATTCTGGAATTATCACATTAAGTAGGTCTACAATCTCCTTCTCTTTTCCCTCTACAGGAAAAGAATGTTCAATTGATACTTGGATTGCTAAATCTCTCAACATCTTCAACAGATAGACTATTAATTTATTTGTTGTTTGATTTAAATCCCAGATTTTAAAGGCTATAGATAATCGGAAATTGACAACTTCTAAGGGAACATTAATCCTCAAAGGAAACGCAACCGGAAATTTAATCGTGAAGACGATAACTTTATCCTTTTTTAAACTATACCTGAAATTGTTTTCAATGGATGAATTTATATGCCAACCATTCTTTTCAATGGCCATGCGTAAATTTTCTAACTCATTGGAAGAAAAAGGTCTAATTGACATTAAATAAACGTTAAAGAAATATAATTTATGTTAAAAATCTAATATTAATCCTTATTATTAACTTTGCACAAAACAATATCAATTTTAAATAATTGGTTTTACTTGTAGAAGATATAGAGAATAAAAATTGAAGATATTACATCATGGATATCTCTAAATTTAATAAAGAATTAGGCTATAGGGTAGTGAAAGCTCAGGGGTTAGAAAAAAATAAAAAAATAAAAGAAGCTATTAAGGAGTGGATTGGCATTTCAGATTTGGTTTTAAAAGTTACAAAAACGCCTAATATAACTTTTTCATACAAATCGATGCTAATTGAGAAAATGACACAGATTATGGAACACGTAAAGATGCTAAAGGCTCAAATATATGTTCCTAAAACTGAACCAATTAAACTGGAAGAAGAAGTTCCGACCGATGAAATAATATCTTTAACAACAGATGAAAAAGAGAAATATTTATTGGATCCAAGCCTTGGTACAAGAAAATCTAAGACGGAAAAGCCTAAGATCATTGATGATAGTGAATTTAAAAACATTCCTAAAGGTTTCAAGGAAATAGAAGCTCCAAAAGATTTTAAAATAATTACGCCGCATGATGAGGATTTTATTAAAAATATCTTAAAAACTGATGTTGATATGAATAATGAACAAGAAAACGTTTCACAAAATTTAGATGATTCGAGAATCCAATTTGAACCTTCTAAAGATGGAAAATTAGAATTTTGTTTCGCTTGTGGTGCAGAAATATTACCAAATCAAAAAAAATGTCCCTCTTGTGGAACTAAACTTACATGAATGCGAATAAATAATTAGAAATTATAAAATTTATTTGCATCTTCAAGATGAAAGACACCAAACCGTTCTTTCCTCCTTCTTTTTAACGTTTCACGTCCAATACTTGAATCTTTTAGGCATAATTGTGTTTTATATAAACCCATTATATCATACAATCGATCTCGATATCTTGCCATGTCTATTTTTATTTGTTTTTCCATTGAGACTTTTAAGACATTATATATAGCATACACATAGAATTCGATTTGATTTAATCCCAAAATTAAAGCAGATTTTTTTGCTATGATGTGAGTTGCTTGATGATCAACGTGGTTATTATTATCGCTTGGGCAAACTATACGATTGGCATCCTTAATTATATTACTAGCTAAATTAACCCCCTCATCAATTCGATTTAAAGCTCCTTGATCATGAAACTTAAAGAGATGAATATTTCTTTTTGGGAAACCTATTGATCTCGCAACGTCCTCAGCTTCTTTAAGACCTATTTTAGCAATCTGATCTTCATTGAGTTTTGAGTAGGGTTTTGCTTTTTCCTCAATCAATTGATCATGAGTTCTTCCCCAAGAAATCAGCACTCGATTATCGGTAACATAAATTATATGGACCTCATGACCCTCATCCATCCATTTTAGAATACTCCCCCCACATCCATAAATTTCATCATCAGGATGAGGAGCAAAGACTACAATCTTCATAATCAATATTTATCCATGGATTTTTTTATATTAATTTTAGTAGTCAAATTTTGATATTTATATCGAAATAAGATTTCCCTTCTTCTTTTGAGACATAAATTTCCTTAACATTACAAGATACTTCAGATTTCAATGCTCTAGATAAAATTCCCTCCGTTATCCCACATATAATATAAATATGATAAGTATAATCCTCTGAATCGTCCAAAAATGAAGAATTACCAAATCTAAAAGTAGCACTCTTTCCTTTCGTATCAATATCAATTATCGAGATTTCAATATTTGGTTGAAAAATATCATATACTGGATAAAAATTTTTAAAACTCTCTAGATGAATTCGTGAAATGGGCACATCTTTCAAACTTTTTAGTTGTTTGTAAACATTCGGTCCAAATGTAAATTTAATATCTTTGACTGCTTCTCGACCTACTTTTTTAGCTAATTCTTCAGTTCCAGGTAAATATTTCTTAAATCTTTTAATTAATGCCTTATAATATGATACTGCGAAGTCTAGTGGAATATAACTGTTCTTAGTTGTAAAATAAAGATTATACACTCCAATTTTTTTTTGAAATATTTCTTTCTTGACTTCCATGATGGAAACATACTTAGATATAGTATTTCTTGAGAAACCCGTGAATTTAGCTATATCTGATACTGTTATTCCTCCCGGATGGTTTCTTATGCTCTCTAAAACTTCCTTTTCATAATTAACTTTTTGAACTTTTGTCGTAATTGTGTTTCCACCTTTTAATTTTTAAATATGTCCTATGATCATCACGAGTGATCATTAATAATTGATAGTAGTTATGATTAAAAAAACTATTAGGAGAAAAAAAATCTCTATTTTGGTCCAATCTCAAGTATTTTGATTTGCTAATAAAAATGTTAAGAAAAGATTTATATATTAATTCATCAAAATTGATCATTATATGTAATCAATACTGCTCAAATTTATTAAAGTGAAAAAAATGTCGCGAAGGGGTTCAATCACGCTGATATGTCTTTTAGCTATTGGATCAGGATTAGTACCAGCTGGATTGTTTATCAATAATAGTATTTTAAATGAAGTTGCAAATTCGATTGATGAAGGTCTTATAGGAATACAAGAAGAAGCTCTTCCAATGGTTGAATCCATGATCGCGGAATCGGGAATACCTAGAGCATTACGAGATATCAGAAAGATAGGATTAAGTGAAACTGAAGCTATTGTAAACGCCACATTTTTTATGTCTGTATTAAACATGACTTTAAATGAACCAGCTGTTCTTGGAGTTGTTCCAATTAATTTACTATTTGATCGTTGGATTCAATGGATCGTCATAATTCCAGTTACTTTCAGTTCTGCAATGCAAAGTTTAGGTTATCCTCCTATAAAAGGGATTTCAGAATATTTTCAACAAGATCTATGGTATGGAAATGCAAAATATGTTTTAATGGAAGGAACAGTATCTCTTCCAGGATTGATAGGAAATAACTCATTAGGAACTGGAGTATTAGATTTCTTAGATTTATATGATCATGCTGTCGGTAATACTACTCTTGAGCAGGAATTATCAAGTGGTTATAATACTACATGGAATAAAATAACAAAATTAACAGAATATTATCGGAATTATTTTGTACCATACGCAATCCCAATGATTGTAGCAAATTTAGATATCTTAATGCCGAAATATTCTGGAATGGATACAAAATCTATTGCTGAGATGTATTATTTTGCTCAATGGGCAAATTGTTCCATGTTTGAAGGAGGAATTGATTTAAGCACTATGGTTGATAATTTGGATAACTCAGTGTATGGTTTTGAACTTGATCGATTAATTCGTTCAAATATAAGCAGATCATCATGTGATCTATTATGGGAGGATAATAATCCTCAATCACTTACAAACGATACAGGAATTAATGAATGGATAAAAGCAAGAGATAATACTACTATTTTAGAAGAATTAAGAACCCTATTTCTCCTGGAGGAATATCAAATTAAAATGATCGGTTATTGGTTATGGAATGCATCATTTAAATGGGATATCATGCCTATCCTCATTA
>Ga0315535_1001042_pt1 | contig 18897 bp, 24 predicted proteins | sample SalMarSW160220MG_2_FD_203092 | JGI IMG/M metagenome (GOLD analysis project Ga0315535, IMG submission 203092) | Salt marsh sediment microbial communities from the Plum Island Ecosystem LTER, Massachusetts, United States - Salt Marsh Sediment SW1602-20 ... | reverse complement strand
TTCAACACGAGTATTACCCCATCGCTCCATTACTGCTCCATGGATTACATCCTCATCCGTAACAAAACCCAAAAGTTTCTCTCCACTGTAGACGGGTAGTTGCCTAATCTCGCTTTCAATCATTAACTTAGCTACTTTACTGAGTGAATCTTTTAGAGTAACGGCAGGTGCTGGTCGCGTTAGAGTCTTAACTTTGGTTATAGATGCGTCGAGACTGGACCTGATTATCCATTTGCGGGAAATAACCCCTTTGTACCTGCCTTTACTATCTAAGACCGCTAAAACAGGCGGCATCTCTTCTTTGAAACGTGACAGACAAGAAGAAAGCGTATCATTCTCATGCACCTCTAAATAGCCCTTTGAAAAAACATCTTTCACAATCTTAACCATAGAAAACACTTCAACACTAATTATTCTCATGGCGTAATTTAAGCATTAAAAGAACAAAGAGGAGCTTCCTTTCGGAAAGTAGGCAACGATAGTGCAAGAGTCGGTTAAGGAGTTGTTCATATGCCCTTGGTTCAATTAATTGATTGTGGAAAATTAATCCGTGAAAAAAACATTGCATCGACCAGCCTTGATCTATTTCCGCGGTCCAATTTTGCTATGCTTATTTTATCCGCCGCTAACGCTGGTTGCCAAAAACAGGACGTATATGAAAAGGAAAATTGCCCCTTCGCGCCACCCGATTTTTTCGTTTGATAGGAAATACCACAAGAAAAGGTTACTAACTAACGAAAAAATAATTAGTTCAGAAAAAGCCGCTATGTCAACACGGAAGGGCGCAGCTATCAAAGTTATGCCTAAAATTAAGGTTATATTCATGAAACAGCTTCCCATAATATTTCCTAGCGCGAGGTCTGCGTGTCCTTTTTTGATGGAATCAAGGCTGGTGACTAATTCAGGCAAGCTTGTTCCAATAGCGACAATGGTTGCGCCAACAACCACTTTTGGAATACCCACGCTCAAGGCTATGTATGAAGCAGTGTCCACGATAAAATAGGCGCTTGCTACCACGCCTGCTGCCCCCAAAACGGCTATGGCGACGTATTTTTTCAGTTTGCGGCTTTCCTCTCCCAAAGCTGGTCCGTCTTTAACCTTTCTTGTTTTGGACAACAGATACATATTGTAACTGAAAACTGCCAATAGAATAGCGCCGATAACATAGCTTGCAGACCCTATGTAAAGCAAAGCCAAGGGAATTACAGAAGCAACAAGTAACGCGAAGTATAAGCCGCCTGTTTCCTCTTTTGCCATGGCTGGGAGAAACTTGGCGTTGTCTGAGTATTTCAAAGCTATAAGTACAAAAATTATACCAAGCACTAGGCATATGTTTGCTATGTTTGAGCCTAGAACGTTTCCTATGGATACGCCTACGTTTGCTGGTTTTATTATTGCGAATATGGCGACAAATAGTTCGGGTAAGGATGTTGAAAAGGCAACGAGGAGGAACCCCACGGTTGTTTTTCCCAAGCCTGTAGCTCCAGCTACTTTTAAGGAGTGGTTAATCGTCAAGTTGCTGGCTTGGTTTAGGGCGATTAAGGCCGCTATAAGAATTAGCAGATTGCCTGTAATCCCCAGTTCCTCAAACATAGACCGTTCCTCAGTTTACGTCTTGCTTCAGTCAGTTACCCTTAATTAATGTTAAAAGGCTGTTAATATTTGACTGGAAGTCTACCGACTATGTTTTCAAGTTTCCAATTAAAATGTGTGTGCGATAAAGCTCAAAGTTTAACGGTTACTGAGTGTTTTGCCCTTTCAGGTGGCAAATTTGCTTGGTGTTTTCTCTTCGGCAGCGGGTATCCTAAGAAAATTGAAGCATGTGGGAAAACCAGCAAAAGACATGGGGATTGCCGCTTCTTTCTTAGTTTCAGCAAGAACGGATTTCTCCTTAATTAGACGGTTCGTACTTTTTCTTTCAACATTATTTTTCAGTTCGTTACTCTTTTTTCTTAACATTATATTTCTCTCCAAGATGAGACCGCTCTCATAATCACTCGTATCTATTGAGGAACAGGGGTTTTCGGGCTTCTTTTTTTTCGCATCCAAGGGGATGTCTGCTAATGTTGCTTTATCCAACTTATCAGAGCCGGCTTTTTCTAAACGTTGGTCCAACACGGAAACATTTTTTTTCATCGTCAAAACGGCGGTTTCCGCCGCTTCTTTTGACCAGAGCAAGAGCCTCCTCTATGTTCTGCAGTCTTCGGTCTATGTTACCCAAACCGTATCGGTTTCATAGCCTATTCTTCGATTTTTATGGTAAAGGTAAACATGCACCCTGTAAACCCCTTCTTCCTCAGGTTTCATCTGCACTACTTGTCTGGCTGTTTCTCCAGCAGACATTTTCTTTATTTTCATCTTGCCCGAATCTTCAACTCTTCCCGAAGGGTGCTCAAGCCAAAACTCTAAGCTTAATCCAGCACTTTCTTTGTTGCTGACCACGGTTGCTTCACACGTCAGAGCCTTGCCGAACTGAGGATATGGCTCCGTTAACACAAATACGCTTCTAAGTTCAGCAACCTCCACACCAACTTTGAATATCATGCCTAAGGATTCCCATCGAAAATGAGTATCATTCTCTTTTCCGCTGATTGTTACGTATAATCTCGCCGTGTTATTAGCTTCTATTTGGAAAAACATAACTTGCTCTGCATTAGGGCTTAGAGTGGGGATGTACCTTCCTCTTCCATGGATGGTGATTGCATATGAATCTAGAGAGTTCAGCCGTACATCAAGCGCACTTAAGATTTTGCTTCCAATATTCTTCAGAGTCAACGTGACCCAATATGTTCCGGACTGCTCAACCATCTGTGGGCTCAAGTTGAATTCTATGGGGGTGTTTAACAGTCATTTGTAAAAAAAAACTTCGTGTAACTTTAAATTTCAAATATCAATGCGGGATTGTTTAAGTTCAAACTGGAAATATGGTCACTTATTTGGACATCAGGTTCCTCTAAAAACGGCTTTCGAAGGAAAGCCATACTGTGTGTGCTAGCTGGGTCTAAGCCTTAAACATTGTCTGGCCCGTTAAAGCTCCGTTTTTGTCGCTTGCCGATCTTTAGCCATTTTGATCGGTTTGCTCGTTGCTTCGTCGCAGTTGTTTTAAGCCTGCTCCCCAGCTAAACACTACTAATATTCTCAGAATATCTTATAAACGTTGGTTCCACACAAAAAATGCACGCTATAGAATCACATATTCGCAAATTGTTTTGACTTTGGGCTTTGTATAACTTCTTTTTTTTTATTAACGATTATTTAAAATACAATGAGTGTGTAAACAAAAACCGTGTTTTTGAATTATTTATAGGAAAAAACCTATTTAAAATGCCGAAAGAACATAGTGAATTGTGATAGTATGGTCGAAGCTGTCGTCTTAGTAAACACCGAGTTTGAGTCACCACGAGATTGAGTTCTCCAAAACTTAAAAGAGATAAACGGTGTGAATAAAGCTTATACCACTGCCTACGGCGTCTACGATTTCGTAGCAGAGGTCCAAACAAAAACGGTTGCCGAACTGAAAAGCAATATTCTTGAGCGCATACGAAAAATCGATGCTGTCATGTCTACAACAACATTGGTTGTAGCTGAAAATAGCTTTGAAAGTGCAAAAAATGAATGTTGAAGAGAAAAGCAATGAAGAATTGAAAATCCGTAAAGAGACGATTGAAGCTTTCGCGACTGTCCATGCTGAAAGCGGACCCGAGTTATGCACAGACAAGCTTGTTCCAATCTATGAAGAATATGGCAAGCGTAATTCGTTAGGTGAAGAGAAAGCTTTTCGAATGGTTCCCAGAAAATTTGCGACTAATCTTCTCAAGTTTGAAAGAAACTCGATGATCCCTGAGGAATACTTCAACGAATATGAGAAGCGGGCTCTAAACGATTTCGTTAAAAAGAGCTATGTTAAATCTGCGAAAGTTGGTGGGAAAACGGTTTACTTTGATCTTAACCCAAAGATCAGTCAAAGACCAACACAGGAATGAAACCCAGCCAACACCACGTCTTTTCCGCCAATCCATAAGCAGTGCCTTCTGCTTTCGCAGTCCTCAAGGTAAACTTTTACCCGTTGTTTCAGCCAAGGGTCGCTGAAGCTAAAAGTTTACTCTCTCGGAACAGGCACACGAGAAGGGACACATATCAATCCAAACAAGGAATGACAAAAAAAAGGATAAGTCAGAAAATGATGCATGAAGAATCTAAATGCACATACCCAACTATCTAAAACACGAGAATGTTAAGGAGGTGAAAACAATAACAGAAGAAATAAATAATAGACAAGAAAAATTAGTTAGACCTAAGGCGGGTGAGTGGTGTCTCCCACCCGTTCCGCCACAATAGAAAACCCGGGAGCAGGGAGGCAAAATGCAATTGAAAATACGAAGTACTGATTTAGCTTTAATTGGGGTATATGCGGCGCTTTACGCGGCGTTAGTTGTTGTTCTCGGAGGCTTTTCTTATGGACCCATTCAAGTCCGCCTCGCAGACTCGCTGGTTGCGGTTGTTCCTTTGCTTGGTTTGCCTGGAGTTCTGGGTCACACGCTTGGAGTATTCACCGCTAACTTGTTCTCGCCCGCTGGTTTGCTCGACTTGCTTAACACGATACCTTCGTTTGCCATGTCCTTCGTGGTCTTCTACGTTTACAAACGGACTAAAAGGGATTATACTGTGATCGGAACCTGCGTCGCTTACTCCGGTGTCTTAGGCGTAACGGTTGGGTGGATGCTGTCTTACGTTTACACGTTGCCCCTGCTTCCCACCATGGCTTACGTGGCCATCGGAAACGTCATTGCAAGCGTGCTCATCGGATGGCCCCTATTCAAGGTAATAAAAAGAACCAGTGTGCTCCAAAAATGGCTTGCAAAATAGAGGCAAACAAAAAAACGAAATCAGGTAGATAAACATGAAGGAAACAAAAAAATGCGTGGTTGTCCTCAGTGGCGGACCCGACTCCGCGACGGTAGCGTACTGGGCTAAAAAGCAGGGATATGACCTTAACGCCATAGCGTTCAAGTACGGTCAAATGGCAACCAAAGAAACCGACAGCGCCCAGAAAATCGCTGAGAAACTCGGTGCGCCCATCAAAGTCATTGACCTGTCAACGTTAAAAGAGGTCTTCGGCGAAGTCACCTCGCTCTGCAACCCCGACATCCCCATGACGTCAAATTTCAGCCAGCCCATAATCGTCCCGTTCAGAAACGCGATTTTCCTTTCCGTGGCTGTTTCGTACGCCGCGGCGATGTGCGCTAACAAGATTTTCTACGGCGCCCAAGGCTCCGACGAGCCGTTTTATCCAGACTGCAGGCGTGAGTTCTACAAGGCTTTTGAAACTGCTGCGTGCCTCGGAACAGGAATGGAGATGTCTATTGAAGCGCCGTTTAGCGGCAAACCCAAATCCGAAACCATCAAGATAGGCGCGGAGCTTGGCGTGCCGTTTGAGCTTACGTGGTCCTGCTACTTTAATGGCGCAAGGCACTGTGGAAAATGCGAGGCATGCGTGAACCGCAAAAGAGCGTTCAAGGAAGCGGGCGTACGTGACCCAACCGAATACGAAGAGCAGGCTACACGAGTGTCTTCTGCTTTTCGCCCTTGACGAAACTTGAGACTCTGACGCCGATTAACCTGATTTTGCGGCCACGTTTAAGATAATCGTTAAGCAGCTGCCTTGCCGTTTTCTGCAGGTCTTGCTGGCGGTTGGTTATGAATGGTAGGGTTTTGCTACGGGTGTGCGTTTCAAAGTTTTCGTAGCGTACTTTGACGGTTACGGTTTTGAAAAAAAGCTTTTGCGTCCCCACTTCCTTGGTGACGTCTGCGGCAAGCGCGTCCAGCGTCTTCAGCACGGCTTCGGCGTCGTCTGTGTCTTCTTCGAAGGTGGTTTCGTGGCTTATGGATTTCATTTCGGTTCTCTCTTCCACCTCGCTTCGGTCTATACCCTGCGCCATCAGGTGCATCTGCGTGCCCATCACGCCGAAGGCCTCCGCCAGCACCGTGGGGTCGTAACGCGCCAAGTCGCCAATGGTGTTTACGCCCATCTTTTTGAGTTTAACCTCGGTTTTGCGTCCCACCCACAGCAGCCTTCGAACAGGAAGAGGCGCCAAGAAAGCCTCCGCCTCTGCCTCCTTAACTATGGTCAAGCCGACGGGTTTCTGGTAGTCGCTGGCTACTTTCGCGATGAGCTTGTTTGGCCCCACGCCCACAGAGCAGGTGAGGTGCTCTTTCTCTTTTACCTCGTTTTTCAGCTGCTTGGCGTACGCCTCCGCCTCGCCGTAATCTTTCACTCGGGCACTGACATCCAAAAAGGCTTCGTCTAGGCCCCACTGTTCAAACTTGTCCGCATACTTCCGCGCTATCGCCATGATTTCGTTGGAGACTTTGATGTACAAGGGAAAGTTCGGCGGCAGATAGACGGCTTCTGGGCAGAGCTTCCAGGCGCGGCTGATAGGTATGCCTGACTTGACACCTGCTTTGCGGGCTTCGTAGTTGCTGGTGCTGACGACGCCGCGTCCTTTGCCCTCTTTCGGGTCAGCGCCGACTACGACGGGTTTGCCTTTGTACTCGGGGTGTTCGCGTTCCTCCACTGCCGTGTAGAAGTGATCCATGTCCATGTGGAAGATTATTCTCGTGGAGAAATCACCCGTATATTCATTTCCCATCCTCTCCTTTTTTGTTTTTTGTACAAAAGTGGTCGAGGTGAGGTAGTTTAGCTGTTCCCGCAAACGCGCGTTAAAAAAAAGGGAAAATTGTTGATGTAGCAATTGCTTTCATGGCACCATTTTACGTGTTTGGTGGTTGTTTTGGAGCCAATCTATCCTTTACTCCCGTTATGTCCGATAGTTCGTGACCTACCGAATCAACTCCTGCGCCTGAAAGGAACGCCAGAAAATACTGCACAAGACCTATTGCTTGTCCTGCAGGCATCGTTGCTGGCAGTCCGACAACTATTAAAGCAACCGTCACAATCCCTCGAAGAATTGAAGAAACAAATTTTCGTGCGGCAAACGATTGACCCGAGTTTAACCATCCAAGAGTTGCGTTAAGAAGCATACCCAGAAAAGCAGCGATTGCCAATATTGCAAGTTCGGTTTCCGTCATTGTTAAAACCCCCTTTTGCTATATTGGCGCTTTGATTTTTAAGGTTTTAATTCAGATATCTCGGTTTGTTTTAGAGCCCCTTGCAACCTTTCCCTCTTCACTGGTTAAACCATTTAAGCATCTTGGTGTTTAGTTGCATTTAGAAAGTTAAGTATATAGAAAACTCCTAGACAACCACTGAGGCTTTCAATAAAATGAAGCTCAGGTAAATGCACACACGTTTCTTTTCGCTCATGAGCCGTCACTTATGTTTTGATGTGTTCATGATTTAAAATCTAATGCTGGAGAGCTAAACTGAATCGGAATCAGAATTAAGCGTTCATAACGTTTAAGGCTGGGTGTTCTAAAAAGTACATACCTAAGAGAAATGATTTGGAGTGTAAAGAGTTTAATGCCTCAAACATCAAAGGAAGCCGCCAGCCAGATAGCAGTTGAGTTTCTCAAGAAGCAGAAGAGCACAGACAGGATTGATGTTGCCGTTGTTGAAGAGCACAGCGACGGCTGGATGGTCAGGGGAACCTGCCCCATAGATCTGGAAGGGCACCCGTGGGTCGAAAAATTCGCCGTCGTCGTGGACTGGAAAGGAAAAATAAAAGACATAAACGTCGGGCTACTCTAACGCAGATTTTGATGTTTTACTTTCTCACGCAGCGGCACCGTTTGAATTCCACCGCAGGTCGCATAGAAATATGAATGCATTGATTACTTAATGAAGCCTGCAGGTGTTTTTCCTTGCAAAAATTTCACGTGCAAGCTTAATTTGACAAAATGTTTTAATCTGTAGAAGTCGATAGATTATTTGAGGAGATTGGAAATGCCGAGAGCCTACGTGTTAATAAACGTGGAGTCAGGGTCAGAAGACGATGTTCTAAATGAACTGAAGTCAATAGAAGGAGTAGAAGAAGCATACTTCTCATATGGCGTCTACGACCTAATCACGAAAATCAAAGCCGACACAATGGATAAACTTAAAGAAATGGTAACCCGAAGGGTCAGAACCCTCAGCAAAGTCAGGTCAACCCTAACATTGATAATGATGGAAGAGTAAGCCGCATTCCGCAGATGCCGCAGGAACTGCCTTAAACTCTTAATTCCTTATTTCTTACCTTTTTCATTTCGGGAAATCAAAGAGTAGTTTGAGAAATACAAAAACTGTGTTTTTTAAAAAAGGAAGAGGGATAATTGCGACGCGCTTTTATATGGCGTCGGAGCCTTTCTCGCCGGTTCGTATTCGGATTGCATCATCGATTGTGGATACGAAGATTTTTCCGTCTCCTATGGTGCCTGTACACGCCGTTTTCACTATTATGTCTGTGACTTCTTTGACATCTTTGTCTTCGACGACTATTTCGATTTTGGTTTTAGGCAGGACATCAACCCTTATTGTTTTTCCGCTTACGGTTGTGATTATTCCTTTCTGTTTACCGCGCCCTTTTACTTCGTAATCTGTCAGGCTTGTGTATCCTGCCGTTGCAAGGGCATCTTTGACGTAGCCGAACATTTCAGGCTTGATTATTGCTTCTATTTTCTTCATATTTTTCCTCTCTGTGAGATCCGCAATTAAAGCCATTTCTTGCCGGACATCTTCATTTTGAGCTTGGCCACTTCCAACTCGAGATGTTGAACTCGCTTTTTCAGCTTTTCAATATCTTCGAGGGCAGTTTCGGGTAGTTCTGGCATTTTTTCTCCTCCATTTTTCTTTTGTTATTTAATCATGGGAAGTCTTTGTCCATCATGTCTTCAGGATACGCGTATGTCTTGTGGTCTGCGATGTCCAGTCCGAATAGCTCCGCGTCTTTTTTGGCTCTAAGCAACCCAGCTTTGTTGATCACCCAGAACAGCACTAAGCCAGTTCCACCAGCCCAAGCTATGATAGACAGTGCGCCTATACCTTGTATTCCAATTTGAGTGAGCCAGGCGCTGATGGTTGATGTAGCGTATATGGGGTGACCTCCTAGGAACGTTGTGCCAAAGATTCCTGCAGCAAAGAGACCCCATACGCCACATGCTGCGTGTACCGGAACGCAAACTGCGGGGTCGTCGATGTGAAATTTCACCTCTAAGAGTCCTTGGACGAATGTCATTATCAGCCCTGCGATTAAGCCAGTTATGAACGCGAACAGCGGATGCATCATAGCGGCGCCTGAGCAGATAGCTACCGCGCCAGCCAGTAAGCCAGCCATTGATGTCAAAGCGTGTCCTCTTGAAGTTACTGCAGCTCCGAACAGACCGCCTGCCATAGCCATTGCCGTTGTAACTGCTACCCATCCCAGTTCAATGTTAATCGTTTCAGCACTGTTTGCTACGCTTGAGCCGACGTTGAAACCGAACCAACCGAACACTAGTAGCCATGCACCAATTGTTGATAGAGGCAAACTGTGACCGAAGAAGGCTCGGGGTTCCTTTTTCTTGCCGCCGAACTTGCCTAGCCTCGGTCCAATGATAAACGCCGCCGTCAGCGCGAACATGCCCCCCGTTAAGTGGACAACACCTGATCCTGCGTAGTCGATGAAGCCTATTTGGCTGAGCCATCCGCCACCCCACACCCAGTGCTCTATCACGGGATATAGGAATCCCACTACGACTGCGGAAGCTATTACCCAGCCCCAGAGTTTGTCGCGCTCTGCGGTTGCGCCAGGAATTATCGCTATTGCAGTTATAGCAAACATTGCCATTTTGAACCACAGTGCCAAGTCTCCGTATCCGAATGGACTTGCGGGTATGCCGTAGGCTCCAGTTGTGGATAACGCGGCAGGCAGTGGGTTAGCAACGGTTGGCGCTACTGAAGGTAAACCCAAAACTGGGTTTGTTGTGTAGTAGGCTATTGGAAAGCCTATCAGGAAGTACATTACGAAAGCCAGTGTCCAGCCGATGTTCAGCATGATTACAGTGTGAGCAACGTTCTTTTTTCTGACTATGCCAGCGTAGAGTAGGGCGAAGCCTGCGGTGGCCATTATTAGTATGGCTACTGGCGCCCAGCCTACAGCGAATGTTTGCTGTATAGACGCGAAAGTTTCGTCAGCAGGTGTTACCATCTGCATCACCCTACAGTTTGCTTGCGAACCACACTGGTTTCAGCGAGATTGGAATCTCTTCTACCGACAATCCGCCGCTTTCGATGTTAAGCTTAAGTATCTGCGGTTTTAATGGGCAGCTTCTTGATTTTCTCAGGATGAAAACCCTAGTCCAGATGACGTCGTGCTTATGGTAGTCAAGGTATATCAAGTGGTCAACGAGGTATTCTGTGATGTTGGGGTCTTTCGGGATGCCTTCTGCTGAGAATAATGTGGTGGCTCCACGTTTTTTGACTTCGAGCAGGAGTTTCATGAAAACTTCACGGAAGTCGGTGGGGTCAACGAGACGTCGTTCTAGTGATGAGAGTGAGTCCATGACTATTCTGGTGGCGCCTGGTTGAGCGTCTAGGCCTTTCATTAGCATGTCTACTGCTTCTTCCTTGCTGATGAGTGCATATTCGCTTTCGTATGATGCGCCGATGGAAAGGTCCACTATGGCTACTTGCCCGTTCTCAATCATGGAAGGAAAGTCGTTCCATAGTTCTCTTCCGGTTCTCATGATTGTTTGAGGGGTTTCTTCGGTGCTGATGTATACGCATTTTTCGCCTTTTTCTGCTCCTGCGTGTGTGAACTGAAGGCAACAGATTGTTTTGCCTGTGCCTGGTTCGCCTCTTACGAGTATGGCGTCACCTTTAGGTAAGCCTGGAATGAAGTCTGTTAGTCCTTCGATGCCCATGTCGATCCATTCGATTTTTCTTTCTTTTTGCAACTCTTCTAATGAGACTGCTTCTACTTTTTTCATATAGATGTTCACCTTGTTGGTTTTTTAACGTGTAAGTGTAGAGTGTTCTATATAAGTGTAGTTAAGATTTGTTCATACTATTTATGAAAAACTAAAAACATGTATGGAATAATGATTAAAAGCTGCACACTTGTCACATGGACTAACGCTTAACAGTGACCCTGAGTTTAGCCAGGTTTTCCTTTATCTCAGCCTTAACACCCATGCCCGCAAAATATTCCTCAAGAAATATCTTAACGAACTTCTTCGGAAGCTCCGACCCCAAAACTAAAGTAAAATCGTTCTCCGAGTTTTTAATCATCCTATAAAAGTTGCAAGCCTCAAGCCGCGTTAAAAGCTCCTCCGCCGTAAGCACTTTAGTCTTCAGCTGCTCCGTATGGGACCTAGCCACATCTCGATGTTCCGCCCAGAACCCTTCCGCACCCGAAGCCTCAGCAAGTTTCAGAAAAAGAAGCCAATGATCCACATCCAAAATTATGTGTTCGCCGCCAAGCAATAGGTCCATATACGTGTAAATTTTTTTCCGAGTTGCAGCATCTTCTAGTGCTTGGTTCTCATGATAAAACCGCAGAGCACGTCGCATTATTTCGCTCTGTGATAGTCCTTTCGTCTTGCTGATTTTTTCAAGTAGACTAGCGGTTGGTTGGTCAAATGCCACTGTTATTCTTGTTGGACCCATGTTTTTCTCTCCTTAGCAAACAATATGTTGGCTCTTTGTTTAAGGTTATAGTTTGACCCCTTGATCTTCTTTGATGACGTTGAGGGCAACGTTCGTGACGGTTCTTTTGATATGGGGCATGGCAAGCAGGTTTTTTATAAAAGAGTTTAAGCTGGCCCTGTCTTTGAATTTGGCTATAATGGTGGCGTCGTAGTCTCCTGTGATGTCGTAAACAGCGACGACATTAGCGGTCTTGGCAATTTCATTTTCCACATCAGCAAGGTAGCTGCCTTCAGCTTGAACCATAATTATGGCTGTTAAGCTGTAACCTAGTTTGCTGGAATCGAGAATCGCCGTGTAGCCTTTTAGTATGCCTTTTTCCTCCAGGCTTTTGACGCGGTTGAACGCCGTGCCCACTGATATTCCGAGTTTTCTTGCTATTTTGTTGAAGCTCAAGCGGCAATCTTCCTGCAGAACGCTTAGAATTCGAAGGCTTAAGTCATCAATCTTTTCGGTAGGTTTTTTTTCCAAGTTTAAACATCTCAGGGCGGCTTTTCCCAAAGCTTATTGCTAAAGGCTTGTTCAAGAAGGTAAATCTTATATAAACATTTCTCCATTAAAACAGAACGTTTGTACACGCAAGACATATTTTTACTGTTGTTATTGGACAAACGTTACAGAAAAAACCAACTCATAAAAGCTAAAAATTCAGTGAAGCTGCTTTTTCAAAAAAAGTTTTATGCAGTGTCATTGGTGGGTTCAACCACAACCGCGGTGCCGTAAGCCGAAAACAGAGTTGCCGTACCCTGAAGAATGTCGCTTGTTTCAAAATCCGCAGCAATCACCGCGTTTGCACCCATCGCCTTGGCTTTATCAATCAACCGCTGCAAAGACTCTTTCCGCGCCTTTTCAGCCTCAGAACTGTAACTGGTAACTTCACCGCCGAACATTCCTTCAATTCCAGCCATAAATTTTCCGCCCACACCCCTAGTTCGAACCGTTAAGCCAGTAACGACGCCTAAAACCTTTACGATGCGATAGCCAGACAAAGTCGGAGTAGTTACAACCATCATTTGTGTCGTCTGCTGTGCTGATTGAGTATTAAGTGGCGCTCCGCAGTTAGGGCAGTACACCGCGTCAGCAGGCGCTTTGCTTCCGCATTTCGGACAGTGTATTTCGCTCATAACAATCCCAAACAGTTGTAACAAACAGCGCATCTATGCCTTATGCACATGTAGGATATTGAAGCGCAAATCATATAGCGCTACACAGCTAATACCACACGTAAATGGTGAACAATGCTTAATGCAGAAGTCATATTCTCGATTATTGGGTGCAATCGGAAAGCCCAACACGGGCAAGTCAACGTTTTTCAGCGCCGCAACTCTGGCGCCAGTTGACATCGCAAGTTACCCCTTCACCACGATAAAACCCAACCGCGGCGTCGGCTACGTCCGAACACCCTGCATCCACGAAGAATTCAAAGTGAAAGACAGCCCAAAAAACAGCCTCTGCCTTGATGGGATAAGACTTGCCCCCGTAGAGCTAATTGACGTTGCAGGTCTCGTTCCCGGCGCGTGGGAAGGACGCGGACTGGGCAACCAATTCCTTGATGAGATACGCAGGGCAGACGCTCTCATTCACATTGTTGACGCTTCAGGCGGAACAGACTGCGAAGGACGCATATGCAAGCCTGGCGAACATGACCCGCTGGAAGACGTGCAGTTCTTAGAACATGAAATAACCATGTGGATGGCTTCAGTGCTCAAAAAAGACTGGGCGAAAATCGCGCGGACAGCCGAAGCCGAATCAAAAGAAATTTACGGCGTGCTTGAAGAACGTTTAAGCGGCTTGTCCATAAAACGTAACCACATTTTCGAAGCCATCACGAAAACAGGTTTAAACGCTGACAAACCAACCGCGTGGAGCGAGGATGACTTCTTAAATTTTGTGGACAGGCTGAGGCGAATTTCAAAGCCTATGTTGATAGCAGCCAACAAGATTGACTTGCCCGCTGCTGAAGCAAACTTGGAAAAACTGCGAAAACTCGACTACACAGTCATCCCCTGCTGCGCGGAAGCTGAACTTGCACTCAGACGGGCGGCAGAAAAGCGGCTAATCGATTACAAGCCTGGCGATTGCAACTTCAAAATACTGCATCCAGAAAAGCTGTCCCCGAGTCAAGGCAAAGCTTTGGAAACGATACGCGAAAGAATTCTGATTAAAAACGGTTCCACAGGCGTCCAAGACGCCATAAACATGGCTTACTTCAAACTCCTAAATATGATCACCGTGTACCCTGTTGAAGACGTGGAGCATTTAGCTGACCACAACGGTCAAGTCTTGCCTGACGTGTATCTCGTGCCTTATGGGACAACCGCGCGTCAATTCGCTTATCTGATACACACGGAACTTGGCGAAAGCTTCATTTACGCCGTGGACGCCCGAGGCAAAAAAAGAATCGGAGAAGACACTGTGTTGAAGGACAGGGATGTCATTTCTATTGTAAGCGCAAAAAAACGCGCCTAAAACTGTCACGTGCCATAACGTCGCTTACGGGTTTGAAAAGTTCGGATTGCACGCAAGAGATCTATCAAACGGAAATCAGGCCAGTAAACGTCTAAAAAGGCAAGTTCACTGTAGGCGGATTGCCAGAGCAGAAAGCCACTTAGCCTTTCCTCACCGGAAGTTCTTATGATCAAGTCGGGTTCTTGATTGGGCATGTGCGCAGTGTACAGGTACTTTTCAAAAGTTTTTTCGTTTACGTCATCAAGCGTTAACTCGCCGTCTTTTACCTTCTCGACGATTATTTTAGCTGCGTCAACGATTTCGGCTCTGCCACCGTACGCAAAAGCGAAATTTAAAAACTGGTTGTCATAGTTTTCGGTGGCTTTCTCCACATCCGCGATGAGCTGCTGCAGGCTTTCCGGCAGAAGGTTTGTTCTGCCTATGACTTTAACGTGAACTTTATTTCGGTGTATGCGCTCATCAGTTAAGAGTTTACGGAATTTTTCCTCCGCAATCTCCATGATCTCTGCGATTTCTTCTGGTGAACGCCTAAAATTTTCTGTTGAAAACGTGTAGAGCGTTACGAACTTCACGTCGAGTTTCTCGCACCAGTCTAAAAGCTGCTCAACGGTTTCAGCGCCTTTCTTGTGACCTAGCCAAGGGTTCAGCTCTTTCTCCGAGGCCCACCGCCTGTTTCCATCCAAGATTATGGCGATATGCTCAAGTTTCGCGCCGTTCTTCACTTGATACCACAGCCATTTTTCGTAAAGTTTGTAGGCGCCGATAACATAGAGAAGTTTCTTAAGCACTCACTGAGCCTCACATTTAAGGGAAGGATAATTCCTTTTTTATCAAAGGTAAAGCCTTGATGGTTCAATTAAAGCTTGCTGTATTCGGGGTGAAAAACGTCTATTGCTCTTTTTCCGATGTCGCCAAAGCGGTTTCTCCAAACTCGTCAACGTCACCTTCAGATTCCCGGAAGAAGCCTCTTGTTGATCTGTGGATTATGATCACTAACAGAACTGAAGCAATGGCTATGAGTATGCCTACTACTATGGCGAAAACTAAGTTGGAGAAAATAGGGTCCTCGAATCCTACACCAGGCTGGATAAGGATGTTTGCAGTTGCATCCAGAATCCAACGGAACCAGACAATAGACACAACTAAGGCAATGTTCCGCAGTAGTCGCGGGTCTCGTTCAAAGTACAAGCGTATGCTTCTTCCAAAAAGCACGATGCTTATGCCTACAACCATAAGGTCCATGAATCCTTTGATGAACCATGCCGCTACATCGGGAAGCACACTGATCCAGCCAGCCAAATCAGGGGTTAGTGGAGTCACGTTATTGCTGGCGCTTGATGCTCCCAGATACGTGCTGACGGCTATGCAGAGGATTCCGGCGATTATGGAGTAGTTTGAGATTTGCACGGGCAGAGGCGGAGGCGAGTATTCTTTTGCCCACTTGTATATGTTTCTGGCTTCTCTGTCAACTCCGAAGCCTTTGACGAGCAGTACTCCGCCGAGAATAAGGACTATGGATATGAGATAGTAGTTAACGGCGCCGGGTATTATGGAGAGGATGCCGAAAAGGAAAAACAGCAGTCCAGGTATGCCTAAGGCTATGCGGGCGTATCGGGGGTTTTCCCATATGAGCCTGAAGTAACGCGAAAAAAGCGCTGCGGTTTCTTCAATGGACTCACTATGCTTCACGACGATTCTTCTAACGGATGAAACCGGCACTCTGGATTCCACAAGTGGTAAAACTGCTTCGTCTGAATAGCCGTCTGTAACCAAAATAATTTCATTTGCACTGAACGAACCCAGCAACTTGCCTAGTTCCGCGACCAGCTTTCGGTCTGCGCCTACTCCTCCCAGTTCTGTGCCGGAGATGGTTGCGACTTCAAAGTTTTCTTCAGGTTGTTTTTCGCTTTGTAGACGGTCGTAGAGGCGGACGGCTTCGAACATGGCGTTGGCGTCTGGTTCCTCTGGGTCTCGTAGTGCTAGGGAAACGGCGGCGTCCAAGTTTGCGGTTCTTCCCAGAAGGGGCGTTTTTATTCCTGCTTTTGTTTCCAGATCGCCGTCTCTGTCAACGCATAGAATTAGGATGTGATTCTTGATTTGCTGTTCCGTTTCTTTAGTCATCTATTTTCTGTTCCTACTTTTCGTTACAGGTTTAACTTTAATCTTGTGTTTCTGGGTCTTGTGATTCATCGTCTGCAAGCAGGTTAAACTCGTCCCAACTCAGTTTTTCGCCGCGCTGCAGCTTATCCCTTGCTTGAGTTTCAAGTTTCTCTTTAAGAGCTTTTTTGGCATTTTTCTTTATTTTTTCGTCTTCTTCGCGTACAGCGTCTTGTAATTTTTTCCTTTGTTCTGTCAATTTCTTGATTTCTTCATGTAAAGGTCTAGCTTGCTCTTTTGCTTGGATATAAGCGCCGTGCATGCTGTCGGCTTCGCCTTTGATGCTTTTTGATTCATTGATTTTGGCTATCATTTTCGCGTGGATTTCTTGGCTTTTTTTGGCTGTTTCGGTTAGTTCTTGGTGGGCTGTATCCGCGTTTGCTTCAAGCGTTTCAATTTCTTTCCGTAGTTCGGCAATTTTCTTGGCGTGTTGATCAATCTTCTTGTAAACGTTAAGTTGCGTTTCGAGCTGCTTGACTTTTTCTATTAGCTCTTTCTCTTCTTGCCTGTCAAGCGGGGTGGTTTGGATTTTCCATTCGATATCGTCGAATTCTTTTTGCAGTTCTCGGCGGCTTGTTTTTGGCGTTTTCTTTCTTAGCTCTGTGATTTTTTGGCTGTGCGCCGTTACCTCTTCGACGTTCGTTCTGATTTTGGCGCGTGCCTCGTCACGTTGCTGCTTCAGGATTTTTACTTTCTCATTCAGGTTGTCACGTTCGTTTTTTAGTTCGCGGATTTCCAAGCGTATTTTCTTGAATTGCTCGTTCAGTTTGTCTCTTTTTTCGACATGCAATTTTGTTCCAGCGGTTGCGTTGCTGACTTGTTTTCTTAACGCGTCGATTTGCTGGGTGATCTTGGCGATTTCGGTTGTTTTCTGCTGTTCTGTCAATGTTTATCCTCTGTGTATGTTGCAATAATAAATTTGTGACTTTCAAATTAATATTGTTTCAGTTGTGGCTTTTGCATGGGGGTTTCTTGAGTGGCAAGTGTTAAATAAAATCGCTAAAAATGATGCGTGAATAACAAGCTCAACAAGCTTTTCTGAAAAATGAGTTTTCCATTGATAGAAGCCGTTAAAAACAATTTGGTGCGATATAGTGTTTTTAAGTGAAAAAAATGACGGCAGCTACAATATCTATGACAAAGTTTATCGCTGGAATTGTGATTGCAATTTTGGCTGCGAGCGCAATTTCCGTTGGCGTTTCCACGATGCTGATAGCTGGCCAGCAGGGTCCAGAGGGACCCCAAGGACCGGAGGGACCGCAAGGCGAAACAGGCGCTACGGGTGCAGCTGGACCGGCAGGAGCCACAGGATCAACAGGATCAGCGGGAGCGACTGGACCAGCAGGCGCGCAGGGTGTGCCTGGACCGCAAGGGCCTTACTTGCCGGATTATGACAGCGGATGGATAAACATAACCGACAAAGCAGGACAATACATCACCCTAGACCACGATCTAAACTACGATGATGTTCTTGTAGACGTAACTGGATAGACAGAGCTAGGCGACAGTGTGCACCAGAGATACTTCGGCTTAACATTCGTCTCCAATCCAGGATGGAATCAGACCTACGGAGGAGCAGACTACGATTATGGGCAGTCGATTGTTCAGACAACAGATGGAGGATACGCCATAACAGGCTACACAAACTCGGCAGGCAATTACGATGCATATTTGATTAAGACGAATGCAGGCGGAGTTATGCAATGGAGCAAAACCTACGGAGGAACAGGCTCTGATGTTGGGTATTCGGTTGTTCGGACGAGTGATGGAGGATACACCATAGCAGGCTACACAAACTCGTTTGGCGCAGGCCTCTCCGATGCGTATTTGATTAAGACGGGAGTTGAAGGCGAATTTGGTTTGGCGAGAGTGGGCTCAACATCGAATACTCTGACGTTGTATAGAGGCCTCAACGACATTTACTGGAACTACATCCGAGTACGCATATGGAAAATCGACTAAACACAACCCAGCAATCTTCCCTTTTTTCTTTGTTCTCTTGAAAGCGCGAGCTTCGGAAAAATCTGGTTCTCTCGCCCTGGCTCGGCAGACCGCATAGACCCGCTTGCTACGCTCGCTCCAAGGCTTTGTTGCGTGTTCTTTCAGGTTTTGGCTAGCTCACAAGAAAGACAGGAAACTGTTTAATGTTTTGCGAGTTTGCTTACTTCATCAATTTCTTTCTTAATGTATTCAATTATCTGATTCATAGATTCTTTTGGCCAATTCTTATCTCGTTTACAAATATCTAACGCTAGTTCAAGGTTTTCCTTAGCTGTTTTCGTATCTCCCAGTTCTTTGCTAATCAAACCATACCATAGGAAATGATTGTAATGTCCTTTATCAAATTGAGTTAGAAAATTGCAGTAGAAACCCGAAGTCTTCAAGTCTTTCATTCCTAAATAATAAATGATAAGAGAATACAGGTACATTCTAATGTTTTCTCTTGTGTTCTGCAATTCGATATTTGACCTTGGAGGTGGAGGTACTTTTTTAACATATCCTGTCCCTTGAAAAGAAGGGCGTCCGTGAAACTGCTCAATAGAGAGGTAGGCTTCCATTATCTTTGTTATGAAATCAAGATTTCCTTCTTTTCTTCTCTCCAAAATACGTGACCTATTCAATTTGAAGTATACTGTATCAGTAGTATC
>Ga0315535_1001041_pt1 | contig 18906 bp, 15 predicted proteins | sample SalMarSW160220MG_2_FD_203092 | JGI IMG/M metagenome (GOLD analysis project Ga0315535, IMG submission 203092) | Salt marsh sediment microbial communities from the Plum Island Ecosystem LTER, Massachusetts, United States - Salt Marsh Sediment SW1602-20 ... | reverse complement strand
TCAACGCGCATCAGATCGTCTACCATCTGCCCAGGCCCCGGCGCGATGGGTGCACTGCACTCTCCCTCACGCCGTTGGAGCTCATCGACCATCTCGCGGCCCTGATCCCACCACCAAGACTGCACCGCCACCGCTACCACGGCGTGCTGGCACCCAGCTCGCCGCTGCGCGCCGCCGCTACCGCCTATGGCAGTGAGCATACAGTCAGCGCTGAGGCGCCGACGTCTGGCGAGGAGACAGGGTCTCGCTCTTCGGCGCGTTACCTCTGGGCCATGCTGCTTGCACGCCTGCTTGAGTGCCTCCCGTTGACGTGCCCGAGCTGCGGTGCGGACATGCGCATCGTCGCCTTCATCACCGAGGCCGCCCCGGTCGAGCGCATTCTCACCCATATCGGCCAGCCGGCTCAGCCGCCACCGATTGCCCCGGCACGCGGGCCGCCGGCGTGGGACGCCGCGCTCGCCGAGGCCGTACCCGACTGGGACGCCCCGGCACAGCCCGAGCCCGCGTATTTGTTCGACCAGCAGGTGCAGTGGTAGCCTCTCCCGCCGCCCGGCTCTCCGGGCGGCGCTGAAGCCCTTGCGCGCGCCTCATCGGCACGCCGCAATCCACGCCCGCCCCAGGCCCATCGCACCCTGGGGATCGCGCATCTTTTCCCGCCGCCCCCTCTTGTGCGCCCCGCAAACAGCGGCAAACAGCCTTGCCCGAACGCTCCTTCGCTGGTAGTGTTCCCTTCATTCCAGCCGTCGGACGGTTGGATTTCCTATCCGTTGTTCCCTTCATTCCAGCCGTCGGACGGTTGGATTTCCTATCCGTATCCGTATCCGTCATTCCAGCCGTCGGACGGTTGGATTTCCTATCCGTCGCATGAAGGCTGCCACGCGTACACCTGTCCCGTCCCCGAAGATGAGGTCGGCGGTGTTGAACATCGCGCGATAGGCGGGATCGCTGTAGACGAAGTTCAGCGTATTCGCGTTGCAGAAAAAGAGCGTCGCCGCACCCACTTCGACCGGATCCGACCTTAGCGCCGCTGAGTGGCGCTCCATCAGCCGGATGACGGCGTCGAATCCTTGGGCAGAGGTCAGATTTGCTATGCGCACGCCGAAGATCGAGACGATGTCCGACGCCGACATGGAGCAAACGTCAGCGTTCCAGTCCACGACCGGATACCGCCGGCTCTTAACCCGGTTCTCCAGCATAGAGTTATCGACATTCATGCAACGAAATTTGCGTCATCGGGGCATATCTCCACCTCAGCTGCTACCGCCCACCGACCCGATGCGCCGCGATCTTCGGGCCCGAACAGCACGGTCAGTGGCAACAAGGTTCTCTCGCGCGACGGACATACCGACCGACACCAACGCCGGAACCGGCCGTGGATAGCACCGCCCATATGCTCCAACTGCAAGACACCCCTGTCTCGTAAGCTGATTATAGCGAAGAAACGAAGCTGTAGCTATCCGTCTGTATACCGATAAGAAGGCAACGCCAGATTGCTCCCGCTCGCCCAAGAGGGCTCCCTAGAGAGGAGCTATTTGGGAGGCGTTCGGACGGCCATACAGCCAATCCGCTCCCACGGCATCTCCTACCTTCTTTTTCGTCATCTAAGAACCCAGCTGAACGCCTAAGGCAGCGTAAGGAAGACACATCTCATATACGGAGCAGGCTCTATCGATTTATCTTATTGCGGTTATGGACTGCTACTAGCACTCCCTAATTCGATGACCAGCATATGCCCTTATGCAATGGTATTCTAAGAAGGCGCTCGTATCGTGGTTCCATCTGACATGCAGAGCCACAGGCCATCGCCAGCCTTGTGAGATGCCAGGAGCGTATTCGCATCTCAAGTGGAACCAGGATATGTTGCAAGCTTCTAATCATGTAAATTTCCTGTAGTGACACTTGCTGTGATAGCCTTCTCCGATTAGAGTGGTTTGCCCTTCACCGCGACATCGTCCTGCCTTGGGACAGGGGATGCGCAGGCCCGAGAAGCGGTAGGCCTGATTACCAGCGATATCGGGTCTCAGTCATCGCAAGATTCGGCTCATTTCTATTGCCTAGCACCCGGTCGTACACCTCCGCCACGCCGCGCGCCATGCTCTGGTCGGAAAAGCGCTCGCGCTGCATTTGCAGCGCACCGCCGCGCATAGCCGCCCAATCGTGGCGGCCGCCGGTCAGTTCCTGTAAGGCGGTTGCCAACGCCTGCGCGTCGCCTGGTGGTACCAACAGTCCGGTGCGGCCGTGCACGATCACCTCGGGTACTCCCTCGACGGCCGAAGCCACCACCGGCGTTCCGTGCGCCATTGCCTCCAGCACTACCATTGGCATCCCTTCGCCGTACAAGCTCGGCAGCACGAAAGCATCCATGCGCTGGAACTGGGCGGTCACGTCATCTGTGAAGCCAGTCCATTCGACGAGCGGATTCAGCGCCAGTGCGTCGCATTGAGTCATGATTGCGGCGCGGTAGGTCTCGGTGTCGAACGGGCCGACCGCCAACAGCCGCATCGAAGTGCCACGGTCGCGCAGCAGCGCCAATGCATCCAGCAACACCTCCAGACCCTTGCGTGGGCGGTATAGCGCCATAGTGCCGATGGTCCACGGAGGCACCGGCGCCGCGCGTGCGGGCAGTTGCACCACCGGCACCCCGTTGGCCACCATCCGAACGCGCTCGCCGACGTAGCCCCGTTTTGCCAGATCGTGCTCCAGGCTCGACGAGACCGGCATCAGGCAGGCGACGCCGGCCATACTACAACGCTCCAGCCACGCATTCATACGATTGCGCAAAACGTTTTCGGTGTCGCGCGCGGTTGGGCTGTGCACATGATGGACCATCGGCACACCTGCCATCGACGCTGCGAGCCGCCCCACCAGCGCCGACCGAGCTGTGTGCGTATGCACCAGCGCATATCCTTCGCGCCGGACGATCGACGCTATACGCTTCGCGCAACCGATATCGAAGCGGCTGTGCATCAAGACCTCGTGCAATGGTGCTTTGCGCGCGTGCCGATTGCTGGCGAACAGCCCTTTCTTGAGGCAGACAAAGCCGACCCGGTAGCCGAATCCAGCCAAGCCGAGCGCCAGAAGATCCTGCACGCGCTCGGCGCCCGAATACAGATCTCCGTTGACGACGTGCAGAACGCGCCGCCCCGAAACGCGGCCACCTTCTCCAAAATCTGGGGCAGCGCTTGACGCCCTCGGCTTTTCATCAAGGTTCATGCATTTCACCCCAGCAAAGGTCGCTAGCCGGTCTGCCCCGGACGCACACGCTATTGCAGCCCGGGTCGGCCCGCTACGATTCCTCCGCGTCGACCGACAACTTGCGGAATCAGGACCCAGTGGCGCCCCTTACGACGAGACGATGAAAGACAGAAAACCCAACCGCGCGACGGGTGGATTGGGTGCCACGCTATGATCGTAGGTGCATCCAAGAACGAGCGTTGGCGCAGCGACCAGTCGCTGCCGTGGGGAGTCGTGCTGCACCCGCGTGACCTTGCGCGGTCGCCCGCCGCGCCCGCGCGCTCCTTTAACCCTTCCCAGCCCCCGGGCGCGATAGCGCGTCAGCCAGTCGGAGATGGTGCGCTGGGGAATGCCATGGACGCGCACAACGAGGCGGACGGACTCGTGACGGACCACAATCGCCTCCACAACATCACGGCGCTTCTGGTTGCATAGCTAACTCTTCATACCCATGCCCGCGAATATAGGGGCAGCCAGAACTTACGCAAAGATTCCTATATTGGTTAAGTATAACTGCGTTCCACCATTCAACTCCACCAAGCGTTGAGACACCACCAAGAAAGAACTTATTGTTTCTGAATAACATATAACAGGTTTGTGTGACTGTCATCTAAACGACCTAGCGATAACCACTTAATCACTTTCTTGAATAGACCAACAAAAACTTTCACCAATCCCTGTCCGGGCTTAATATAGCCATCACCATTTTCCGCGAGTATTACCAACCCATTGTTTATGCAAAACCTCTTAATTCCTTTGCGCCAAATCACCGCATCGTAGTGCACGGGATACGGCCCATAGCCAGGCTGCCCCGCATTCTTTAATTGCAACACATGACGATAGAACAGAACGTGAAACCAGTGGGGAGTTACTCGCGTAATAAACCCATGGACAGACTCGGGGTTTGGCAGACGAAGAACAATTATTCCTCCCGATCTTAGCCATTTCTTGAAGTTACGTAGGACTGTTTCGGCGCCGGCGATGTGCTCAAGAACAAATGCACTGTAAATTACATCAAAAGAAGCTTCTGCGAATTCCGCTGTTCTTAGATCACCGACGACGGCCGTGTGCAAGTCTCTTTTAGAGTTCAGCCTGATCTCAAGCGCATCTTTGTCTAGATCAAGCCCTGTCAAGGTGTAGTCGACTTCCCTTAGACTCAGCGGCCATTCCTGGCCACAACCTGCCTCAAGAATTCTTAACTGCCTTCCAGACGCCGCAATCCGCTTGATTTCCGTCTCTATGATTCTGTTTTCCTGATCCCAACTATCTGCAAGCATTAGCTTCTGGGTGCTCATTTGTTTCTCCCGTAGAATAGAACGATCGGCTTGCGCGACTCACGAACCCATCATGCCAAAATGCCCTAGACTGCCCAAACATCTTTCCTCGATGTGAACAAAAACCCTTCCCTTTAAAAAACGGATTCATAGCGCAGCAGGATGTTCCGGAGATCGAAATCCCCCGCTCTTTTTCTTCCATTCTCGATTAAAAAGCCGCGGCGGGCCGGGTCCCGCAACAGCGAAAAAACGGCATCCGCTAGTTTCTTCTCATCTGCCGGCGGTACCAGAACGCCGTTTATGCCGTCCGTGACGATCTCCCGAGGCCCGCTCGGACAGTCGGTAGCGATCACAGCCGTACCCGAAGCCATGGCCTCCACGATCACCAGCGCAAACGATTCGGTCAGGGAAGAAAGCACGAGAAGTGCCGAATGCCTCATGAACACGTAGGGGTTTCCCCGGAACCCGCAAAAGAAAACGCGGTCCGCGATCCCCAAATTTCTTGCGAGGTCTTCCAAGTCCTTTCTCTCCTCGCCTTCTCCCAGGATCACGAGCGTCTCCTGGATGTGCGGGGCCAAAAGTGCATAAGCCTTCAATAAATAAACATACCCTTTGTCCGGCGTGAGTCTCCCCACCGCAACCAGATACGCGCCCGGCGCCAGGCCTTCGCATCTGAGAGGTTCTTCTTTCAGCCGTTCGACCTTCGCAAGATCCACCGGATTGTGAATAACCTTCACCTTTTCTTTGCGCGCGCCGAAACTCCGTACTAGATCCTCCGCAACGCCCGCGGAAGGCGCCACGCACAGGTCGGCCAGGTCGTAGCAGGTGCGGTAAAGGAACCAGCGGAGCCATTTCCACCGCTCGTGGCTCAATTGTGAGCTTAAGTGGCCGTGCTCGGTCAAGATTACTTTCATTTTCCGGAACGAAAAGAAACGGGCAGGGACTACCGCAAGGCTGGTATACGAAAGAAAGCTCACGACCGTGTCCGGCCCCAGTCGCTTCAACAAACAAGCAAGTTCGATCACGATCCGAAAGAAATCCCAGCGTGTCTTCTTCTTCAGGTCGTAAAGCGCGACATGACCGGGGACCGCTTGCGCGTAAACGCCTATTCTCTGGAATACGACCAAGGAAATCTCATAGCGCGCCGGGTTCAGCGCGCTCAAAAGATCCACTAACACCCTCTCCGCCCCTCCCCCGCCGAGCCAGCTTATGACAAAAACAATCTTTTTCTTTGCTGTGTCAGTCACGAGGAGTCTCCGAAGATTGCTCCTCTCCAACCCTCTTGGACCATACGACAACCAAACTGGCAAAAAACCACATAACAAAATGATACCATCGATTGGCGTCAAAGTTCGCCGTTGCCAGATTGACGGCGAGAATGATATAAGCCGTGACAGCGGCGATCCGGTAGATCTCCAGAGGCCCTTGCCTCCACGGGCTGAAAAGGCCGATCTTCATAAATGTCAGACCAATTAGCAGGAGAATGCCAGCCCCAATATACCCAAAATCCACCCAGAGCGCCAAATAGCTGTCCTCAAAACTCCATTGTTCTGCCCTAACATCCGAGGTGTAGGCGAAACGGTAGTATTCGTCGTTGAAGGGCCCGACCCCGAACAGCGGGTAGTCGTGCACAATTGACAAGGCAACGGGGATCGCCTCTCTGCGCGCCCCCCATGAGCTGTGAGGACCCTCTTCGCTTGTCTCGAATCTCTTCGCGACCACCGACGAAACGCCTGGAACGGCTGCAAGAATTCCAAGTGCAACGGTCAACGCTAGCACCGATTTCATCCGGCCTCGCAACGCAAGAAGGCTCACCATGGCCAAGACCCCTATCGCAAGCGCCAACCAGCTGCCGCGCGCAAGGGTTAGGATGAGCCCGGCCAGAAGGACGCCAAGGGCGTAAAGATAACGTTTCTGCCGCGTTTCCATGAACAAAGCCAAACTAAACGGTATGACACACACGAAAATCAAGCCGTTGTCGAGCGGGTGCCCCAAAAGCGAGGTCAGACGGCCGGTGGTTGCGGTCACCCCCATTTCCTCCAGCTGCGGCGCCAAGAAGAAGCTGGTCCCATGGACGAATTCAACAATGCCGTATGCCGCTTCGCCGGCTGTCGCTAGCACTAGAAACTTCAAGACGCTCTTTGTTTCCTCGGGTGTCAACATCAGCACCGCCCGGTACGCCAGATAGCCCGTCACGATCGAATAAAATATCCAGTTCAGTGCCCCTAAAAGACCGATCGCATCCCACGTGGATATGGCCGCAGACACAAGGAAAGCCAGATACAGAACATCCACAGCCAAAACAGAGATCCGATCCTGCTCGGCCCCGGATGGGCGCTCCCAGAGCATCTTGGCGAACAAGACAACGCCGAGAAAAATAAACGGGTTCACGATATTCTTGTAATTCAGGAAATCAAGGAACTGAAAGGGAATAAACAATATAACAAAAATTATCGCCTTGAGAACTGTTGCATACGAAAGGCGCGGAACATAAACAATCAACGGCAAACCGACCGACAGGACAACCGCAATGACCTGCGTTGTGGTGCCGCCGATCAGTAAAAGCCCTAGCACGACGCCGGCCACCAACGGCAAGAAAAGTTGCGACCGAGGCAAATTTGATTCGTTCATAAAAAGACGGAGTCCTAAGACAGCGAGTGAGGTTCGGTCTTTAGATCTGGCCTTTCCTTCTTATGCGTCTCTTGGCCGAGAATTCTTTTCAGAAGCTTCATGACGGAGTCAAATTCCTGTCTTAAAAAGACAAACCAAAGCAGCACATACGCAAACCCACCAAAAACGCACTCGAGGACAAGTCGAAGCACCGGAATGCCTTTGCTTTCCAGCGGGAAAAACGTTCCGGCGAGTTTCATGATTCCAATGACCGAAACCGCAAGAACAAGGTATTTCGCGACCAGCCCGGCACTTCGCGCATGGCTCAAGGCGAGCAACCGATCCGCCAAGAAAAAGGTGGGCACAAGGTTCACCACGGAAAAAACAAGCACCCCCACGGAAACCCCGACGATCCCGTAGCGAAGCCCCATGGACACGGACACAACAAAGACCAGAAGGCGGAAGAACGTAAGCTTCATTTCCAAGTCTGGCCGGCCTTTGCTCAGGAAAACCGGTTGCGTCACGGACGCTAACCCCTTGACGAACCCGGAAAAACACATGATCTGGATCGGCAGAACCGCCGGCGTCCATTGTTCGCCGTAAAAGACGACGACAAAATCCCGCGCCGCGACGAATAAAATTGCAAGGAGGGGAACGGTGACCGTCGCGACGGCCCGGAGGGTTTTCAGGTGGGCCTCCCGTATCCGCCCCGGGTCGCCTTGGATCATTGAATACGCCGGAAAGACCGCGCTGACCACCTGGGAAACGATGCGGGTCTCGGGTTGCGATATCGTGTTGACGGCCAGGTTGTAGAAACCGAGCGGGGCTGCGCCGAGCACCCGGCCGGCCATTAGCAAATCAAAGTAATTGATGCTGTAATTCAAAAAGCCCGTGCCCATGCAAGGCATGCTGAAGCGCCAGAGCTCCTTGAATTTCTTAAAGCAGAAACCGAGCGTCGGGCGCCAGGGATGAAGGAGCCAGAAATGGACGGACCAGACTAATTCGCGAAGCACCGTAGCCCAAACAAGCGACCAGACCCCGAACCCTTTGACTGCGAGCCAGCTCGACGCAACGCCGTAGCAAAGGACCGAAGTGGCGTCCACGAATGCGATGGTCCGGAAATGAAGCGCTTTGGAGGACAGAGCCCACTGGACCGATCCGAATGGACTCATCAGAAAGGTCCCGGCTATGACCGGGATGATCTGGGCGACCATCGGCTCTTGAAAGAACATGCCCATCCAGGGCGCCACGGCAAGGGAGACCGCGAAAAGAATGAGCGCCAACCCGCAAACTGCCCAGAACGCCGTGTTCAGGTATTCCGCGTCAAGGTTCTCTTTCTGGATCAGGGCGGCCTGAAACCCCCATTCACGGAACGGACGGATCAATTCCGTAAAGACCAGCGTCATGGCAAAGACGCCAAAATCGCTCGGGCTCAAGAATTTCGTCAGCACGATGATCACGACGAAACGGACCGTCTGCTGGGCGCCCTGGCTCAGGAGGTTCCAGCCGATCCCGTGGCCCGTTTTCCTTACCAGGTCCTCCGTCATCGGGTGTCACGTCTCAAGCGGACATATATACACTGACCGTCCACACAGGCAAGCCAGCGGCCATCGTCGAGAAGATGCGGGTCGACTGTATGCATCCCGCTCCGGTTCCAATGCCGGTCGCCAGGTGCCAATACGGGGTTTCCGGAACATTCTTGTTCCGCGTATTCCGTAACGCTCAGCCGGGTGATCTCAAAGGCGTGGACAGCGTGACCGTAGATCTTTTCATCGTCCTGTGCAAAACGGATTACGCGCCCGTCAGGAAGTACAGTCACTCTTCCTCCGGGACGCGCGGACCGAAGGTCGTCGCGAACTACCGGGCTCGAGGGATGCTCCTGCCATTCGCCCAGAAGGTCATCGGCATGGAAAAGCCGTAGGTTATCGCTCTTTATAGCTCCCTGTCGTTCCCCGGTCGTCATCATCCACCAGCGATCCTGGGCCCTGAACAGGGAAGCGTCCGCGTAGTTGCCCCGGAGCAGGGTGCTAGCAAATTGCCAACGATGCGGGAACTCGACAGCTTTATACAAGCGAACCTCATGTGCCGCAAGAGATTCCGGGAGCATGTAGAAGTCGTTCTTCCATTGAAACACATACGGGTAAGAAAGGTGAAATGGCTCGCTCAGGACGATGCCCTGATAATCCCAGGAAAAACCGTCCCCGCTTTTTGCCAGACCGATCTCGGCTTGCTGCGTTTTCGCAATCAGGACCTCAAAGAACATGAACCAGACATCCATTTTTCGGATCATGAAGGGGTCAGCCACAAAATCTGCCCGGCGGTCGGTCACCTCTCGCCAAGTGAGAACGGGATTCTTGACTCCCTTGGGAGCGGTCAAGCGAAGGGGCGAGTCCCCTGTGTAAACGCCGATCGACCACCGGCTTGTTCTTTCAAAAAAACGTTTTAAGAATATTTTCACCTTGATCGCTTCGCTACCCTTTCGTCATACTGCAAGCTTTGGAGGGGGTTGAGCGCCAGAATATTCCGGGACCACCGGTACGGCCTTGGCTAGGCGTAGGTAAAGGTCCGCACACCATCCGCCGTCTTCGCGCAGATCGGCTCGCCCGGATAGTAGCTACCCCCCCTGGCGGGCCGATCGACTCGCATTGGCAACAATGCTCGGACTCGGATGGTGGGCTTGAGGCGGCACTTCTCGGCCGCACTCATAGAGCGAGGGCTAGAGCCGCGCGTAGATCGAGCCGGGAATATAGTAGCGTCGCTTATTGAGCACCACGCCCGCAATGCGCCCTCCGACCCTTTCGACTTGACGGCTCAGGTTCTGCGCGACGGGCCAACGAGTCGACTCGGCTGCCAGGACGAGGACGACTCCGTCGGCCTTGGGGCTGAGAGTGACAGTGTCGGGAGACACAGTGGCCGAAGCGCAATCGACGAGGATAAGATCGAAGCGGTCACGTAGCGCCGCTAGCAGGGCTTGTATACGCGGCCCATCGATAACTGGCGCGGTTCCGGCTCTAGCTAAAGAGACCGGAACCATGGTGATCCGCTTCTCGGCCGCCAGGGACATCGCCTGTTCGCGCTCCTGTCCGCTTTTTGAAGCTTCGTCTGTATCGAGCTTCCGGTCAAACTCCAATAACCGGTGCTCCACGGCACTGAAGTTCCCGGCATCAAGCACAGCCACCTTTCGGTTGAACTGTTCCGCGGCAACATGTGCCAGATTGCTGACCACCGTTGAGGTGCCCTCGCCAGGCCCCACTCCGAGAAACAGGACCACCTTTCGGGCCAGATCTCCGAAGTGGCTCTCCAACGAGCGGTAGAGCGAGAGCATCTCGGCGTCGAAAGCGGCGGACCGTGGGGGCACGACGCGCAGCTGGCTCACCGGCGCGGAGCGCAAGCTGCTGCTGCGGTTACGTTGCACCTGCTCCATTGCTTCAAACAGCTTGCTCATGCCAAAACTCCGATTAGGGGGCAATTGGGCGATAATTCAGGCTTTTCAGTGGCATTGCTTATCATCTTCCGTGCCCCGGGTCCTCAGGAGAGGGAAAGATTAAGCGATCGCCAATGTAGATGAGGTTGGCATTTTTGACTTGCGGATTGTGTTTCTGCACTAACTGCACAAGCCGTAGATCCCGCTCGCCGTAGACCTCAGCCACCAGTTCGATGAGGCTGTCGCCCGGCCTTACTGTCCTCGTGACGGGTTCTCCCGAACTCTGTTGGGGAGCCGCAGGCTGGCCAGTGACCTCTTCCGCGCGCGGCGCTGTTACCTCGGTCTGCACGCTGGCGTTCGGCTCGTCTACAGTCGCTGCGGCGAGACGCTTCCCGTTAGGCTGTCGGTCCTCTTGCTCATGTACTGGAGTGGGCGCGCGCCCCCCTGCCTCCAGGGGCTGCGCCACCTCCTTCGCCGATCCTGGCGTCTGACCATCCTCTGGCGTCCCGTGGGCTGCCGCCGCCTGCGCGGTCACCGATGACGTGCGGACCGTTACGGGAACGATTTGCGGTATCGGTTGCATATAGCGTTGCGTCCGCGGTGCTGTTCGGGTTAGCGTCGCATCGCCGACTGGCTCGAGCCCCCTTTGATTGCCCAGGAACCAGAGTCCAGCTCCTAGAGCAGCCGCCGCACCTGCCCCCATAGCGGTTGCGAGGGGCCACCGGCGGGGCCTTGAATGGAATTTGCCCTCGTGGTCGCGAACGATCTCTTTCGCCACTCGCCGGGTAACCCGCCGCTCCTGATAGCCCAGGGCGGTAGCAAGCGCGTTATCGCAGAGGATATTTATGACCCGGGGGATGCCCTGAGCCGCCGCGACGATCTGGTCGATAGCGCCCTTGTCGAAGACAGCCGTGCCGGCAACCCCGGCCGTGGAGAGCCGGTGCTGGATGTAGCAAACACTTTCCGCAGGCGTGAGCGCCGCAACCCTGGCCTGGACTGCGATCCGCTGCTTGAGCTGCCGCAGCTCCGGCTGCGCGAGCTTTTGCTCCAGCTCCGGCTGGCCGCAGAAGACGATCTGCAGCAGCTTGTCGGTTGTCGTCTCTAGATTCGAAAGGACACGCAGACCCTCCATGGTCTGGACGGGCATGTTCTGTGCCTCGTCGATGATGAGCGCCAGGTTGCGATCCTGCCGAAACTGCTCGATCAGGACCCGATGCAGCTGGTTCGCCATCGCGAACGTGGTCTCTGCCTCGGGGACGATGCCAAACTCCTGAAGCAGTGCCCTGAGGAGATCGCCGAATGCCACATCCGCGTTTAGCAGATAGATCACCTTGGTCCGGTCACGATCCAGCCGATCGAGGAATGCCCGCAGAATCGTGGTCTTGCCGACCCCCACCTCGCCAATGATGGCGACGAAGCCCTTCCGCTGCTCTACGCCGTAAAGGATTGCCGCAAGCGCCTCCCGGTGGCTCGGAAACAGGTAAAAAAAGGCCGGGTCGGGCGTTACCTGGAACGGCTCCCGCTGGAGATCAAAGAAATCCAGATACATTCTAAACCTGCTGCTTCAGCGGAATCGATACGAGAACCCGGTGCCCGAGCCGATCTTCCACCTGCTGTGGCGTGGACAGCCCGTGCGAGATGAACTCGAGCAGGAACGCATACCCGACACCAAAAATCCCCCCAAGGATGATCGCGAGCAAGATGTCCAATCGCTTTTTCGGCTCAACCGGCTTTTTGGGTATCGATGGTGCTTGTACGACGCTGATATTGGCGATCTTCTGCCGATTGAGGTCGTCCGAGATACGCGCCTCTTCATGCTTTTCCGCATAGGTCAAGTAGTTCTTTTCATTGATCGACAGGGCTCGCTTCAGATTGCTGAGCTCGTTCTGCTTCTCGTCGAGGGACCGGATCTGGCGGTCCAGTTGAGCGATCTGCTCACTCAGCGTCGCTGCCCGCGCTTGCTGGGAGGCCAGGTCCGCCTGGGCCTTGAGCAGCTGCTTCTGGACTTCTTGATAGACTGGGTTGCTGGTCCTCACGGTGTGTCGTATGTTGTCCTCCTGGCTGTTTAGGAAGGACTTAACGACCCAGATCTCCTTGCGCACATCCTTAACAGAGCGACTGTCTGACCGGTAATCCTTGGCCAGCAGCCCCTGCTCCTTCATCTGCAGGCTCAACAGGCGGGTCCGGGCATCGACCAGAATCTTGTCCAGCTCTGACTGGGTGTATTGGGCCTTGTCCTTGGCGATGTCGCTCAAATGTTGTCGGTAGGAAGAAACCTCTCTTTTTAACGCATTGACGCGGTCATCGGCGCTCTTGAGGGAGGTGTCGAGGTCGACCCGTTGTTTCAGCAGGAGACTTCGCTGCTCTTCCACCGAGTAGACCTTGTTGTCTTGCTTGAAGGTCTCCAGCGCCTGCTCGGACTCATGGAGGCGCCTTTGATACTCAGCCATTTGCTCCTTGAGAAAAGAGGATTCCGCATTAGCGAAAATCTGCAGATGCTTTTCTTTGTAGAAGCCGATCAGCAACGTAAGCGCCTTGGCGGCCACCACGGGGTCACGGTTCCGGAACGAGACTTTAATCACGCTCGATTTCTTGACATTGTCCGTCCATAGCTTTTTCGCGAACTCCACCAGCGCCGCATCGAACGGTGTCATGTTCCTCGGGGGGTCACGCGCGATCTTCGGGTAAATCTTGTCGACCCCCAGCGCATTGATCACTTTTCCGATCACGTCCCGACTGTTCAGTATGGCAATTTCCGAATTTATGATTTCTTGCTGGTTGACCGACAAGAGATTGCCTCCCGCCCCGACCTCCGGCTTCGGGAGGTACTCCCGGCCAATCTTGATTAGTACGCTTGCTGTCGCCTCATAGACGGGAGGGAGCAAGAACACGCCGAGCGTCACCGAGGCGACCGCGACGAAAAAGATTCCCAGAATCGCCCTCTTGTGCTTAAAGAGGACGTGCAGGACGTCTCGCACGCTGGTCTTCGGTCCGTGCTGCTGTATCTCAGGGATTGGGAGGTTCATGGTTAAAAGAACAGTCCGAACTGTATCGGTAAGTTCTGCCGTAAATATTGGTCGACCCACAGGTTCACGTTCGCAATGGGACTCTTGGGTGCATAGACGACGTCCAACGGCCTCAGCGTGACGTTCTCGCCGGTGTTGCTGCCGCTGATGATCTGGTCGAGGTCCAGCGTAAATACCTGCGGCTTTCCCTGGGGCTGGCGACGAACAACGACGATCTCGTTTCTGCGCGCGCTGTCCTTGAGGCCACCGGCCATCTGGAGTGCGTCCAGAACCGTCATCTCCGGCGCCAGCGGAACAAAGCCCGGTTTGTTCACTTCGCCACCCACGTAGACGCGCTGCCCCGCGAACTTGCGGAGGATGACGGTCAGCTCCGGATTGTTCAGCTCGCGCGCGTAGCTCTGCTTCAACTCCTGGCTCAGCTCCACCGGCGTAAGTCCCGCTGCCGGTAGCTCATTGGCGAGTTGCAGCGATATCCGGCCGTCAGGTCGGACTGTGACCGATTCGTTCAACTCGGGGTTGAAAAAGAGCTTCACGTCCATTTCATCCCCGGGTTGGATACGGTACTCCGAGAGCTTGGCTTGGCTGGCCACCGGCAAGGGCGCCGGATTGGCCACGACAGAGGAACAGCCGGGAAGCAGGGACAGCAACCCGAGCGTCAACAACACCGCCGCTGAACTTCGTGCCCAAGAGGCTGCCTTCGCTAGGAATAACGGTAGCAGAGGCTTTGATTTCGCCCCCCTACCAGCACAAGCTTTCGACATTGGCCGCATGCCTCGATACCCTTTTATGGCCCCACGTGCATCTTTATACATTAGCTTTCGCTCCACTGCTGCCACCGGCCCAACACAAATCGAACCTTGGAAGGTAAAACTGAATCTCGGTTATTCCCTCTAAGGCATCGCAACGGGCTACCGCAATTTAACTAGCTTGATCGAACTCCGACAGGTCAATACCACCCTAGCTCGCCCCACGGCGCTGGAGGACCGCGGATACGGTTCGCAGCAGAATCTTTACATCTAACCAAAGTGACCAGTGATCGATGTACGACATGTCGAGCTCCATCCATTGGTGGAACCCAATGTCACTGCGCCCACTGACTTGCCAGAGACATGTGATCCCTGGCTTCACGCTGAAGCGACGGCGGTGCCAGTCTTCGCTGAAGTGGTTGTAGTCCCGCACCTGCATGGGCCGCGGCCCCACCAGGCTCATGTCGCCTTTCAGCACATTGAAGAGCTGTGGTAGCTCGTCGATGCTCGTCTTCCGGAGGAACCTGCCAACTGGGGTGAATCTCGGGTCGTCCCGGATCTTGAAAGCAGCGCCGTCCGCCTCGTTCAGGTGCTCGAGATCTTGCAGCATCCGGTCTGCGCCCTGGACCATGGTCCTGAACTTGTACATTCGAAAGAGGCGCTTGTTACGGCCCAGGCGGTCCTGGACAAAGAGCACCGGTCCCCGCGATGTGACTTTGACCAGTAGAGCCGTCGCGAGCATTACCGGCGAAAGGAGAGTCAGGAGAATGCCGGATCCGAGGATATCGATGAGCCGCTTAACCGCGGCCGCGCGGTCATCGAGGACTCCGGTCGTGATAGTGACCACCGACAATCCGTCTAGGTAGTCCATTTGCGACCGGCCGATCGCCAGATTGAACAAGTCCGGACGTAGGCGAACGATAATACCCTGCTGCTCGCAGAGCGCGACGATGTGCGCTATATCCTTATAAAAGGAATTAAGAGGAAGACAGATGATGACCTCGTCAACAGGCTGCTGCGCGAGAACCGACCGTATGCCATCTAGGCTTCCCAACCACTTGTATCCTGAGTTGTCAATGCCGTGGTCGTCTCCTGTACGGTCATCGACAAAACCCCTAATCCGATACCCAAGCCCCGGATTAGCCTCGATTCCTCTTGCCAGCTGGAAAGCCCGGTCATTCATGCCAACGATCACGACCTCGCGCAGATTCGTTTCCCGCAGCCGCGCGCGGGGTAGCAGCAATCGCATGAGCCCACGCCCAACGAGCATCACTGCGATGACGGACGCCAGGAAGACGATCAGGAACTGGTTGTCCACCATGCTGATAGGCGCGATCACCGAGAGGAGCAGTAGCAGCGCTGTGCCGAGCGACGTTGCCTTAAAGATGTCTACCACCTCCCCCTGGAAGGAGGACAAGCGCTTAGACGTGTAAAGACCACAGCCGACGAGTATGTAGTGCCAGGCGACGGCAAAGAGCCCCATGAGCACGAAGTTGGAGAGTCTCACCCGTATGGTGAGAAAATCACGAAACGATATCTCTGGAATCTCATGTGAGACCATAGCCGTTGCCAGCAGAAAGCACCCCACCGCTGCAAAAAGATCATAGAATTTCAACGAATCCAGCAGAATTTGTCCACGTATCTTGTTCATTCTTCATCTACCTTGATGCGAATATCGCTATCGGTGCGCCCTGTGTTTCTGGAAACGGGGATAAGCGGGAGTCACGCTCCTCTCATGTGCCCTGAATCACAACTGTTTCTTTCTGGTTGAAAAAGCCGTTGGGCACAACGCTATGGGTGCCCTACGACTACGCCGGAGGCCGGATGCGCCGCGATGTTGCTGAAATGGTGCGTGAAGCGCGGGTCGCACTTCTATGGTGCGGATTGGACAGCGCAGCGCGCAGCGGCGTCAAATAGACAAAAACTAAGTTCATCGACATAAGATTAACTTTAGGCGAATTTGCCGACCCGGCCGCACGTGTGCGGGCATTAGTCCTTTGGGGCCTCGTTTCCTTATCTTAAGGAATGGTTCACAAACAAGGTGAACATCTTTGTTAATGTAAAACCCGTAAAACTCGCGCTAGCGCCTTGAGAAATTTGGCGAGTCGTGGGAGAGTCCCGCCCCGGTAAGCTTTTTCATCGTATTCATACTAGAGGTACCTCTCCTTACGTTGCCTTAATGACGATTCGGCCTCTCTATAACAGAGAGCTTCTGCCATTAGAAGCCGACTGGACCTGACCCAAGCAACACATAGTACCGGCAAAGAATCGTACGCATGAATGAGGCCAAGAGAAGGGCACCAGCACCGGGGTCTTGCATTCAAGCACATCTTCACGGCCAATTTGAGGAAAGGCCAAACCAGCACGCTTTCGCCGAGCCTCGGCGTCACCGAAATCGGCGTTCGATCCGGCTGCCGGGGCCGTTGTAGACACACAACTGTAAAAGTTCCTGACAGCTTAGGACAGCCGGAACTAGCCCAAACTCCAGGGAAATGTCCTGGCTCTGTTACAGTTGGGCCACTACCCGCTATAAATCAGACAGAAGGCATGTGTAAAATTTTCTGACAGCTTAGGACAGCCGGAACTAGCCCAAACTCCAGGGAAATGTCCTGGCTCTGTTACAGTTGGGCCACTACCCGCTATAAATCAGACAGAAGGCATGTGTAAGATTTTCTGACACTGCTCGAGGCCAGCCATGAAACTGGCATTTCGGCCTGCGGATCGTCTGGCAGCCTGCTCCCCATGTTTAGCCGCTCGACCGTGGAGCCTCGAGGCGGCTCGTCTTGGCGCGTCGACCTGGTCAAGCCGAAGGAGGCTAAATTTGTGTCTGCTTGGTTTCTGACGGCGGAGGCAAAGGCTGCGCAATGGGTGAGGTCAGAGTAAGAGCAAGAATGAGAAACGTCGTGAATATGGCAAGTCAAAGGAAAACAACGCGTTATTTTGACCCACGGGCTCAGCAGCATCGAAGAAGGTGCTTCGCGAGTGTTGAAGTTTGGGCGGGGCAGAATTGGAGTCCATTCTCTGCTTCCCTGCTATCGGACAGTTCGCTCCACACCAACACTGGGGGTGATTCATCGGCAGCAAGCGCTGCCCTGGCCTTTTACCCAGCTGGAATTCACCGAAGCAGTCTCTCGCACAACACCTGAGGACGCATTGGTGTCGGTGCCAAGGGAGCCAATCGGCGCGGCCTCACGGTCGCATGACGGCAAGCACGGTGCGACCGTTGACCGGCTGGACGGGGCGGGCGTTGTTCCCCAGTAGGCTCAGCAGGTGCTGGACGTAACTGCCATCGACTTCGACCGGTTGTGCGAGCACGAACCAGCGGACCCCTTCGGTACAGGGAGGGGTCGTGAGCGAGCCTACATAGGTGAAATAACTGCGATCGGCAGGAAGCAGAAAGACCGCGTTGATCCCTAGCTCACGCCCATAGAACTCGCCCGGAGCTGGCGGGATCTGGTCCCAGATACGCGTAAGGGTGCTGTTCATACGCCGGCCCGCACGCATGGGGACCGCAACGACGGCCAGCTCGCCGGCCGGCCCCTTATGAAGAAGGTGCATCTCCATATCGGCGGCCCGACCGTTCAAGCGATGCTCACCGGGTACGTGAAAATCGAGCTCCTTGAGCTCGTACTGCCGGTCGCCGGCCCACAGGTAGCTCCCCGGAAGGTAATTTACCCTGACGCTGTGACCATCGTTGACCACCGAGAGCGCGCTGCTGCGATAGTGAAAGGAAATAGGCTGATAATCGACGGGCTGCGCGCCACCCAGATCGATCGGCGACTGTTGGGCACCTTTGCATGGCGAGAACTCGGGCGCCAGATCTCCCCAATGCTCCGGCCCGCGCGCACCACGGTAGGACCAATCAACAGGCTTGCGATCCGCCCACAGGCCGGTGATCCGATCCGTCCAACCCTGCCCTCGGGCATCGGCCGTTGTCAGGACCGCAGCAGCAAGCCCTGCGGCGATCAGGGCGCCAAGCCGCAGGTAGCCCCTCGCCGCCAGGTCACTCCAAGACCGCCGCCGTCCGACACGGGTCGCGTACACCAGCTCATTCCTTCTTCTTGCTCTTGCCGAGGCCGGTAATAGGCACCACTTGTGAAGCCTGCGGCTCGTCGGCATAGTACGGTCGCTCGCCGCCGCGGCCTTGGGCATCTGCCAACTCCTTCTCCCGCGCCGCGATGAGCGCGAGGCACTGACGCACGTCCTCGATGGTCGGCGCCGACAAGGGGTGCTTCATGCCGGGCGGCGGCGTCACGTCGCGGATGATAGACGCGAGCGTCTTGCGCATCGCGATCAGGATCTGCTGCTCTTTCGTCAGTTCTGACATTCGCTGCCCCTTGCAAGCGCTCAATGAAGCGCCCCGGTTTTGCTTCTTGGGAAATTGGTCTTGGATTCGGCGACTGGAACCGCCGGATACCTCGCTAGGTGGGGGTGATCCGGGGCCTATTGCAACGGGCGGGAGGCGCTACCGTGCGGTCAGTCGGCTGCGAGGAGCCGCGGGAGATCCTGCTCGGTGACCACCTGAACCCCGAGCTCCTGGGCCTTGGCGAGCTTCGAGCCGGCATCCTCTCCCGCCAGCACATAGTCTGTCT
>Ga0315535_1001040_pt1 | contig 18906 bp, 18 predicted proteins | sample SalMarSW160220MG_2_FD_203092 | JGI IMG/M metagenome (GOLD analysis project Ga0315535, IMG submission 203092) | Salt marsh sediment microbial communities from the Plum Island Ecosystem LTER, Massachusetts, United States - Salt Marsh Sediment SW1602-20 ... | reverse complement strand
TTACAAGGGGATACACTCCAGAACTTGATCAGATTTTATCACTTCCAGGAGGAAAACCAGGCATCTATCTGACTATGATTAGCACCGTAAATCCAAGTGAAGAAATAATCTTTCCAGACCCGGGATTTCCAACATATGGCTCACTCAGTCAGTACATCGGTGCAAAATCCATTCCCATCAGACTAAAGGAAGAGAATCAATTCCGTATGGATCCTGTAGATATTGCAGAGAACATATCGGAAAGGACCAAGCTGATAATCTTGAACTCACCTCAAAATCCTACAGGGAGTGTGATGACAAAGTCAGAATTGGAGCAAGTCGCGGAAATCGCAAAGGAGTATGATTGTTTCGTTCTTTCAGATGAGATATATTCAAAGATACTCTACGAGGGGGAATTCTATTCTGTCACTTCGTTTGACAAAGCAAGTGAACGAACAATTGTTCTAGATGGCTTCTCAAAATCTCATTCAATGACTGGATGGAGGTTGGGATATCTAGTAGGTCCCGCACCATTGATTCAAAAAATAAGTACTCTCGTTGTAAATGCATTCACCTGTACATCAGAATTCATTCAAAGAGCAGGAATTGCTGCGCTCACGGGCCCCATGGACCATCATGAAATAATGATGAAAGCCTTTCGTGCACGACGAGAGATGCTCGTTAATGGGTTAAATGAAATTTCTGGAGTTACTTGTCAAATGCCAGCGGGAGCGTTTTATGCTTGGCCGAATATCACAGGTACCGGTTTATCATCACGAGAGATGGCACATTATCTGTTGCATGAAGCAGGAATTGCTTGCCTTCCAGGAACAGCATTTGGACCAGGAGGCGAAGGATACTTGAGGTTCTCATATGCGACCTCCATTGATGTAATTGCAGAAGCTATCCCATTAATTAGAAATGCTATTGAGAGACTGGAAAGATGACAAGAGAGGTCCGTGTGGTATCCTACGATGAAAATTGGCCAAATCTATACCAACAAGAGATCACAAGGATTAATGCTGTATTGGGAGAGGAGATTGTATCTGCATATCATATTGGTAGTACCTCAATCCCTGGCATGTGGGCTAAACCCATTATCGATATACTACTTAAAGTCAAAGATATCATAGAGATAGACAATTACAACAATGAGATGATTGCACTGGGTTATGAGCCTCGTGGAGAACTTGGAATACTTGGACGACGGTACTTCAGCAGAGAGGAACCAAAAGATGTTCGAACACATCACATTCATGCGTATCAAGCAGACAATATTGAACTAGAACGACATCTAGCTTTCAGAGATTACATGATTGCACATCCAGAGGATATCAAAATCTATTCAGAACTAAAAATTGTGCTTGCGCGAAGATTCCAATGGGATATAGATGGATACATTTCAGGAAAACACCTCTACATGGAAAGAATGGAGAGAGCTGCATTGAAATGGTATAGATTACAGGATACATACCAGAAGTGAAAAGTATTCCTGATGTGGTTATTTGCGTGTAACTATCGTCCTGTGGTTTTCAAGAGCTCAATCTCATCTTCCAGATTCGTCACTCGCTCATCCATTTTAAGAAGTGTGTTTAGCAAGACGGACAAGAGGTATCCATAATTCACAGCATACTTGTTGTCCTCACGATCAATAATGCTGGCTTCTTCTAAGCGTCTGGCAGCATTAGTGATAGATTGTTTCGATACATTTCGTTTATTCACTGACAGGTCCACTGATTTCCGGACTTCACGAGGCTCAACAGGCTCACCCTTTAGATTACTGAGTAAGCTATGAAGAACCATCATTCCAGCTTTCATTCGAGGGTTGGTCAATTTTACAAAAGCCACATCAAGATCTAGTGCCATAGGTCTCTCCTACACGCAGTTCGTGTATTAACAGTAAACGTTTGTTCCGTGAAAAAGCTTCTGCCTATCCTCTTAGCCTTGATTGAGAGTTGTTAATACAAATATCAATTAGTAAACGTTTACTGTAAATTTGGAGATGGCATAAAAAACATATCTAGGTAATGTATCTATTTTGTGAGAGTGAATGTGGTGGGTAAACAGCTTGAAAGGGTTGCATTCGTCGCAGTTATACATACGGACCTTGAGAGTGTAGAAAAAGTACGAAAGGTTGTGAGAGAAGTTCAACCTGCTGTTGTTGCAGTTGAATTGGATCATGAACGTTACGAACATCTCTCAAATCCTGGTACTCAAGAGGGACTATCTACAATGCCATTAACGGGAGACACAGCACAGGACCTGATGCAACAACTTGCAATTATGGAGCAAGCCCTTGGAGGAATAACAGGTTCCAATGTCGGTGACGAAATGATGACCGCTATAAAAGAAGGTCGCGCGATTAATGCGAAGATTGCTCTAGTTGATAGACCAATGAAAGCAACAGTTCAAGCAATGATGAGAGTCCCCCTTGATGAACTCTATCGTTTGACCAACATGCTCCCTGATGCGACAAAGGATATTGAAGATGGAGGAGCATTTGATCTCTTGGATATGTTGAAGGAGGATGGAGCTGTTGACGATATCATGGAACAATTTCGTTCTGAATTTCCGGAATTGACAAAAGTCTTAATCGAACAGAGAGACCAGTATGTAGCAAATGCGCTTCATTTCATACTAAATGATAATCAAGGACCGATTGTAGCTGTTCTTGGAGCTGGTCACATTCAGGGTGTCAAGACTGCCCTTGAAGAATTACTTGGTGATAATTAGAGACTAAGTGATGCGACAAGCTCAGGAATACCGAGACCAGTCTTGGAACTTACTTTATGAACAGAGAGATTTGCATCTACCTCGCGGATATCCTTCACTAACGCATCAACATCAAACTCCAATACTTCTGCAAGGTCGATTTTATTGATGACAACCATGTCAGCTCGTTTGATTGTTAGTGGATGTTTCCTGATCATGTACGGACCCTCAGTCACACTAACAACAACGATTTTCTTATCAGCTCCAAGAGAATATCCAGCTGGACAAATTAGATTTCCAACATTCTCAATGAATATAATATCGTAGTTTGAGAGATCAACACCATTAAGGGCAACACGAATCATTCGTGCATCAAGATGACACGCAGTACCAGTGTTGATTTGGACAGTGTCAACACCATGAGAACCAACTCTATCAGCGTCAATATTTGTTGCAAGGTCTCCAGCTATCATGAGTATCTTATACTGTTCATGTAGATGCTCACACAGAGTTTCAATTAACTGAGTCTTTCCAGTCCCAACAGAGCCCATGATATCAATGACAGTGATTCCGTGTTTTTTGAATAGAGCTGCATTTAGTGCGGCTGCATCTTCATTTGCACCAAATAGATCTTGGCGAATATCGATATTTACAGTCTTGTGTTGGTCGGTCATAATCAATTAGCCTTCTTATTCATCTAATTCTTGAATCTGGTTTTCAGAGTATAGATAGTTCCCAACTATAGGTCGAATGATGGCGCGTTCAATTACAAGTGCTACTGCAGCCCAAAGAAACGCTTGAATCATATCAATCGAGGCGGCAATCAGATTGACAACTAGCGGGTCAACAAATGATGAGAAGACCGTCATTGTTGGTATAAATCCACCTACAATACCACTTCCTAGAATCACCATTATGTAGTACTTTAGATTATCACGTTTTGCGAAGTATATTGCATAACCAGATCCGACCCCCAAGCAGATATTTCCAAACATTGGAAGAATCGGAATCTCAGTTCCTGTCAAAGCACCTGATACTCCAACGATTGCACCTACAATCGCACCACCAGGGATTCCACCGACTACGCCTCCAAGAATTGAAAACATGAATCCAGGAGTAAGAACAACAGCATTAGGAATAACAGGGATTTGAATGGTATACCTGACAACAATTCCGATAGCTGCAATCATTGCGATAGTTGTTAGTGCAACTGTGTTAATTCTAATAGGTACAATTGACATTGAAGATCGCCACAGTATGGTACTCTACTGAGACGTTTGCGACCAACTCTCTTTCAAGAAGCTTTTGGTTGCTTGATACCATTCTTCAAGTTGATTAAGGATTTGATCCCTGACAATTTCAGATTTTTCAGCACTGTATTCGTAAAAATAACCGCCACGTTCAATCGTGTGAGTATCACGTTTAGCTAGTCCCTTTGAATGAAGTCTATTCAGTACTCTTTGTACTGTGCTTCGATCTTTTTCAATGAGTTCAGCAATCTGTTCTACCGTTTTAGGGCCAGATATCAATGAGAAATATACATCTATCTCACTATTTCGGAGTCCAAAGGCACAACAGAGTAGATCGGAGGGTTTGTTAAAGCTCTTGTTGAATAGACCTACCATCGGATTGCGAGCGCTCATGACTCATGTAATGAAAATCAATCAAAATAAGGGTTGTGTATAGACCGTGCACAATCGTTTTGGTATAATACTTCGGTTCAAATGGTTATACTTCAGAGTATATGTGGGGTACCTATAGTGGAATTCAGTCAATTTCGAAACAATCAAGATAATGACCCGATGGAACGGCGTGAAACCATGGGTTCACGCGTTCAACCTATTAATATTGCACCATTGAAAGGAGCAATTGACGCAGATCCAGTTCGATTGCAGGTTTTGAAGGTGCTTGCAGAAGATGGAGAATGGGTCACCACTGCAGACTTATTGCGAGCTGCTCGTCATGTGAGGTCGATTGTTGGTGCGGTCACTATAGGAACAATCTTGAATGGTATGAACGATCTGGTTTCATCACGATTGATTATCAGCAGAACATCTTTAACTTCTGGAATCGATTGGGCAGAATGGAGAATCAATCCAGATTGGCTTGTGCCAACCCGTAAATTGCTTCAGATGATGAGCCGACCGAAATTTCAACCTGCAAGTCATGAAGATTTCGAAGGCAAAGTAGATCGATTGTTAAGCGACACGACATAGATGTTACTCATGATTGAGTATCTAACAACAAATGGGTACATTCTTAAGGAGTTGCTTCTCGCAAAAGGATCATGGTCGACGTCACTACTAAGGATGCAGTTTCAATGACAACACAGTCTACCAATGAGGATTCTTTAGAGCTAACAAATGAATCTGAGAGTAGTGAAAGAATTAAGCAGATAGTCACAGCTGGTGTTCTAGCTTCATTGTCTATTGCTATTGCACCTAGTGCAACGATGCTAGCTAGAGTAGCAGGATGGGGCATTGCACTCTTCGACCCAGTTTCTTTATTTTGGATTGCAGCCTTTTTAGTCGGAGGTTATCGTGTAGGGATTATTAGTATGTCCGCTGGGACACTTGGTCTTTTCTTATATGATCCCACTGCGATTGGACCAGTCTTCAAATTTGCCGCAACTTTACCAATGATATTGATCCCCTTGTATGGCGTAATAAAACTGAGAAGCAATGTAGGGGGCGAAGCCCTTTCAAAACCCAAGTTTTACACTGTAATGATGATTCTAGCGTTCCTAGTGCGTCTTGCAATCATGATACCTTTAAACTTCCTATATTGGGGCCTAATTCTACCTACATTAGATACTGCAACTATAGTTTACATTCTGGTGGTTGTTCTTAGTATAAACTCAGTACAAAGTATAGGAGACGCTGTAGTACCATACTTGATAATTCATCCAACCGGAATCTTCAAACATTTTGGAATGTGGTAATTTCAAATCATAGTGAACAACCGGCATTCGCTTAAATAGATAGAAGCATCATTCATTGTTAGTGTTCCCCACGGGTGAATGGGTTATGGTTCGGCGCTGTGAATTCTGTGATAGTCCTGTACCAGCTGACGCAACAAGATGTCCAGTCTGTAGAGAAGAGATTGCAGAAGAAACCCTTGAGAGAATCTTACCATTATTGAAAAGACCTGAAGCAAAGGAAGTACGCTTCGTAGGAATATTCGCACGATTGTGGGGCGTTATTAGAAGACCTTCTGCAACCTTTCGTGATATTGGTCAAAGACCAGATGCAGCTGGACCGTTCATTATTATCTTGGTCAATGCAGCTATCATTGCAGGTCTCTTTCTATCATTATCATCAAAAGTTACAACCATTGTTGTACTAAATGCGACCGCAGGAACAACTACAAATGCAAACCTTCTGGTTAGTCCACATGGATCGTATTTCTTTCTCTTGGCATTGATAGGCATGCTACCTAGTATAATGTTAGGAATAATCTATCTCATTATTGGAACAGCATTTGCACACTTTGCTTTCAAGTTAGCGGGAGGTGCTGGGGGAAAAATGAAGACTCTATCCATTGTTGGATACAGTATGACTCCAATTATTTTTGTACGACTTCTTTCAATCATTATCGTACTTGCAATTGTACCATATTATCCTACTGTAGTAAATCTATACGATGCAGGCGCATTAGCAGGCATAACACCAAGTCTGGTGATGTTTGTTTATGCTTCAGATGTATGGTGGATCATTGACATTATGACCACTGGTGGATTTCTCTGGACTGGTCTTCTACTCATCTTTGGAATAAGGGAAGCTCATGACACATCGACACTCTGGGCAGTGGTTGTTTCAATCGTATGTACAGCGATACTGATACTGACGTTTTGGCAAATGCATTAGATTTCAAAACCAGATTGAATAGAGTGGGATAATCACAAATGCAATCAGACCTACGAGTGCACCTACTTTGTCCAAAGTGCTAGCAATCATGAGCCGCTTCTTATCATCAGGTCTTGTTAAGGGGAGAATCCCCGCTCCTGCAACAATAGCAGCACCTAGAATCAGGAGAGGCCAGAGAGCATAATCAGCAAAGCCCCAGAACCAAATGAGAACGTAACTCAGCACACCAAGAAAGTTGAGCGTACCTGCTACAATCGCAGCTGGCTTGTAGCCATATATTCTAGCAATTGTTCGAACGTCTCGTAACTTATCACCCTCAACATCCTCTGCACCTTTGATTGTTTCTCGCGCTTGGAGAATTAAGAATGCAGTGAAGAAGAACAACCAGGAGGGGACCGGAATGGCATACCAAATCGACTGAGATGTTACTTCAGCTAAAATCATTGAGCCATAAAGGACACCAAATGCAAAGGAAAATGCAACCATGAAGTTACCTGCAAGACCAAGGGTCTTGACCTTGGCTGCGTAAGCATATCCAATTATTTCGAAGATTATTACTACAAGCGCACTAATAGGTCGAACAACACCAGCAGCAGGAATGAAAGCAAAGATAACACCGAGAATGCTCAGGAATCCAACAAATGCCCATGCTTGTTTTACCGTCATCCGACCACTTGGTAAGGCTCTATGAGGCCTGTTGATTTTATCAACCTCGATATCATAGATATCGTTTACAACATTCCCACCAGCAGCTACCAGAAAATATGTGATATAACCATAAAGAAACAAATACAAATACGGAGAAAGAGCATTAGGACCATCTAAGGGAAATTGAATACTGTAAGCAATGGCAATCCCTGCAATTACTGTGAGACCTCCAATGAAACAATTCTGAGGCCGCATTATTGATAGAAAAGCACCTATGTCAATTTTATGAGATGATTCTGTTTCTGTCAAAGGTCGTTCCATCCTTAATCAAAATTGAATAGAAGTTCGGATTAAAGACTTGTGTACAATGAATCACACACCCAATCACTCATATTATTGATCTATTCGTAATGAAATAGGAGATGGATGATGTTCGAGGATCTACCTAAACAAGAACTACTCAAAATAATCGAAACCTATGCGAAAGCGTGGCAAGCAATGGATGGTGCATACTTCCTAGCTCTTGAGAAGAAGTATGGCATGGATATAGCTATTGAGATGGACAAGGAAGCGTGGAAGATATTCTCTCCGATTGAAGCGAACCGAATAATGAAAGAGTTTGGGATAGAACCAGAGGGAGGTCTCAAATCCCTTGAACAGGCACTAGAGTATCGAGTTTACGCAATGCTCAATGAACAGTCAACGGAGTGGAAGGATGAGAAAACTTTAGTGTTCACAATGAATGCCTGCAGAGTTCAATTGGCTCGCAACCGAAAAGGACTTCCTGATTTCCCGTGCAAACAGGTAGGAGAGATTGAATATAGTTACTTTGCTGAAACCATTGACCCCAGAATTAAAACCCGCTGTCTTTTCTGTCCTCCAGAGGGCCATCCAAAGAATGCATTCTGTAGATGGGAATTCACTTTGGAGTAGTGATTGAGTTGACTCAGGTTCTTTTTGGTCCTGCAGGATACCCTGCAGATGCACAAGGCAAACCTGAACGTGTTTTTCAGATTTTATCAGAAGCAGGTATGACAGCACTCGAATATGCAGCAGTTCACGGATTGAGAACCAGTGAAGAGAAAGCAAGACGGATTGGGAATCTTGCTCGACAACACAACATCACGATGAGTATGCATTCTGCGTACTATATCAGTATTGCATCAAAAGATTCACAAATCCGTGAACGTTCGAAGCAGAGGCTCATTAAAGCCTTGACATTTGCACCACTAATGAGTGTGAAGAGGATAGTGTTTCACCCAGGGACTCATGGAGGTTTGAGTCATGAGGAGGCACATACTGTAATCAGAGATGCGTTGCAGAATGTGTGGGAAGAAGCAGGGCATCTTGGAGATGGTGCATATTTAGCTCCCGAGATAGCAGGTAAACTCAGTATGTTTGGTTCAGTTGAACAGATAATCAGCCTATGTCAGGAGGTGGATGGATGCATACCAACGATTGATTGGGCTCATCTGTATGCACGAAGTCAAGGACATGTAAATGACAGGGCTAGCTATTTGAAGATCATTAATCAGTTTGAAAACGAACTAGGAGAGCTCTTCCTTGATAATATGCATTTCCACATAAGTGGAATTACATACACAGAGAAAGGAGAAGCATCACACAAATCATTGGGAGGTGAGTGGGGACCAGATTTGTATCCTCTTATGGAAATAGTTCACGAAGTTGGTTACAAGCCTACGTTCATATGTGAATCGCCCAACCCCCTTCAGGGAGCATTATACGCTAAGTTTTTGCTTGAAGAAATAAAGAAGGTGTAACGATGGCTGAATATGTATTCATACTGGGATCAAACTGGTTACTCAGTATAGCAGAACTCCTCGTATACGTAAGAAATAGAGGATATGAGGCAATCGTCACAGATCACTCACGGCACGCAGTAGTTCTTGATTTCAAAAAGAAGATGAGTCTCGAAGAAATTGTAGAAATGCAAGGGTCTCTTGGAGGATGCTATAAGATTGGCCGAGTGATACAGACCTACAATATCATATTACCAACGAATGCATATCCAACAGATGGTAAGCCCGACCGAGAAGCGTTGGATATTATCAAAAGTTGCCCATGGTTATCGGATTTATGGCAGAACCCCCGAGGTAAGAAAATCAAGTTCGGAGTTAGCACATACCCGGTTCTCGATGGAAAAGCTTCAATTCAATATCGGAAATTTACACGAGGATTAGATGATTTAATCAAAAATTTACTCCTTCAGAAAGGGGCTCGCGGAGCAGACTATTTTGCCTATGATGAACCTGATAAGCGGAAAGCCACGAGGATAAATCTAGCTTTGTGGCCTAAGACCATATCTAAAAACAATCTTCTAACTCCGCCAAACGCAGAGATACTTGCAGTTTTTACTATGAAAAACTTGTACATCGCTAGAACAATGGTGATCTATGACGCGATGCTTCAACAATATCGGGATGAATCCAGACCATACATCTCCAAAGAAATCAGCACTAGTCCCAAGGTATGCCGCACACTCCTCAATCTTGCAGGCGCTAGAGCAGGAGATACTATTCTTGACCCATTCTGTGGCACTGGTACTCTTTTGATGGAAGCGGCGATGCTGGGTATGAAGTGCATTGGTATCGACATAGATGGTGACCAAGTACATGGAACTAAGACCAATCTGACTTGGTTTGGTAGAGATATTGGTGAACAAGTGCATTTTGAAGTGTTTAGGGGAGATGCAAGAAATCTGACGAACCTTGTTTCGAAGCAAGTTGATGCTGTTGCATTCGAGCCGACTCTAGGGCCAGTGAGTAGAAATAGACCTACAGCACGAGAAGCTAAAGATATCATCAAAGAACTAACTGAGCTCTATCGAGAAGCACTGGCTCAGATTGCACAAGTCTTACGCCCGGATGGACGAGTGGCAATGACAATACCAGTCATCGTTTCAAAATCAGGTCCAGTATCTATGGATATCAAGGAGATGATTGAAGGAACCGGATTAGGAATATACAAGATGCTTCCAGCAGATATGATCAAGAGCCTTAGTGATTATGATGAACGACTATATATCACTCCTAATAGAGAAGTACTCCCAGAAAGAAAGATGGGACAAATTGTCCAACGTCAATTGATTGTTCTGGAAAAATAACTAGAAGAGATACCTGACAACATCATCAAGGATTGCATAAGTTTGCAATCTTTTGATATCCCTCTTTACATATGTCATCACGTGCTCAAATATCATATCACGATATGCCTTTGGTGTAACTGTTTCTTTAGTGACCTTTCCTAGAAGCCGAAGAAGCTCTTCAAGTGCATCCCTTAGGTGATGATATGGAACAATATTGATATCAATCTGAAGAACCTCGATTCCAGCTTCATCTATAGGGATAGTATTGAGAAACGGATAACGATCCATGAGTGGTTCCAGGTACGTTTTCATTGTGGCAACGATTTTCTTCTTCTTTGATTTTGCAGTTTCAACCCTCATGATCCCACGAAAGAGGTGACTATATACTTCTAGACAGTCCATGGATTTTCCAGCCACAAGAACCTCATCTGTTGCTTCGTATTGAGACACAAGTTCATCAACAAAATTGCCAAACTCTTTGAATTGGCTTGGAGTACCGTGCCAGTTCTTCAACATAGATGTGATGTCAGTATCTGCAGGTACCTGGTTGGTCATGAATTCCTCAAGAGCAAATTCCAGTAGAAATCGCATATGACCAAGCCGTGCTGCCTTGCTTACTACCATTACAAAGAGGAGCTGTTCGTTTGCTTCCCAGACGTATCTATTGGTTTCCGTATCAATCGTACGAAGGGTTTCATTCGATGCTTTGTCAATGAAGGTATGAGTAGCTGAGAGAAATGGTGCAATCAGATCCATATCCAGCTTTACAGCTTCTGAGTATGCCCTTGATACGAGATTCCTTCCACTACCTCGTTCAATAAGCCAGACACCTAGGATGGAGCACTTGTTAGACATCGTATCCTCTCACTATGATATTGCCGCTTTCTGATAAGCCTATATGTGACGAGAGACTTGCTTATTGAAAGGACAGGAAGTAGACTATCCAGTATCTGCTTTTCCAAATTTTACTTTCCCGATTACAATACCAATAATAATTCCTTCAACTGCAACAACAGCGAGACTTCCAATAAAGAAAGGATATTGGACACCATTGGATACAGTCTTCTTGGTGATTGTGATTATGAGAGGTGAACTACCTTCTGCGGTTACCAGTAGATTGTGTGCACCGTCACACTCCACTTCAATTTGAAAATGTCTGGTATTCTTATCAGTCTGAGCTGCATACATATAGCTAGCTGGGAGTTGATGGCCAGTTTCATTCCAGAGAGTAACATATCCGTGGCTCTGATAATTGGATCCTGTAACTGTAACTTCATAGATGTTGCCACCCTCGAGCTGCAAGGAATAGATTGAGGTGCCTAGTGATGGATCCATAGTAAAGTGTGAATCCACATTTTGTATTATTGGTTCTACGGCATTAGCCTCTATCTCCATGCTTCCAGATTGAACAGGATCATAGGAGTAGTAATCGTTGTAATATCCATCAGGTATTGACACATACAACCACGATTCACAAAGGATTGGGTGATAGTAGAAAGCATCTGTAATTAGCAGTGTATGATCATACTGAAGGGAAGTGTATGAACCCGGTAGATTATCCAAAATCCCCTTCTCAATGTCTGAAAGCAGTGGGCGCGTTCTAGAAAGATAGTTCTGGTCCATTATTTTAGGTGTATATACAAAATAGTTGGGATTAAGGATGTAGTCTGTTGCGGGAGTGTGTGTTAAATGGAAGTTATAGAGTTCTCCACCTGCAAGATTTTCCATTTTGTATAGTCTCCAGAAAGGACCATCAATTCCATCGAATTGTGCAGATACTGGAACATCGGGTGAGAGCGTCTGCACATCTTGCATCTTGGATAATCTAAGGGTTGCACTCCCTATGTTGCTACAAAAAGCGCGAAGTAAAAGAGCAGAATTCAGTATTTTGTATGAAGACGAATAGAAATTGCGCATAACTGGATTGCTTCGACTAAGTTCCATTTCAGGGTTCGTGTCCCAACCAGTATAGGCCATACAGTTTTCCCAAAATACAAAATCAGCAATGCTTTCGGTATCCCCATCATGCAAATCATCAATTGTCATACGATAATCTGGATTGAACATAATATCAAAGCCAACATTGATCAAAGATTGAGGTGCTAAATCGATGCTATATTGTGTTCCTTCTATTAGAGGAAGTACAAAATAGACACCGAATGGGTTGGCTTCAAAGTCAACTTGAATAGTAGTATCTAGCTCTACTACAGGTATGTCTTCGGCAGTTATTTGAAACGTTATGTTTTGTCCGCTAGAACTACTTGCATATATGAACAGATGGTATATCCCAGAATCTAGTATGACTATATCGTCTAAAGGGTTGAATTGAGAGAATTGTTCATAGTAACAACGAAATCCATACGAATCATATAGATAGAAAGAGCTATAATATTCTGTGCTAGCATTGAACCTGTAAGTTTCATAAGATTCACTAACATCCAGTATGTAATGTGAATCTACGTATGCATCTTGCTGTATAGTATACTCTTGTCCGTCTTCAATCACTATTGGTTGCACTCGCACAATTGAAACATTGTAATCTGTTATTTCAACTACAGATTCGTAATAAAAAGAAACCTCTAATTGATAAAATGAACCATAATACTGACTAGAAGAGAGGATATAGAAACAATCCGATGAATTGGAATAACAATCCTCGACAATGCTAGGATATCCATAGCTATATCGATTGAAAAAGGCTATTACCCATGAACTACCAGTAGAATTCAATTCAATTTTATACACGCCAGTTTGTGAAATCTCAATCCGAAAATAATCTGAAAGGTGTGTTGAACTAAGGGTTCCTGAAACTACTAGATTCGGTGTTAGTATTTCAGTTTCAGCACCCTGTGTATTTACAGTCTGAATAACGCTAAAACTAGAGATAGTCAAAAATAGAATAACAAGAACAAGTGCCTTCACACGCTTCATCAAAATCCCTCCATCGACAGGATTCATTGTGAATCAAAGAATAATAAGATTTCCTTCTAAGAAGAGATGAGTGATTAATCAGAGCGTCTGCAATTGAAAAAAGGCGAATATAGGAGAGAGGGCAGGAGTTGGATCCTGCCCCTTCATTCAAGTTGTAGAGATACCTAACCGTTCAACCATTTCTTTGTATCTGTTCCGCACGGTAACTTCCGTTACACGAGCAGTACGCGCAATCTCCAGTTGAGTTCTTCGTGCACCAGTAAGAATGCTGGCAACATATATTGCTGCAGCAGCCATTCCCTTAGGATCTTTCCCGATAGTAAGCCTCTGTTCCTTTGCAAGCGTCAGAATATCAATCGCTTTCTTCTTAGCTTCACCTGGAAGGTTCAATTCAGTACCGAATCGATGAATGAAATCAATTGGTGAACTGAAGGGAATCTTCAGGTTAAGATAGCGAATAATCAAACGAACGCAAAGGCTGAGTTCTTTTCGGGTGATGTGAATTTGATCACATACTTCCTCTAAGGGTCGTGGTACTTGATGTACTCGGCATGCAAGATATAGTGATGCAGCGATCATTCCGAGTATGGTTCTACCACGGGTCAATCTTTTACGTAGGGCTTTTCTGTAGATTACAGCGGATGTCTCTCTAATCGAGTAGGGAATACTCAACTGAGAGCTTATCCTATGGAGCTCGGTCATTGCAACTGCAAGGTTGCGTTTGTCGGAAGAGTGTACCTTAGTGCGTATCTGCCATTTTCTGAGTCGGTGTATCTGCGCACGTCTTGTGGAAGTTAACTTTCGTCCTGAGGCGTCGACGTTCTGTCTACCTATAATAGTAGTAAGACCCTGATCGAATTTGCTCCAGTCGGTCGGACCTCCTACACGCTGTCTGGCATTTTGCTCATCAGCAGTAAAAGCTCTCCATTCTGGACCTTGATCGATAGAGCGGTCAGAAAGAACAACACCACAATTCGAACATGTGACCTCACCTCGTGTGTCGTCAATGAAAACATCATCACAAGAACAAGCAGGACAACAGTAATTGGTGGCACCCATACGCTCTTTCGTTTGTTTGATCTTAGATTGCTTGCTGGCCAGTCCAATCATCTCCGTGCAGTCCTATGGGGGTTAGGGCTGCGGTTCGAGCTGTCAGTGTTTCGAATGCATATAATCTCCCAGGCGCATGAGAGAAAATGTTGAGCACGGCGGTGGACTACAATCCTCAAAGAGGACGAGTAGTATTGCGCAGACAATAAAAGATTATAAGGATTGTGCATTTTGTTTAAATATTTAGTTATATAAATAATAAAACATCGATGTACATCTTTGTGCAGTTAATACATTCGTTCATTCATAGAAAAAATTTGAACGTTTTCAAACATTAGACGTTTCTTTATCTATCGTTATTATATATTTCGGAGACTGAATACAATCATGCGTTTACTTTATGAAGACATTACGAGTGAGAGGGATACAACGAGGAGAATACTATATTGAGCAAAGTCACTGATAACAATCCATGGGAATCAGCAAAACATGTAGTAGTGAAAATGTTAGCAGAGGTAGCAAAAACTACAGTCGATATTGTTCTCGACTCGATTGAAATTCCCCCAGAATCTTCCATGGGAGATCTCGCTTCGACTCTTGCATTTACCCTAGCAAAAGAACTGAAGAAGAATCCAGTTGCAATCGCTTCTGATATTCTATCAAAACTCCAACAGTTGATTGATAAGGAACCAATCATTGAAAGGGTCGAAACAAAGGGACCCTACATTAACATATTTTTTGAAAGACCTACCTTCACGAGCAAAACTATCAAATCAGTAATAAATAGTGGAAAAAATTATGGTCAGAGTTCACAGTTCAAAGATAAAAGAATACTGATTGAATCTCCTGCTGTGAACCCATCCAAACCATGGCACATTGGACACGCTCGGAATGCAATTCTTGGGGACACTCTCGCTAATATCCTTGAGACTGTGGGATACGAAGTTGTACGGCTCGATTATATAAATGACCTAGGATTGCAGATTGCACAACTTGTCTGGAAATTGAAGCAGATTGATGATGATTCTGGTGATAAAAAGTATGACCACTTTCTCGGCCAATTATATGTTGATGTCCAAGAAGCATTCGATACATCAGAAGCAGTCCAAAAAGAAGTTCGCGAAGTTTCGAGACAACTCGAGGACCTTCAGAGTGAAGATGCAAAACTCAGTGGAGAAATGGTCAGAAAATGTGTGAAAAGCCAATACCAAACTGGATACAGACTTGGAATATACCATAACCTACAGGTATGGGAGAGTGCGATTGCATTTAGTGGGGTCCTTAGTCTTGCGAAAGATATGATTCTCAAATGTGACAATATTTCAATTCCAAAAGAAGGTGACAAGGCAGGATGCATCGTTGCTAATCTATCAGTGATTAATGAATTCAAAGATATGAAAGATCCATACAAAATTCTATTCAGGTCAGACGGAACTAGAACCTATACTGGTGCAGATGTTGCCTTACAGCTTTGGAAATTCGGGATTGTAGAAGACCCTTTTCACTACGCAGTATTCGAAAAGCAACCTAATGGGGAGGATGTAAAGAGAACAACCCTTGAAGGGGAAGAAGGAAACATCGGTAAGTTCGATATTGTCCTGAATGTCATAGGTTCACGACAGGCGCACCCACAGAAGATGGTCTATACTGTCTTGGACCTAATGGGATACTCGAAGGAAAGTGAGAATTCGCATCATATTGCCTATGAGTTCGTTGGTCTCGAGGGAGAGAATTTCTCGGGAAGACAGGGAACATGGATTGGATATTCAGTAGATGATGTCATAGATAAAGCAACTGAATTGGCTATGGTTGAAGTAGACAAACGCAATCCAGATGAGAGTGATGAGTTTAAAGAAACTGTCGCTAATCAGGTAGCTGTTGGAGCCTTGAGATACTTCATGCTCAATGCATCGCCAGATAGAAAGATAACGTTCCGTTGGGAGCAGGCACTTGATTTCAATGGTGATGCTGCCCCGTATCTGCAGTATTCACTTGCCAGAGCCAACAGAATACTTGAGAAAACAGAACAAGATGAAATGGGTAACGCAGACCTAAGCAAACTCACATCAGATCCAGAATTTGAATTAGTCAAATCTATCGCAAAATTTCCTGATGAGATACTAGTAGTTGCACAAGCTATGAAGAAAGAGCTCTGGGGTACTAGCTTCATTTCGAATAGAATCACAGCATATGGATATGGTCTTGCTACACTTTTCAGCAAGTTCTATGACTCTTGTTCAGTATTGAAAGCAGAACCTGGTGTGAGAGAGGCAAGACTGGAACTTGTCAAGGCTTTCAAGATTACGATGACAAATTGTTTACAGATACTTGGCATCCCAGTTATTGATCGAATGTAATCTAGCCTGATGTGATATTAGCACTGTCAATAACAAAAGAGGGTGTGATCATACTGAAGGTCACTCGACTGTCACTTCCGACCTGACTTATTCCCGTGAGGAGGTCTTTCATATTAATACCGATGAGGGTATTCTTGAGAGGATATTGAATTTCGCCATTCTCAATGTAATAACCCTCCATAACCATGGCACTTAGATCTCCAGTCGTCATATTGGGACGGTCACCTGTATTCCTACATACAATCCCCTTCTTCATTTCAGAAATGAAATCATCTAGAGTACCTTTCCCAGGAGATAAAATGAAGTTAGAAGTGGAGATTCTAGGTAATCCAGAATATGAAGGCCTTGCAGCATTCCCTGTATTTTCAACACCATCCTTGTTTGCAGTATATGAATTGTGAAGGAGATTCTTCAATACCCCGGATTCAATGATTGGGGTTCTCTGAGAAACGTATCCTTCAGCATCAAATGTTCGTGTTCCCAGTCCACCGGGAATAGTGCCATCATCTATGATTTCGAGAGATTCCGATGCAATACGCTCCCCATAAGCATCTGCAATATATGAACGGCCCATCTGAACTTCTTCTGCATTCACAGCACCAGCAAGTCCGCGCCCCAATATTGAATTTGCTCCCAGAGGCTCGAATATCACTGGCATTGTACCACCTTCAATTGTCTTAGGTCTTAAGAATCCTATTGCTAGCGCTGCAGCGGTCTCACCAATGTATTCGGGATCTATATCTTTGAGGTCCCTTGATATCTGATACTCATAACTTGCGGTCTGATCCTCACCTTCTTTGATTACAGGATAGGCGTAGAGTGAAACCGAGGTTCTTGACTCTGCCATTGCAATACCAAGGTTGTTCACAATTGCATTAAAGCTGGAAGCGCTAGAAATAGCCGCCTCGATTGCAAAATCCATCCCTTCAAGATTTTCCTTTGTAGCATCTATTGTACGGATTAGAAGTCTAGCTGCTTCTTCAGATGATAACGTATCGACCTTATTATCGAAAAGATTCTTTGCTTTATGATATGCACCGCCAGAACTAGGTAATGTTACAAAATCGGGATCTTCCAATGATGCTTTGGCTAGACTGAGTGAGTGAGATATTGCTTCTGAAATATCATCTTCATCGAGGGTAGTGACATAGGCAAATCCAATTTTCTTACCTATCACAGTTCGAATACCAATACCTGCATCTCGTTGTTCGCTTGCTCCCTTGATTGCGTTATTCTCAGCTTCTATTTCATAGGCCCGACTCTTAGCCAGGTAGACCTCAACCTGTTCAGCACCCATTTTCTCTGCTAGTTTGACTGTTCTTTCTCCAATGTCAAGAAGTCTCTTGGTCAAGTCACATACCTCCAACTGGCATATTTAGAATACGAGCATGAGGCCCACCAGTCATTGTAGGAACAGCCTGACCACCTTTACCACAAGAACCAGCATCCAATTCAAAGTCATTACCAATTGCATCTACCTTAGCTAATACCTCAAGAATATTTCCTGCAAGAGACACGTCCCGAACCATCTGCCCCTTCTCACCATTTTCAATGATATATCCATGGCTCGCCTGAAACATGAACTGACCTTTTGCAGACTGTGTATATCCATAATTGAAGCTACAGAGAAGAATTCCATTCTTCGTATCTTCTATGAGTTCATCTACATCCCAATCACTTGGCTCCATGAATGTGTTCGACATTCTCGGGAGGGGAGCATCCATGTACGATTGACTTCTTGCTGCTCCATTTGGTTCCATATCTAATCGGTTCGCAGTTTCAAGACTATGAAGAAGTTCAGTGAGAATTCCATTTTTGACCAAAGCCCGTTTCTTTGTCTTCGTACCTTCCCAATCATACTCGTAGGAACCGCGTTGACCATCCAATGTAGGGTCGTCTGTGATACTAAGGTATTCAGGTCCCACCTCTTTGCCAACTTTGTCTTCTAGTACAGTTGAATGTGATGGCCAATTGTCAGCCTCAGCAGCGTGCCCAAATGCTTCATGAGTCATGACTCCATTCAGTATAGGATCCATAACTACATCATAGGAACCGCCTGTTGCAGGTACAGATGATAGAAGTTCGATAACAAGTTCAGCTGCGTCGTGTCCGATATTCTTGGCAGCGTCCGTGTCCATTACTTCATAACCGCCGCGCACACCTAGAGATTTGAAAATTCGTTGACGATTTGCTCCATCTTTAGCAGTAGGAGCAGAAATGATGCGAGGAATTGAGTTTTCAGCATAAACTTTAGTTC
>Ga0315535_1001039_pt1 | contig 18916 bp, 13 predicted proteins | sample SalMarSW160220MG_2_FD_203092 | JGI IMG/M metagenome (GOLD analysis project Ga0315535, IMG submission 203092) | Salt marsh sediment microbial communities from the Plum Island Ecosystem LTER, Massachusetts, United States - Salt Marsh Sediment SW1602-20 ... | reverse complement strand
GGATTGACATGTAAAAATCGTAATTAAAAAACGCATTGGATTCAAAAGTTGCCCGCCCGATGGAAGATCCCTGCAGTGCCTGGATTTTCATAACCGGCTCCCCCCTGGTCCAGTGAAGTTCATCAAAATTCATGTCCATATTGTGGTAGGAATTGGAGTAAGGACCCTGGGAGGTGAAATTCTCGGACTTATTCAGCCTGAGCTGCTCCTGGGCAGCATCGTAGGCAAATACAAGATCAGGATGGAAGACTGAGTCCTGCCCAAAGTAGATGGATACTGCGGTCTGAGGGGACCTGATAAACCTTCCGTTCATACTTATCCGTTGAGATTCTGCCCGGATCCTTAGGGTATCATTGCTATATATCTGAAGCACCGCAGGTTCTTTCAGTGTACCTGATCCCACCAGACTGGCTCCTTCGATGGATAATCCACCCTGGTAATTAATTCCCGGTAAAAGATCCTCTATCCGGTAGGAGTTCTTATAGGAACTGAACTGGGGGTATTTTATGCTCTGAATATCTTTAATCACAGTAACCTTGTCTTCCAGTCTCCCAAGCACTTCCTCCTGGAAAAGAGCCGGATAATAAAGTACAGCAGAATCTGCAGAATAACTTGGCATTTTCAAGTTGATGCGGTAGGTTCCGAGGCTGGCATACATTTCCGTATCGGGCATTCCCACTCTTTCCCAAGTCACTGTACCTTTGGTCCCAATCCACTCCAGGGATATGGGATCGATCATCCCGGTGGCATTCATGATCTGGATAAACTCTCTTCCAGAGTAACAGGCAACAGTTACATCGTCAAAAACCACTTTCAATGTCTCATCGGTATGAAATGTAAAAGACGGGGTGGATACTTTCCAGGTGATTGCACTGGATGCATAGAATATATTGTCCTCCAGCAACGATAAGGAGAGGGTCAGCCACTGGCCAACTGCCCTTAACAAAGTTTCGTCACTCGTAAGAAAAAGCTTGTAACCCTTCAGCCATTCCTCATACCCGTGCATGGTTTTGTCTTCATAAAAAAACTCCATCATCACACGCTGGTACAGAATGAAATGGGGTCGTGGCCTGCATTTGATATCAAGCATCAGATTGGATACCTCAATGATCTCCATCTGCCTGTCATAGGGAAGCGAATCAAACAGATGAATGAATCTTTGAAAATCGGGTTCTTCATCGGATTGAAGCGTTGTTCCTGTAAAAGAGATCAGTTCCGTGATAAAGGTTGCCGTATCGGGTTTGAACTCCCTGATGATCTGCGAATGCAGCGGGATTGTCAGGAGAATGGAACCAAGAATGACGAGGACTCTTTTCATGAGAAAACAGTGTTAGGCCTGTGGTTTAGCAAAAGAGAGGGCCAGCCAGTTTGACTCCTCCATTGTATTTGTATGATTTAGTCCGGACTGGTAAGCTGCATTCAGTACAAACTGTACATCTTCTGCAAGAATCCCACTGATCAGCAGAAGTCCACCCGGCTCCAAATGGGCAACATATTCAGGGATATCCCGAACCAGCGTATTCCGGGTTATATTGGCCAATACAATTTCAAACAGTTCCCGGTCCAGGACATTTACATCACCCAGCCTGACTTCCATGACCGAAGTACCATTCAGTGCCACGTTCTCCAGTGCATTCTCATAAGCCCACTGGTCATTATCCACAGCCAGTACCCGTTTAGCCCCCCTGAGACAGGCAAAAATACCAAGCACACCGGTTCCACAGCCTATATCCAGCACTTTCTTTCCTTCCAGGTTTTTCTCCAGCAATGCCTCGATCATTAACCTGGTGGTATAGTGATGGCCCGTTCCAAAAGACATCTTGGGCTCAATGACCAAAGTACAGGGAAGGTCCTTGTCAGAATCATGAAAAGGTGCCCTGATGAGCACCTTTTCTTTGATAACTACAGGAGTGAATTTCTTTTCCCACTCCTTGTTCCAGTTCTGGTCGATAGTCTTATGAAACCTGTACTGAACCTGAAGCCCCAGGGTTGACAGTTCATCTATCAACTGATTGAATGATTCTGTTGAAAACTCCTCTTCCCTGATATAGGCCTTGGTCAGGTTCTCGTCCTCTTTAAAACCTTCAAATCCGATCAGTGACAACCGGGCCAGCAGGATCTCTCGTTCATTGCTGCTCCATGACCTGATCGGGATTTCGAACTCAAGGTATGCCATACCGGCTTTTCAGTGGATTTTAAAAGGAGTTGACGATGGCCAGGAAGTCCTCTGCTTTCAATGCTGCACCACCGATGAGACCTCCGTCAACATCCGGATTTGCAAAAAGTTCCTTTGCGTTGGAGGGTTTACAGCTACCTCCGTAGAGAATGGTCATATCTTCTGCAACCCGGGCATCAAAAATCTCTGCAACAATATCCCTGATAAAACGATGCATCTCCTGAGCTTGCCCAGGGGTGGCAACCACGCCGGTACCTATGGCCCAGACCGGTTCATATGCGATGACAACTTTGCCGATTTGCTCCATGGAGAGTGCTTTCAAACCTGCCACAAGCTGTTCCCTGATCACATCATACAGCTTGCCGGATTCCCTCTCTTCAAGGACCTCTCCACAGCAGTATATGGGCTTAAGACCCTGTGATAGTGCAAGTTTTAGCTTCCTATTCAACAGCTCATTACCTTCTTTGTAATAGGACCTTCTTTCGGAATGTCCAAGGATCACATACTCCACGCCTGCCGAAACCAGCATTGCAGGGGATACATCACCGGTATAGGCTCCGGAATCCTCAGAGGCACAATCCTGTGCACTCAGTTTCACACTGCTGATAAGCTCTCTGACCTTGCTCAGGTGCGTATAGGGGGGTGCTATAATCACAATGGCGTCACTCTCCTTATCCTGAGCCAGTTTCTCAACAGCTCCGGCAAGTTCCATTCCGTCTTTCAGCAAGGTATTCATTTTCCAGTTTCCTGCTACAATTTTCTTTCTCATGTCAATTCTTCTTGTTTGTTGTAATAAATTTAGCAATAATTATGTTTTGATGGGTACGATCCAGTTTGAGAGAAGGATGAGTAGGAGAATTCCTAGGACAAAGGAGATGATGACCCCTCTTTCAATCCCTGATTTCCCTGCATGATAGATAAGAGCCGGCATAAATGTATCAAAGTCCAGCACACTGAAAGAGAAATCTTCATAAATTCCGGATTCTATCAACATCTGCGCATCTTCATCCATGGGCACTGAAGCATTTCCAATAAGTTCCAGTGCTTCAGGATTCAGATCGCCCACAGACGGGAAATCCCTGTAAGCCCATTTACCGATGATGGTTCCATTGGATATAAGCATGAATCCCGGATTGGAGCGAACAATGGTCTTCAGCAAGATTTCGTCAGCTGAAAAAAAATTGTACCCAAGCTCCAGGGTGGAGACAAGGGCATCCACAGCTTCGGTTGGAGAGGAAGTCACTGCATAGAATGAGAAATCATCTGCCAGGGTCTCCACTCCCTTCCATTCCTTCGCCCGTATGAGTGCTTTTTTATCTGCCTTTTCCAGGTCATCACTAACCATTAAAAGGCTGTAACCGGGATCGGCAAGGATCTGGTCTACCAGGTTGGTCCCATACTGATCCATCAATGCAAAATCATGGATGGGGGGGTCAAATCCCTTTTTCACCAACCGGGAATCACTGCTGACAAATTCCCACCGGACGGTATCTTTGGGATAATCCCCAATGGTAAATCCGGTACTCTTCCCTGTTTCCCTGTCGCGGTAAATAAGTGTGGTCTCATATTCATCCACAGGCACCCCTTCCGGAACCTTCATTTCACTGGCGATCACAGTACCCACATCATAAGCCCGGAAATCAATCAGGGGCAGGTGTTTATAATTCCAGACCGAAAACAGGCAAGCCCCCACATAAATGCTTGCCATCATGGCCCACTCCATGACCGGTCTGCCGGAGTCCCTCTCCCCTTTTCTCTGTATATAGAGGGCCAGGACAAAGACCATAAGGACCACATTCTTCAGGAATGTTTGCCAGTTGGTCAGAATCAGTGCATCACCAAAGCACCCGCAGTCTGATACGGGATTGAAGATGGCCAGTATCAGTGTAAGGGAGGTGAAAAACAACATAAACCAGAATAGAATCACAACCATGGTCTTTCTGCGGTAACCCAGGATCAGGATGATCCCCAGAACGAGTTCAAAGGCTGCCAGCAGGATGCTCAGTGGCAGTGCTGAAAAGCCAAGGAATCCAAGGTCAAAAGCCTCGAAATAGTCCGAAAACTTGTAAGCTGATCCCAGTGGGTCCACGGCTTTGACAAAACCGCTAAAAATGAAAACCATCCCCAGAATGATCCGGCTCAGTAGCTTGATGTACTTCATAACTTGATCTTCAAATGTTGTGTAATAATTCCCGAAATCTCATCCGGGGCTCTCATACCTCCCGTTCCATCTGTACAATCAATCAGTGCCAGGTCATCCACGAATTTCTGCAGGGAAAGATACTCCTGCCTTACCTGTTCCTGGAAATCCAGGTTCTCTTCATGGATATCGCGTTCACCCTTCAGGTATGCCCTGTCCTTTCCATCCCGGACATTGTTTAACTGCTGCCTGGTAAACGTGAAGGGCACATGCAGGAACAGGTTCAGATCGGGCCTGGGCAGATTGTTGCGGCCATACTCGAACTCCAGGATCCAGTCTCGCAATTGTTCCCGCTCTGCAAGAACTTCGAGTTTGGCACACTGGAATGCAATATTCGAATAAACATAACGGTCCACGATCACCAGGTACCCTTCATCCATCCATTTTCTTATCATCCAAGCGGCATCGGCCCTGTCTCCTGCAAAAATCAATGCCACCAGGTATGGATCCACCTGGTCGTTTGCTCCCATTTCACCCCGAAGAAACCGCGCTATAAGCCCGCCATATACCCCCTCTTCAAGCCTGGGGAAGTGCAAATACTTGTACAGAATCCCCCTATTCTCAAGCAGATCCCTTAAAAGTTTCAACTGTGTGGATTTACCTGAGCCATCCAGTCCTTCTATCACAAAAAAGCCCATGAATCGATTTCGGATTATTTGATGTATTTTTGGTTGAACCAGTTTCCAAACTTACAAAATATCAACTCAACAACGATGCATAAATGAATAACTTCTCCACATCATCAACCCTCTTTTCAAGGAACTTTTCACTTCACCTGGGAGACCGGATTGTGGATCTGTCCAAACCCTTGGTAATGGGCATCATCAATGCAACACCTGACTCCTTCTTTCAGGGAAGCCGCCTTCCCCAACCGTCAGAAGCAGTGGAAGTTGCAGGTCGAATGCTGGATGCGGGTGCCGTGATCCTGGATGTGGGAGCTGTCTCCACACGGCCGGGTGCTCAAGAGATTCCGGAAGAGGAGGAACTCGGCCGCCTCTCTCCCGTTGTGGAAGCCATCAGGACCAGATTCCCTGAAAGTGCCATTTCAGTGGATACCTGGCGCTCGGGTATTGCCTTAACCATGCACCAGCGGTTCAGCATCAACATGGTCAACGATATTTCGGCCGGACAACTGGATCCCCGGATGTTCTCCACCATGGCTGACCTGAAAATCCCCTATGTGATGATGCACATGCAGGGTAAACCTGAGCACATGCAGAAAGCACCGGAATATACAAACGTAACAGATGATCTTTTGCAGTTCTTTGGAGAGAGGGTATTCAGGCTTCGTAAACTGGGAGTTCATGATATCGTGATTGATCCGGGATTTGGTTTTGGCAAAACCCGTGAGCAGAACTACCAGCTCCTTCGGGAGCTGGGTGCTTTTTCCATGCTCGAACTTCCGGTGATGGTTGGTGTATCCCGTAAATCAATGATATACAAGACATTGAATACCGATCCGGGGAATGCCATGAACGGGACCACTGCTGCTCATATGGCCGCTCTGCTTGGAGGTGCCAGCATCCTCAGGGTTCATGATGTAAAGGAAGCGGTGGAAACAGTGAAGATCTTTCAGCAGATTGTGAACAGGCGTTCCCATTCTGTATAACTTCTTTTACTAAATTTGGCATCAGATCTTTTACATGATCACTGCATTTATCCATATCCGGCTGCTTGATGTTATTGACATCATCCTGGTAGCCTTGTTGTTCTATCAGCTTTACATACTGATCAGGGGTACTGTGGCTTTCAATATCTTCCTGGGAATTGCAGTCATCTATATATTCTGGTGGGCCGTTCGCGCCCTGAAAATGGAGTTGCTCAGCACCATCCTTGGATCGGTCCTGGGTGTGGGTGTAATCGCCCTGATCATTGTATTTCAACAGGAGATACGAAGGTTCCTGATCTATGTGGGATCCAGGTATATGGACGGAAACAAAATCAGTATTGAGAAAATCCTCCACCTCAGGTTCGATTCCAAATCGCCTGTGAAGATACGCTCGATCCAGAAAGCAGTTATGCAGTTTGCACAGGAAAAGACCGGTGCACTGATCGTGATCAAACGGAAGTCCAACATGGATATGTATGCCGAAACGGGTGATGTACTCAACGCAGAAACCTCAAGCCGCCTATTTAGCAGCATCTTTAACAAAACCAGTCCGCTCCATGATGGAGCCGTGATCGTGGAAAATGACAAAGTGAAAGCTGCCAGGGTCATCCTTCCGGTTACAGAGAAACTGAACCTCCCCCCCGAATATGGCTTGAGACACAGGGCCGGCCTTGGGATTTCGGAAGTAACAGATTCCCTCGTCATCATTGTGTCGGAAGAGACGGGTCAGATCTCCATAGCAGAGAATGGAATTCTTCAGAAAAACATCACCTCCAAAGTACTCAAAGAAAAGCTGGAAAAAGATTTCACCTAAGATTCCATGCCCTGTATCAGTCTCCTGATGTTGGAACGATGTGTAACTATAACCAGGATGGGTACCAGGATCGAAAACACCCAGAGGGAGTGGAAATCTGTTTTAATAACCAGGATCATCCAAACCGGATAGGAAAGAACAGCTGCAAGTGAGCCCAGGGAGGAGACCTTTGAGATGAGAAACACCACAACGTAAACACCAAGCGCGCCCAGGGCAGCCATTGGTTGAAGCGCCAACCCGATCCCTGCCATTGCTGCCACACCCTTCCCTCCCCTGAATCCGGCAAACACCGGGAAGATATGTCCCGCGATGGCCAGCAATCCCAAAAAGATCCTGAAGATCATCCATGATTCGGTCCCGGGTTCCATGAGTAACTGCAGATGAGACAGGGTCACTGCCAGATAGCCTTTCAGCATATCCACCGCCAGCACAGCAATCCCGATGGGTATTCCCAGCACACGGAAGGCATTGGTTGCCCCGGCATTCCCGCTGCCGTGCTCCCTGAGGTCAATCCCTTTGATCCACCTGCCAATCCATACAGAGGTGGGAATGGATCCAAGCAGATACGCAAGAATCACTGAAACAATGATCAGAATCATAGTGTACAATATAAAGAAACATCCCGACCCTCTTACCGGATCGGGATGCATTTATCTATTCAAGAGAAACATGTTTCAGGGAAGCAACCTGGGATTTTTTGCGAGTGCAGCGAAGCAAATAACCACGTTGCGACATGAAATATGTTTTGTCAATTTATAGTTGTGGACCGGCGGCAACCAGGGCTTTCCCCTCTTCGTTGTCCGTGAATTGCTCGAAGTTGGCGATAAAACGCTTTGCAAGGTCTTTGGCCTTGTTTTCCCACTCAGCTTCTTCGGCATAGGTGTCCCTTGGATCAAGAATTCCCGGATCCACATCACAAAGTTCGATGGGAACCTCAAAATTGAAATAGGGTATCTTTTTGGTTGGTGCATGATCAATAGAGCCATCAAGGATTGCATCAATGATTTTACGGGTATCCTTGATGGAGATCCTTTTTCCGGTACCGTTCCAGCCTGTATTGACCAGATAAGCCGTAGAACAGGTTGCTTCCATCCTCTTCACCAGCTCTTTCCCGTACTTGGTAGGATGCAGGGTCAGGAATGCAGCACCAAAACATGCTGAAAATGCTGGTACAGGCTCGGTTACTCCCCTTTCAGTACCTGCAAGTTTTGCTGTAAACCCGGAAAGGAAATGGTACTGAGTCTGCAAAGGGGTCAGCTTGGAAACGGGCGGCATCACACCGAATGCATCAGCTGTCAGAAAAATCACCTTTGAGGCGTGACCACCTTTTGAAACCGGTTTCACAATGTTGGTAATGTGATAGATGGGGTATGAAACCCGGGTATTCTGGGTCTTGGAACCATCATCAAAGTCAACCTTGCCATCGGCCGCCACAATCACATTTTCCAGCAGGGCATCCCTTTTTATGGCATGAAAAATATCTGGTTCGCTCTCCTGACTCAGGTGAATGGTCTTGGCATAGCAACCTCCCTCAAAGTTAAAGATTCCATCATCGTCCCACCCATGTTCATCATCCCCGATCAATGCCCGTTTGGGATCCGTGGAAAGTGTGGTTTTACCGGTCCCTGAAAGCCCGAAGAATATGGCTGTATCACCATTGGCACCCACATTGGCTGAACAGTGCATGGCCGCAATTCCCTTCAGGGGAAGATAATAATTCATGATGGAGAAAATCCCCTTCTTCATCTCGCCTCCATACCAGGAACCACCGATGACACCCATTTTCTCGGTCAGATTGAAGAATACAAATACTTCGGAGTTTAATCCCTGTTCCTTCCATTTCGGGTTTACCGTTTTGGCCGCATTCAAAACCACAAAATCGGGTTCGAAGGTAACCAGCTCCTCCTCGGTTGGACGAATGAACATGTTTTTTACAAAATGCGCCTGCCAGGCCACCTCCATGATAAAGCGAACCTTCAACCTGGAGTCCTCATTGGCGCCGCAGTAGCAATCCACCACAAAAAGCCTTTTCCCTGAGAGCTGGGATGAAGCCAGATCATAACCATGATCCCACACCTCCCTGGTGATGGGTTTGTTGTCAGATGATTTGGCCTTATCGGTTTTCCACCAGACTGTGTCTTTGGTGGTTTCGTCCATCACCACATATTTATCCTTTGGTGAACGTCCGGTAAAAACACCTGTATCCACCTTCACTGCACCGAATTCACTCTCCACTCCCACCTCGAAGCCTTCGAGGGAAGGATCCATCTCCTCTTTATAGAGCTGTTCATAAGAAGGATTGTAAACCACATCGCTTACTTCGGTGATATTGTACTGTTCAAGTTTTAATTTTTTCAAAATTTGGGTCATATTGTTCCGTTATTAAAGCTTGTGGGGTTATTTTATATCAATTTTAAAGTATTTATAGAGATTTTCTAATAAAAAAATCTGTGCAAAGATCCAAAAATAAAGTGGTAAAACCAAGTTTTACCACTTTATTGATATGTTAAAATGAGCGCTTAATCAAACTACCTCAGGTTGGCCTGTGCTGCAGCCAATCTTGCGATGGGCACGCGGAAGGGCGAACAACTTACATAGTCCATTCCAACTCGGTGACAGAATTCCACTGATGCGGGATCTCCGCCATGCTCTCCACAGATACCAACTTTCAGTTTGGGATTTTTAGAACGGCCCTTGGAAACACCCATTTCAACCAGCTGTCCAACACCTTCCTGATCCAGGGTCTGGAACGGATCGTTTTTCAACAGTCCCTTCTCAATATAAATAGGAAGGAATGTTCCGGCATCATCACGTGAATAACCAAAGGTCATCTGGGTCAGGTCGTTGGTCCCGAATGAGAAGAACTCGGCATGCTCTGCTACCAGGTCAGCTGTGAGAGCGGCCCTTGGAATCTCAATCATGGTACCCACCTGGAAGTCGCATCTGGTAGCCTTCTCCTGGAATACCTTCTCGGCAGTGGCACGGATAATCTCCTCCTGCATTTTGAACTCCCTCCAGGTACCAATAAGCGGAACCATGATTTCGGGACGTGCATCCACCCCTTTCTTGGTCAGGTTCACAGCAGCTTCGATAATGGCCCTTGCCTGCATTTCGGTAATCTCCGGATAGGTATTTCCCAAACGGCAGCCACGGTGGCCCAGCATGGGGTTGAATTCGTGGAGGTCCTCCACCAGGGATTGAATTTCCTTCACGGTGATTCCCATTTCATCGGCCATGATCTTCTGGTTGGCTTCATCATGAGGTACAAATTCATGCAGGGGAGGATCCAGCAGGCGGATGGTTACACCAAATCCGGCCATGGCTTCAAGGATACCCTCGAAGTCCTCACGCTGATAAGGCAGTAATTTATCCAGTGCCTTGCGACGTTCAACCTCGGTGGTGGCCAGGATCATCTCACGCATGGCCTTGATGCGCTCACCTTCGAAGAACATATGCTCGGTACGGGTCAGACCAATACCTTTGGCTCCAAAGTCACGGGCAACTTTTGCATCGTGCGGTGTATCAGCATTGGTGCGGACATCCATTTTTGTGTGTTTTTCGGCCAGCTCGAGGATGGCTCCAAAATCACCACTCAGTTCCGGATCAATGGTCCCCACTTTTCCTTCCAGCACATTACCTGTAGATCCGTTCAATGAGATCCAGTCTCCCTCCCTAAGCGTTTTACCTGCAGCGGTCATGGTGCGGGCTTTGTAATCGATCTTGACACCACCAGCTCCTGATACGCAGCATTTTCCCATTCCGCGGGCAACCACAGCAGCGTGGGAGGTCATTCCACCACGGGCGGTCAGAATACCCTTTGCAATGTTCATGCCTTCAAGGTCCTCGGGAGAGGTTTCAATCCTCACCAGGATGGATACGGGATATTTGGCTGCTTCATCGGCAAAGAATACAATCTGACCGGTAGCGGCACCCGGAGAAGCGGGAAGTCCCTGCGCAAGTACTGTTGCTGAAGCAATCGCACCCTTCTCAAATACGGGGTGAAGCAATTCATCCAGTTTGGCGGGTTCCTGACGTAGCAGGGCAGTTTTTTCATCGATCTTGCCCTGACGAAGCATATCCATGGCAATCTTAACCATGGCAGCTCCGGTGCGCTTTCCGTTTCGGGTCTGCAGCAGCCACAATTTGCCTTCCTGAATGGTGAATTCCAGGTCCTGCATGTCAGAGAAATAGTCCTCAAGTTTCTGTTCGGTTTCGTGAAGCTCTGCATATACTTCGGGCATTACCTCTTCCAGTGAAGGGTATTCTGTAGCACGCTCTTTTTCTGATACTCCGGCAAGCTTGGCCCACCTCAGCGAACCCTCTCTGGTGATCTGGCGTGGAGTGCGGACACCTGCAACCACATCTTCGCCCTGGGCATCGATCAGATATTCGCCGTTAAAAATATCTTCACCCGTACCTGCATCACGTGTAAAGGCAACACCTGTACCTGAAGTCTGACCCATGTTGCCATAAACCATGGCCTGAACATTCACAGCAGTACCCCAGTCGCCAGGAATCTGGTTCATGGTACGGTAGTACTGGGCCCTTGGAGTTTCCCAGCTATCGAATACAGCCATTACTGCACCCCAGAGCTGCTCCCAGGGATCAACCGGAAAATCGTGTCCGGTCTGCTTCTTAACGGCAGACTTGAATTTCTCAACCAGTTCTTTCAAATCCCCAACGGTGAGCTCGTTGTCGTTCTCCACGCCACGTGCATGTTTCACCTCTTCCATGATCTCCTCGAAAGGATCGATATCTTCTTTGGATTCGGGCTTCATTCCCAGAACCACATCACCATACATCTGAATGAAACGACGGTAGCTGTCCCATGCGAATTTTTCATTACCTGTTTTGGCAGTCAGTCCCTGAACAGCATTCTCATTCATACCCAGGTTCAGAACAGTATCCATCATACCCGGCATGGATACCCTTGCGCCGGAACGTACAGAGACCAGGCACGGATTCTCATTACTGCCGAATCCGGTTCCCATGATATCTTCTATGTGCTTGATAGCAGCTGTGACTTCTGATTTTATAAGTTCAACCACCTTGTCCTTACCCAGGGTGTTGTATTCGGTACACACCTCAGTTGTAATGGTAAATCCGGGAGGTACAGGTACACCAATCAGGTTCATCTCTGCCAGGTTTGCACCTTTTCCACCCAATAAATTCTTCATGTCGGCTCTACCTTCCGCTTTCCTGTTACCAAAGGTATAGACGCGTTTTAAATTTGACATTGGAAATTTGCTTTTAGTTATTAATAATGAGTTATTTATAAGAAGTTTCTCGAAAATTTCAAGACACAAAGGTACCTAAAAAAACATTAAAACTGTTCTAAATAATGTTAATTTGAGGTTCCAAAGATTAGCCGAACTGCCTGATTCCCTCCAACATGGCCAGCACATTGGGCAGAGGAACATTGGCCTGGATGTTATGCACTGTATTAAAGACAAATCCACCTCCGGGGGCAAAGATCTCACACTCTCTGATCACGTGGTCTCTCACCTCTTCAGGAGTGCCAAAAGGCAATACTCTCTGGGTGTCTGCTCCCCCGCCCCAGAAAACCAGCCTGTCGCCGTATTTCTCCTTTAAATGAACCGGATCCATTCCGGCCGCATTGATTTGTACCGGGTTGATGATATCGAACCCGGAATCGATGAAGTGGTCCATGAAGGGTTCAACGGCCCCACAGCTGTGTTTAAATGTAAGCCAGCGGGTATTCTTATGAATCCAGTTGTTGATCTTTTTATAATAGGGTGCATACAAAGCATCAAAGGTCTCCAAAGAACAGAAGGAAGAGTCCTGGGTACCGAAATCAGTCCCGCAAATGAAGATGGCATCCACATGATCGCCTGTGGCCTCTTTGGCCATGGCCAGGTTTTGCAGGGCAATATCCGTCTGCTTCTCAAAAACTTTGTGAAGGTAATCAGACCGCATCAATGTGGACATATACCAGTCAGCCACATCCCTGATTCCTTTGGGCGCCTTCAGGTTGATGGCAGGTACCAGGGCGATATCCCCAATGGCGGTCCCGCCGAAATTGGCAATAATCCCCTTTCCTTTATCCCTGACTTCCTGAACTGACTTCTGCCAGTAGGCCAGGTCATCATCGGATATCAGGGAAAACTCTTCCAGGTTGTCCTCCGGATCCAGGCGTGAATCATCGATGGGTTCCTGCCTGTTCACTGCGTCGAAAAAGTAAGCTGCTTTTGGCATTTTCGCAGATGGCGGAACAGACATATCTCCCTGGGGAAACATCAGGGTATCCCCTTTTTCATCTACACTGGTGTTGAAATCGCCAGGCACAAGGACCACCTGCCCCCAGGGTGTACGGTACTCCTTCCACCGCTCCTGCCTGTGCCCGAACATGTTGGTGGAGGGCGAAATTCCGATCACATCGACCCCCATGGCCTCTATCAGGTCGTCTTCCAACTCGCCCAGCATCTGGTATGGCTCGTGAACCTTCACCGGTTTCTTCTCCAATGAGAAATGGTCACGCAGCTTTTCGACCACCAGCGCATGGATACCGGTAACCGGTGTGGCACCAAAATCAACCACCACCCTGTCCGGTTGCTCGTGGTTCAAAGTCTTTAAGAAATTTTCCCTTGAATTCATGTGAGTACAAGATAATGATTCATTTAAAAATCTTTGAGCACAGTCAGAATTATTTTAATTTGCATAAATATCCTTCATCTGTGATCCGACCGGTAACCATCTGTCTGTTCCTGCTACTGCCCCAGGTTCTTCTTCATGGACAGGAAATGTACTTTTATGGTGTAAATTCCAGACCCCTTGAGGACGAACAGCAGGCATTAACCCTCAAAGAGGTCCGTAAAATTGCTCCGTATAAATACAGCATTCTTACAAAACACCTTACAGAGGATGGCTGGGAAAAGGGATCCAGGCAGAAGGTCAGGATCAGAAGCGAAAACTCCCTGGTGATCCGTGAGTCAGACCCGGACGGGTTTTTCCCCCGGAAAATCTTCAGGGAAATGGGTTTGACCGCCACCGGTACTTTTTCTTTCCGGGATTCAGACAGGAATGGGGTGATCCGGGAAGGAACTTCATCCAGATTTCTTCCCATTCACCTGGAGGGAGAACTTACCGAATATTACCCGGGCGGCCAGGTCAAGTCCATCTCTCAATACAGTGACAATCAATTGACCAGCAATGAAAACTGGCTTTCTGACGGGACCAGGTATACGGACAACCTTTTTTACTCGGTTGACCGGCTACCCGAATTTGAATACGGGGTTCAGTTCTTCAACAGTTACCTGATGCAAAAGCTGAGCAACTCAGAATTAGACCTTTCCCAGATCGAAGACAGGGTGGTCATTGGATGGGTAATCATGGAGACAGGAGCGCTTGATAACCCCATTGCCCTGGAAGGCAATTCAACCCAGTTGAAGCAGATTCTGATAGGCATCATGGCAGCTTTGCCCGGTGTTTGGAAACCCGCCACCCTGAATGGAAACCCGGTCCGCTATTTTGTGACCTTGCCTCTTAATTTCTACCACAGGGATGTCAGCTTCCAGAACATTGAAACCTCATCCGGAGTCCTTATTTACGACAAATTCTGAGATTTACTACAATGTAAGCACAACAATGGTATCCATGGGCTTTTGCTTCTCTTTTGGAATGGTCAAAACCATTCCTGTCTTTCCCTTCTTCACTTTCACTTCAACTTTTGAGCCATCGTCGAAAAACAGTGCTGATTTAATTTTGGGCAGATAACCTTCAATCTCAATGGCACCCTCGCCTGGATCAAGCACATGTACGAAAACCTTTTTCCCTTTGGTGGTCAAGGCCCCCCACTCCTGCGGCAAGACGGGTCCTTTCCTGGTTCCGTATATGGCATCCCCGTACAGGTCAAGCCACCTGCCAATGGCCATGAGCGTATCCACATTCTCCGGCTGGATCTTTCCATTGGGCATGGGGCCTGTATTGAGCAGAAAATTGGCTCCGAATCCGGCGGCTTTTACCATGGTCTGCACAAGCCGTTCCACCGACTTGTAATTCGTGTCAACCAGGTTAAATCCCCATGAGCCATTCATGGTTTCACACATTTCAAGGGGAATATCCTTGGGAATCTCAGTGTTGTTGAATCCCATGGAGTTATCCCCCGGAAGATCGCGCTCAAACATCATGAAGTCCTCTCCGGGGAAAGGCATCATGTGATGGTTACTGCCAATCAAGGCACTGGGCTGTAGCTTATGGATCAATGCATATGTTTCATCCAGTCTCCAGTCCGCATCTGGCTTGTCCCACATGCCGTCAAACCAGATTCCGCCAATCCCACCATACTGCATGAGCAATTCGGTGAGTTGGGTATTCATGTAACCGAGGTAAGCATCCCAGTCACCCGATTCGGGGCGTCCCGTATATCCCCGTCCGGTTCTGCCCCTTGGAAAATAATCAGGATGGTGCCAGTCCAGCTGGGAATGGTAAAAGAAAAGCCTGACCCCCTGCCGGTCGCACTCCGCTTTTAACATGCCAATTACATCCTTGCCATAAGGTGTCGCATCTACAATGTTGTAGTCACTCACCTTTGAATCATACATGGCAAAGCCATCATGATGCTTGCTTGTGATGGTGATGTATTTCATTCCTGCCTTCTTCACCATGGAAACCCATGCTGCCGGGTCAAAAGCCACTGGGTTGAAAAATGATGGCAGTTTCTCATATTGTGCAATGGGGATCTCCTTCTGATTCATGATCCACTCAGCAATCCCCTGGTCACCTCCACCGGCCATGACTGAATAGACCCCCCAATGAATAAAAAGGCCGAATTTGGCATCCTGGAACCACTCCCGGTTGTCCAGATTTTCAGCCGTTGGCACATAGCCTTCCTGGGCATATAATCCCATGCTGAGAAGAGATATCAGCATGATGGTGGCTTTTACTTTTGCGAGGATTGATTTCTTCATGTTGTTGGTTTTATAGGTTCAGTATCTGGATATAATATTACGAATAAACCAGCTTATTCCGACTCGTTCATCCTGATTTCCTTGGCTGCATCAATCATCCCCATAAATCCTTCAACTGGCACATATCCCGGAATGGAATTTCCTGAACCCAATCCCCAGCCCTTTGTCATCGCACGGAAACGGGTTCCCGATTCTACCACCTTCCTGAATACTTCATCGTAGGAATTCTGGCAAAGCAGATCCACATCAATCCCGCCAAACAATCCGATCCGGTTGTTATAGAGACCGATCCACCTATCGAAGGGAGCGATCTGGTCCTCATTGGAATGCTTGGCATCAATGCCACATGCAATAATCTCTTCCATCACAGGAAAAATATCCCCGCAACTATGCAGTAAAAATTTCTTTTCTCCCCGGTGGACCGCACGGATCACTCTCTTATACTGTGGAAGTATATGCCGGATGATCGTCTCATGAGGCAGCAATGTGGAGGTTTTGAAACCCAGGTCGTCCCCCATCCGGAAAAAAACAAACAAATCGCTGTACTTCCGGACCATCTCATTCCAGAGCTTTTCGTAAAGATCACCTATCCTGACAAAAAGATCAGCAAAGAGATCAGGATCAACATAGAGCATCACACATAGTTGCTCATATCCGACCAGGTCCTGACTGGTTTCAAAGATGCCGTAGCCACATCCACCATAAGCTTTCATCCCGGGCGGCATCACCCTGGCCAGGGATTCCAGATGCGGCGTGTAGGTCTCCCAGAAGATCCGTGGTATGTCATCGAAAGGGAATTTTTCAAAATCAGACCGGGTCCGGATCGGTCCGGACCTTCCTCCAAAAATGGCTCCATGACCGGGAAGAATATCACAAATGGGAGCCTCAAAGTCCATTGCATCGTAGGTCATACTCCTCCAGAATCCAAGCAGCTCAGCATAATAGTGGTCCAGATCTCCGGTATCGCTTCCAGCCAAAATGATCTCCTTACCAAGCGCCTTCGAAATAAAAGGCGCGTCAATATGATGCTCGTAAAGGGGTAAGCGGGCAGGTTTCCTGTTGTGCATGACCTCCAGAATATGGGTGTAATCAGGATGAAACTCTTTCCGGCTGTTCATGGGTTTGTTGCTGGAGGTCTATTTTGAAATTTAATACCTGCAAAATAATAAATCTCCTGATCATTCGCAGAATTGGGTAGTACCTATTATATTTATGGGTCATCCGGCTTCTTTGCCCGGCCAAAACGAACCTGTCATGAAACCCCTGAGCTCCCTCCTCCCGATTCTGCTGATCACGACCGTGTTTCATACCGGAACAGAACTGAAATGCCAGGTAAGCATGTGGGAGGAGACAATCACCCTGCCTGCCTATGATCCGAAACCGGCAGACAAGAACCCCATGTTTTCTGTGGCAGATGCTTACCAGGGTGCCAGCAGGGTGGTATATCCTTACGCCCTCAGGGATAACCTTTCTGAAGTGAAAGTTGAGAAGAAGTACAAAGCACTTTTCCTTGAGAATGAATTTGTAAAGCTCTGCCTGCTTCCTGAGCTGGGAGGGCGCCTGTTTTATGCCACGGACAAGACCAACGGATACGAATTCTTCTACCGGCAACACGTCATCAAACCTGCCAACATCGGAATGCTTGGTGCATGGATCTCGGGTGGAATTGAATGGTGTGTATTCCATCACCACAGGGCCTCCTCCTACCTTCCTGTGGATTACAGGCTGATGGAAAATGAAGATGGCAGCAAGACCATCTGGTTCGGGGAGATTGAACCCAGGCAGCGCATGAAATGGAGTATTGGTCTTACCCTGCATCCGGGCAGGTCCTATATAGAGGCCGATGTGAGGATGTACAACAAAACGGCAAATACCCATTCCATTCTTTACTGGGCCAATGTGGCTACCCATGTCAATGAGGACTACCAGGTAATCTTTCCTCCCAGTGTCCATGTAGGTGTCTATCATGCAAAAAACAGTTTTATCCACTGGCCTGTATCTGACGAGATTTACAACGGGAGGGACTATACCGGTCAGATCGATGTGAGCTGGTGGAAGAATCACCCGGAACCCATATCCATTTTTGCCCACGACATGAAAGAGGACTTCATGGGCGGATATGATCATGGAAAACAGGCCGGTACAATCCATGTGGGAAACCATCATATTGTAAAAGGGGCCAAGCTATGGGAATGGGGACCGGGAAAATTCGGTCATATGTGGGACTGTGAGATCCTGACCGATGCGGATGGCCCCTATGCGGAAATCATGGTGGGTGGATTCTCTGACAATCAGCCTGATTACAGCTGGATCAGTCCCGGGGAGGTAAAAAGCCTGAAACAATTCTGGTACCCTGTCCGTGAGATGGGTGGATTCAAGAACGCCAACCTGGATGCGGCTGTGAATCTGGAACAAAAGGACGAAAAAAGGATACGGATCAGTCTGAACAGCACCAGGCCTAGGGAAAATTGCAGGGTGCTGCTGAAAGAAGATGGTGTCACTGTTTTTGAAAAACAGGTCAACATCTCCCCGGACCACCCGTTTTCATCAGAAATCACCACCACCGGGGAGAATGATATCACACATTACCAGGTTGAACTTCTAGATTCGGATAACAATACACTCATTTCATATCAGGAGAAGGAATTTACCTATAAACCCGGACTCCCGGAAACGGTAAAACCACCCCAAAAGCCAGCTGAAATAGAACAGATTGAAGCCCTGGTTCTGACCGGACAGCGAATCATGCAGTTCCACAATCCGGGTTATAATGCTGAAGACTATTTGAATGAGGCCCTTCGAAGGGATCCGCTCCATTCACTGGCCAATCTGCATATGGGGAACCTTTCAGCCAAAGCAGGAAAATATGAGGAAGCAGCCGGTTTCTACCGGAACTCCATTTCCAGGATCACTGCCGATTATACCCGACCACGTGATTGCGAAGCGCTGTACAGGCTGGGCGTAGTGCTGAAAGCGCAGGGTAAGTATGAAGACGCTATTGACTCCCTTTACAGGGCGACCTGGGACCAGGCATGGTTTGCGGCTGCCCATTTCGAACTGGGCGGAATCTCTATGTTAGAGGGGGCATACGAAGATGCCCTGGATCATTTCAACAGGTCACTGACCATGAATGCAGTCAACCCGAAATCCCTTGATATGAAATCAGCGCTGTTGAGACTGCTTGGAGATT
>Ga0315535_1001038_pt1 | contig 18924 bp, 22 predicted proteins | sample SalMarSW160220MG_2_FD_203092 | JGI IMG/M metagenome (GOLD analysis project Ga0315535, IMG submission 203092) | Salt marsh sediment microbial communities from the Plum Island Ecosystem LTER, Massachusetts, United States - Salt Marsh Sediment SW1602-20 ... | reverse complement strand
ACACTTCCCGATATGTGGGAACGGCCTTCATTGCTACCTTCGACGCCGAGCGTAGCATTGAACTCAGCGAGTCAGATAGCGATTTGTCTCTCCATGAATGCGAGTCGATCACTAGAGGGTTTGCATCTCAATTCGCTGGCCAACAATTTAACGATGCAATGAATGCCTTTGTTGGCTCAATTCACAATTGGATCAGCTCTAGCACGTTCGACCATTCAATGCACTTGGCTTCGAGCACCAGGGCACAGGTCATTCGTGATATGCACAAAGTTTGGTTCTAGAATATCTGGTGAAGACCCCCCGATCCTTGACAGCTTGCCGGCACCCGGCCCACCGCGCAGAGCTCTCGAGTCGGCCGTCTAACATCTCGCTGGATCGGACCGGCGATGCTGGGCGAGTTTGGCGTGATTGATGTATGCTCAGGATGGTGCGGAGGCAGGGGGGTGGTTGGCCCCGGCCGATCAGCTCGAGGGCGTTAGGGGGCAGAGATTGCCCAAAGGCATCAGATCGGTTAAGAAACATCCCCCTCGTCAGAGGGGGACGTCATTGCCAGGGGTTTTAGCCCTGGCTGGGCTACTTCTATGTTATCCGCTATACTCCGCGGCGTCAAGCTCGAACATTCTTTCTATGTGGTAGGTGATCATGGAGCGAGTCATTGTCTATATCGACGGCTTCAACTTGTACTTCGGCATCCGATCGAAAGGCTGGGCACGGTACCTTTGGCTGGATCTGCCCGCTCTTGCCGGTCGCCTGGTGAAGCCTAACCAGAAGCTTGTTGGCGTTCGCTATTTTACTGCGCGTGTCCGAGATGACAAAGGGAAGGTTGCGCGGCAAGGAACGTATCTGCAAGCGCTGGAAGCCCGCGGAGGCTTAGATATCTCGTTTGGAAGATACCAGCGAAAACCAAGGGTCTGCCGCAACTGCGCGCATACATGGACTGAATATGAGGAGAAGATGTCCGATGTTCGACTGTCTACCGAGGTTGTGCGCGATGCATTCAAAGATAAGTTTGATACCGCAATCCTCGTAACAGCAGATACCGACATTCAGCCATCTATCGAGATAGTCAAAGCTGAATTCCCGAAGAAGCGAGTAGTACTTGCCTTCCCTCCTGACCGCGACAACCCCGGCCTGAAGAAGTTTGTGGACGACTGGTTCCGGATCGGCCGCGGCAGGCTCTCCAAGTGCCAGCTGCCGAAGACTGTAAAGAAGCCGGATGGATACGTGCTTAGAAAGCCGAAGTCATGGGCATAGCTAGCTGCCCCCTAACATCTCGCTGGATCGGACCGGGGATGCTGGGCGAGTTTGGCGTGATTATTGTATGCTCAGGATGGTGCTGGGGCAGGGTGGAGCGTGGCCCCGGCCGATCAGCTCGAGGGCGTTAAGCGGAGCCGCCGAGGCCAGTGGCTTCGAGCGGCCACGGGCTAGGTACCCTATGCTAGACACCCTCGCATCATCATCTTATTTCGGAGGATTTGCATGAGCAAGGGAATCTCGAAGAAGGACCCGTCCAAAGCCAAGCCGGTTACATTCCGTGCCACGATTCTGCGCACAGGCAAGAACACGGCAGGAATCGAGGTCCCCGGCGACGTGCTCGACCGTCTCGGGGGAGGCAAGCGTCCTCTGATATGGGTGACGGTCAAGCAACACACCTACCGCAGCGCAATCGGCGCCATGGATGGAAAGCCGATGATCCCCCTGAGTGCAGCAAACCGGAAATCTGCCGGGGTAGAAGGCGGAGAGAAGTTGGAGATAACCATCCGCCTGGATCTTGAGCCACGCACGGTGACTCCCCCGAAGGATTTGATGGCCGCGCTTGTCGAGGCGGGGGCGCTTGGAGCATTCGAGAAGTCGGCGCCTTCGATGCAGAAGGAGTACGTTCGACAAGTGGAAGAAGCCAAGGCTGTCGAAACCCGCCAGAGAAGGATAGCAAAGATCGTCGGAAGACTGACCGAAGGCGGTTAGAGGGGTTCGGGTCCGGCGCGTTGCGTCCCTCGCCAAGGAGGGATCTAGCCCTGCCCAGCGAGCCTCGTCTCCGCCTAACATCTCGCTGGATCGGACCGGGGATGCTGGCCGAATTTGGCGTGATTGTCTTATGCTCAGGACGGTGCGGGGGCCAGGTGGAGCGTGACCCCGGCCGATCAGCTCGAGGGCGTTAGGGGGAATTCCCCCCGCAAGTTCCTATTGACATTGACATATCATATGATATGATTCGAGCACCTAGGAGGATCATGTGATATCGTCATATTTGGGGTGGGCAGAAGGCAGGAGTACCGATTGCCGGAGTATGACAAGGACACAGTTAGAGCATTCCTGCGCCGGTTCAAGGAAGTCGCCGCGAACCATGGGATCCACATTGTGGATCGCGAGGAAACAGATAGAACTTTGATTTCCCTTGGCTTCACGCGGGCCAACTGCAAAGAGGAGATCATGGCACTGTCTGTGTTGGACTATTCATCGGGCCCCGACCCCGATTTTTCCCGTCCGGGGTCTGCACGAATGTGGGTTTTCGGCAAGGACATCGACGGACAGGAAATCTACATCAAGATCAAGGTAGCAGAGGGCGAGTTCAGAGATTCAGCAGTCTGTATTTCATTCCACTTCTCAGAAGAACCACTTTACTATCCATTCAAGGATTGATCGATTGGAGGCAATCGCAGTGAGAGCCTTTTGCCCACATTGCGAAGTTGACCGCGAACTGGAGCTCGTCTCGACCCAACGTACATATGAAATCCGCGGGGACGAGATATCCATACCCGTAGAAGAGCTGCGCTGCAGTGAATGCGAAAAGACATTCGATCCCCCGGACAGTTCGGTCGATCCTCTTGAGGTTGCGTACCGAGAATATCGTCGTCGCCATCAAATGCTCCAGCCTCAGGAGATCAAGGCTCTTCGCAACAATCTTGGGCTAACTCAGCAGGAGCTAGCTAATCTCCTCGGCTGGGGTGGGGCGACTCTAAGCCGATATGAGAACGGGGCTCTCCAAGATGAGGCGCACGAGACAACTTTGCGCCTGCTGCATGATCCTAAGAACGTCCTCAAGTTGATCGGATCAAACCCCGAATCGGTAGCCTCAGACAAGTTGTCAAGGATTGTCTCTGCGTTGAACGAACTGATTGAAGAAGGCGAGCTTTCTTTCAGGCAGATCTATGAAGAGAGGTTTGGGCGCTATTCTGCTGACATCTACAGCGGCTACAGGCGGCTCGATCTTAACAAGCTCTTCAGCTCAATTCTGTTCTTTTGCAGCAACTCTGAGATCGTTAAGACAAAGCTCAACAAGCTATTGTTCTTCTCGGATTTCAAGCATTTCAAGGAGTACTCAGTTTCAATCACTGGAGCCCGCTACGCGCACTTGCCATTCGGCCCGGCACCAGATCGTTACTCTTTCTACCTAGCCGCCCTTTACGAAGACGAAGCTGCCCTCTCCATCGAGGAGAAGTACTTCAACGATGTCTCCGGAGAAGTCCTGAGGGCCCTAAAACCCCCCGACCTAAGTCTGTTCCGTGCAAGCGAGCTAGAAATGCTTTCGGGCATCAAGGACGCTTTCAAACAGCACTCTGCTAGAGCATTGTCTGAGCTTTCCCACCAGGAAAAGGGATACCTGGAGACCTCCGACGGGGAGCTCATCTCTTACAAATACGCCGACGATCTCAAGATCTAGCAGCATCTTGGAATGGTCACATATTCCCCCTAACATCTCGCTGGATCGGACCGGGGATGCTGGGCGAGATTGGAGTGAATGTTGTATGCTCAGGATGGATCGGGGGCAGGGTGGAGAATGGCCCCGGCCGATCAGCTCGAGGGCGTTAGGCATCCTGGATCTCCCCATTGACAAACCTCTCTTTCGACCTATATAATAGGTCATATGACCTACTAAACATGTCATATGATCTAACGGATAGGTCAATGTGGAGACCAGCAGGAAATGCTCCTAGAGCCGATTGTCGGATCCAAGAACAGAGAGTTCGTGTTGGCATTTCTGCAGGCTCGCGACGAAGGATATGCGAGGGAAATGGCGCGCTTCTTCGACACCGACCTCTCTCCAATCCAGGACCAGCTCGAGAAGCTAGAAGCAGCCGGGGTCATCGTTAGCCGGGAGGTTGGGCGGACCATTCTGTTCACGTTCAATCCTCGATACCCCCTACGCGATGAGCTGAGAGCCCTTCTGGACAAAGCAATCAGCTACTACCCGGATGACCTCAAGGAAGCCCTACTCATGAACCGACGTCGGCCACGGGTTCGAGGCAAGCCACTGTGAAGCCGATTGGCGACATGACTCAGGCAGAGGTGGCAGCATATGTGCAGTCACACCTGCGAGACGGAGGAATCGACGCAATCCTGTCGGGAGGAGCCAGCGTCGCGATCTACAGCGACGGCCAGTATGTCTCCATGGATATCGATTTGGTGAACGCTCGATTTGCCAAGAGAAGCAGGATCGAGGAACTCATGCGAGAAATCGGATTCTCTGAGGTCGGGAGGCATTTCAAGCATCCTGACACTGACTACTTCGTCGAGTTCCCCCCCGGGCCTCTCAGCATCGGAGATGCACGGATAGACCAAGTGGCTGAGTTGCCCTTCGAGACGGGCGTCCTGCGGATCCTTTCTCCAACGGATTGCGTCAAGGACAGATTGGCCCACTTCTTCCACTGGGGAGACCGTCAATGCTTGGTCCAGGCAGAGATGGTGGCGGCACGAAATGAGGTGGACATCGATGATATTGAAGATTGGTCACGGTCCGAAGGAAAACTGAAGGAGTTCCAGGCAATCAAAGGCAAGCTTGTGACTAGACCATGAGCCCGGTGCTGACCACGCTGTTCACCACGACGACCACTACGACCTCGATCATCACCAGGACATTCACCATCACCACGACCACCTCTAGGAACACCGATACCACCGCCATTACACGAGCTATGACCAGCAGTATGCCAGACGAAGCTTGAGATTTCTCTCCGTTGATGTGGCAGGCGGTCCATGATGTTTGAATCGGATGCCTAACATCTCGCTGGATCGGACCGGGGATGCTGGGCGAGTTTGGCGTGGTTGCTGTATCCTCAAGGTGGCTTAGTGTCAGTGGGGTAGATGGGCCAATCCCAATCTCTGCAACCTCGGTTGGAGTTCCCGACCGCAGTCCACCAGAACATCAACCCCAGCCTCGAATCTTGATCCAACGATAGGAGTAGGGCTCATGGACTTCCTGAATGGCCGGATGCAGGCATTTCTCGGACCGCCCGGATCTGCGGGAGCACCAGATGATCTCGAGGCGGTCATCATCGACTTCATAGATCAGGCTGAACATACCCTGGACATCGCAGTTCAAGAGATCGACAACCCGCGCATTGCCTCGGCGATCGACCGTGCCGCACGCCGGAAGCGACCCGGAACAGACAGATTTCTGCGAGTGAGATTGGTCACCGAGGGCGACTACCTCAAGGAGGATAAGCCCGTTGATCCTCCCGACAAGGAGGTCAGCCTGGATGTCAACCGTAGGGAGTTCGTGACTTTCCTGCGTGGTGCAGTGGACGCCAAAATCGACTTCAATCCCAGGATCTTCCATCACAAGTTCATCATCCGGGACCGCGGAAAGGCGCGTGAGGCCGTTCTGACCGGGTCGACCAACTTCACGACGACAGGTACCCACCGAAATCTCAACCACGTCGTGATCTTCCATGACATCGGTGTGGCAGCTGCTTACCAGAGCGAATTCGACCAGCTCAAGGAAGGGATCTTCGGTGCGCGTTCACCCAAACTCACGACCTCCGATCCGCTGACCCTCGAAATTGAGGGAACCGCGGTGCAGATCATGTTTTCCCCGGACAACAATCCCGAGCTGCGTATCGTCAATGAGATCCTCAAAGCCCAGACCTCGGCATATTTCATGATGTTTACCTTTGCCAAGTCGACCACGATCGACGATGCCCTGATCACCAAACTTCAAGGCGGCAACTTCGAGGTAGTTGGGGTGCTGGACGGTGGCCAATCAGCCCACACGTGGTCGCCGCACAAGGCACTGTCCAACGAAGGCGCCAGCTTGCGCCGGGAGACGCTTCCAAACAACGGCAAGCTGCACCACAAGGTGATTGTGCTTGATGATGAGACCGTAATTGGGGGGAGCTTCAACTACACCGGCCCTGCGAACCAATACAACGACGAGAACTTGTTCTTGGTGCGGAATCCGCAGGTGGCGGCTTTCTTCAAAGCCGAGGTGAAACGGGTGTTCGAGAGCGATTCGCTCTCGGCGGATTTCAACTAGGATCGGGTCGGGTACGTACTTGTGGCCAAGTGATTGTCACGAGGCGGCTGGATCGGATTCGAGGGAGCCCTGCCCATCCCAAGTCGCTTACTCGACATGCAAGCGGAGGACCGACTGCTGCTTAGCAATATCTACTATTGCCTAGCATTGCCTGGTATTTCCTAGGAGGCGACGACGGGATTCGAACCCGTGATGGGGGTTTTGCAGACCCTTGCCGCCGCTCCAAAGACCCTTGCCCGCGTTTTCGCGGATTCCGTCTAAGGGTCATGGAATTGTCCATTGACTTTTCGACCTAGACCCTTGCCCGTCGGTTTGGGCCAGGCAATGGACATAATGTGATGTCTTGATATGTGAGCAGACTTTACACCAATAATCCCCTATGGCAATCTTAGGCAAGTGACATTGGGATCCGGCAGATGCGATGAGTCAATCAGGACCGGAAGCGACCTGATGTTTCACTGCTCCGGACCGGGACCCTGCTAAGAACTTGCGGGGCAAGTTTGGGGTGGTTGATGATTGCAGAGGATGGGTTGGGGTCAGGTTTGAGGTTGGCCACGGCCAATCCCCGCAATGTACGTGGGACTTGGGGGTAGGGGGCTCGTGCACCAACGCACTCCTGCACGTGTCCCGGAGTTCATTCAACGAGTACGTGCCTAAGACTGAACTGGGACCAGATTGGGCCCATCTGGATGGTCGGGGCTGCAGGCGCCTGTGATCACCGGACAGTCTAAGAAGCTGGTTAGAAAAGCCGGTGATTATCAAAAGATAGTGGTAGGATGAGTCTGGCCGAGCTTTAATCATTCTGGATTCTGCGAATTCAAGTAAGTTGCCTCAGATGTGGCTGCTTGGGTTCATGGCAGTACGTTTTCGACCGAGCGTCGCAACGGGATCTGGCCAGGACCAATCCACAGTCCTCCCCATCCAGACCAAGATCCTGCCCCACTCAACTGTCAGTCCATGTGAATCCTGATTCATAGGCTTGAAAATCAGGCGAGGTCGCGGCCGTCTACCCGCGTGAACGGACCGCGTGGTCTTCCGGCTTGAAGCCGGCCATACCCCTGCCGATCTGGAGGAGCTGGTCACGAGGAGACGAAGTCTGCACGAGTCCGTTGCGGACCAAGAGGAATGGCTTGTTGCTGACAACCAGTCGATTGGGGAAGGATGAGCATGCACAAACACCAGCCTGACCGCCTTGCACCGACGATTTCAGATGCCCTAGTACTTCGGAGGTAAGATGATCACGTTCTTTCGCCGTCACCCATTGCTAAGTTTCTTCCTGCTTGCATACCTTCTCTCCTGGCTCACTTGGTTACCCTATGTTCTGTCAGAAGATGGGCTGGGTATTCTAGCTCTGCACCTGCCTTCCCTATATGTCGCAATTGGCGCATTCACCGGACCCTTCTTGGCTGGGTTCTTGCTGACTGCCGTGGTCAGTGGCAGACAGGGAATCCATGCACTTCTGAAGAGATTCGTCCTTTGGCGAGTCGGCATTGGCTGGTATCTGTTTGCCATCTTTGGAATACCTACCATTGCATTGCTGGGCGCACTGGCATTGCCGGGCGCTCTAGCCGCCCTCACCCAACATGCTCTGCTTTCCTCACTTCTCATGTATCTGCCGGCCCTGATCGTTACATTCATTATTGCTGCTGGAGGTGAAGAACCGGGCTGGCGTGGATTCGCTCTGCCGAGACTGCAAGAACGCTACGGTCCATTGATCGGCACGCTCATGCTGGGCGTGCTTTGGGGCGGCTGGCATTTTCCTCTGGTGCTTACCGTAGGATATGGCGGTGGTCCAAGCAGTAGCCTTACGGCAGAATTGGAGACTTCCTTACTCCAGATCCTTGGGGTGACTCTTACCGCAATTGTTATCACTTGGGTCTTCAATAACACCAAAGGTAGCCTCTTGTTAGCTATGCTCGTGCATGGAGCGCTAGATGCTACTCCGCTGCCGCCGAGCGTACAGCAAGCACTCAGTCAACAATTCAACCCTTTGTTGCCCCCGATAATTGGCATTGGTCTCTTGGCCATACTGATCGTGATCTTCACGCGCGGAGGGTTAGCCTATCGCCATGAGATGCAAACTCTGGTTGACAAGGAGTACTCGCCTGCGTGATGGGTGCGCTCACAACGCGCTTTCCTCTTTGCCACCATGGGACTCACACAGTTGAAGGTACAAGGAGTACCAATCGACATCTGCCAATGAGCTCGAAGAATTCGCCATCAGCAAACCCGGCCGAGGTGAGACAGTCTGGCCAATCGGGTCGAGGGCGTCAGAGACACGGCCAAGTAACTCGAAAAGATGCGAACCGAGGCGGGCGGCCGACAAGCTGGCCGCCGTCCAAGTACACAAGGTAGGCTGATCATGAGTAATCAACCGATCTACACGTCGAAGAGCACTGTCAAGAGCCTGTGGCATGAATACCGTGTCTACCAGAATCGCTTGGAGCTGGATTCTCCGATGGGGCTTCTGGTCATTCCATTCGAGCATGTGGAAGGAGTGGATGTCTCTGAGTCTGACGTTGCCGGATTGTTCAGGGGCGAACTACACCTCAGTGACTTCCAGCCGGCGCTGAAGCTCGACTGGGCGAACTTCGAGGAACATGTGGTTCTTGAAGAGGACACCGGCCGTTTACGTCGAGTTCTCTTCACCCCGGAGGATCCAACGGAATTCAAGGACGTTCTCGAAAGAGCGCTTTCAGCATATCGGGAAAAGATTGCGTGACGACCGTGAGGCATGAGCTGGGTGGGAAGCGTATGTAACCGACGGTTGCCCCGAATCATGGCTCATGCAAGCTGGACATTTCACGGCGGCATGAGCCAAGCACTCCGCAGTGCAGCCCATTCGCAAGTCGCTTCACCGGAAAGAGGTCACCATAGAACTTGCGCAAGCGACGTAACTGAGTCGAATGCTGAATGTCCTCAGGACTTCTGAAACAGACTCCTCTTTCAACTACTGTGTTGGTCGACTTTCGGGCGAACAATCCGTGCTTGCCTGAGTTCCATCCCTGTCGCACGAGTTCTGATACGCTGCGAGAGAATCGTCAGAGGATCATGGATTTGTCCACCGGTCTTTTCGCCGAGTCTCCTGCCTGTTGGGTTGGTGAGACCATCGACCCGGGTCGTCCCGAGCTCGGGACATTCCTGACTAATGTGTCCATCACAGACAATCTTGACCTCTCAATCGAATCACCATGGCGCCGGATCCTTGCATTGACTCCTGAGTTTGACATGGCCCGATGGGGTTGATAGGATGAGACTGGCCGAGTATTGTGACGGGTTTCTCGCACTCCAATCCACGTCGTGACCTGTCAAGACACCGTTCTGAGTTGGACTGTTTCGATTCTCATCGAGCCTCGAAATCTCTCCCCGTGTGAGTTCAACTTTCCGCGTCGTTTCGAAGGCAATTAAGGCCATCTAGGTGACGCGGATCGACTAAGTTGCACCGCGGTATCGCCTTAACCGTATCAGTAGGTAGACACTCAGCCCTGCCTCGATGATCGGGCCTTGTAGTTGCCCGTAAGGTGCAAACAGGCAACTGTGCCAGGGCTCTCGGATACATCGTCGCCAAGAGGGGCTCTGAGTCCGTACCGATGGCGGCTTGGTTGGATCAGCCCTTGGCTCTGGCCGGGGTGACTGTTGGAAATGGGAAATGGTATGGCAGTAAGCAGGGAGGACAACATGGAGTCAACCTCCGTCGGAAATGAGCCCGTCTCAGCCGCGAGGATTCATGGTTTTGCATCTGGGGTATTCCTGGTGACCATCTTCAGCACCGCGTGGGCTATGGTCGGAATTGGAGCGCTGAATGGGATTGGGCAACCATGGTTGGAGATTATTGCTGTCGTAGTGGGTCTGCTGCTAGTGGCAGGAGGCACCAAGCTGATTCGTTCATCGCGCCAACTCCCTGGCGCCCGCTCCGAGAAAGCCGACAAGCAACATAGAGAGCGGACCAGATGGTTTCGAGCCACTTTCGTAACGGAGATAGCACTGATCTTGTCAGCCCTCGTTATCCTGAGAGCCCTGAATCGCGTTGACTTGTTCTTCCCAGCTATCGTGCTCATCGTCGGGCTCCACTTCTTTCCTTTGGGCTACCTTTTCCAGATCAGAGCTCACTACATCACGGCTCTGTCGCTTTGTGCCCTTGCGCTCATCACATTTCTGGTCGTGCCGGAACACGTCGGGCTCGCTGGACAGCCGATTGCGGCTTGGCAAGTCATTATTGGTTTCGGCGCAGCTCTGGTGCTTTGGGGTGATGGCTTTGCTTTGTGGCAACGGGCCCGGTCCCTTGTGAGTGTCGCTCAGAATAGCAGTTGACCCAGCTTGACGGTCCGAAAAGGAGGCAATCCCGTGTGAGATAGGGACAGAGGGCGTGAACCCTATGGGTGCGGGCAGACCTAGGCGTGATTCGGACGTGCAAGGCTAAGAATGTGAATACTGGATGCCAGAGATTCTGAAGTCGTGCCGGCATCACGAAGACATCGGTGACTGTTTGGCCGTGTCAACGGTTCAAATGGGTGTTGTCGTTGGCAGTGTATTCGGGTTGTTAGAGGAGGTGAAAAATGGAGACGCAGTATCTTGAAAGACCAGGCGGAAGGCTCGCGTATTCTGACTATGGCGGAAGCGGTGGACTGGTGCTCATGTTACCAGGAATGGGAGCGCTGAGGAGCGAGTACCGTTATCTAGGACCGGAAGCCAACGAAGCGGGATTCCATCCCGTTGCTGTTGACCTACGTGGACATGGGGACTCAAGCGTCCCATGGGACTCGTACGATGTACCATCGATCGGGGAAGACATCTTGGCCCTTATTGACCATTTCGGAGGGGGTCCGGCTCATATCATTGGCACGTCCAAGGCGGCAGCCTCCGTAGTTTGGGCAGCTGCTGAAAGGCCTGATTCCGCCCTATCGGTTGTGCTGATCGGCGGGTTCGTCCGTTCGGTCAAGATCAACCCGATCATGGGGATGATGTTTTGGCTCATGATGCACAACCCGTGGCGCGTGCGCGCCTGGGCCATGTACTACGGCACCATCTATCCGTCTAATAAGCCCCCGGACTTCCAAAAGTACTTGAAGGATCTAATCTCGAACTTGAGGCAGCCAGGCAGATTTGACGCTGTCAAAGCCGTGGGGAACTCCTCTGCTGAACCGTCGGAGGTAAGGCTGGGGAGAATAAAATCTCCGACCCTCGTGATCATGGGTACTAAGGATCCGGACTTTGGGGACGCATCGGCTGAGGGAAGGTACATCGCCCAAGCGACAGGTGGGGAGCTGAGGCTGATTGATGGTGTGGGCCACTACCCTCAAAGCGAGGTGCCCGACATGACAATACCCACGATTCTGGACTTCATGAGGACCGCAGAGATTCAAAGCAAGAGCCGAATTGAGCCAACACTGGCCAGACAAGTATCAAGAGCGTGAGGGAGGCGTCGGAGCGTGACAGGGTGGAGCGGAGGCATAGCTCCGCGTACTCTGCGATGGAAGGTTGGAAGGAGCACCGAATGACAAGAATCGAGACGTTCAACCTGGTGCTGAGGAGTTTGGTGGAGCTAGGCGTGGTGGGCGGGTTCGCCTTCTGGGGATACCAGACCGGTTGGAATACGCCTACCAAGATCATCCTGGCCATCTTGGCGCCGGTGATTGGATTTGGAATCTGGGGGACGATCGACTTCCGCAATGCTGGCCCCTGGAGTGAGCGCCTCCGCCTGGCCGAGGAGTTGGTGATCTCCGGGTTGGCTGCCTGGGCACTGTATGTTTCAGGACTGCCAGCGCTGGGCTGGGGACTTCTTGCTATCACGATTGTCTATCACTTCTCAGTCTACGTTTCTGGGGGCAAGCTGCTCAATGCATAGACCATGACGAAGCGAGAGGCCCAGCCCATCTTGGCTCCACTGGGCCCGCAGTCCGATCCGTTGTTGAAAACAATCGCCTGGGGCTTGTGATGATTTGGATTTCTGGCACCGCGCTTCATATTCAAAGGGAAGGTTGATATTGTCGGTGGTTAAGGCATCTGAGGACAAGATTGGGCTCGACCGCCTCATCTTTTTCAGCGATGCGGTCTTCGCTATTGCGATCACGCTGCTCTCCCTAGACATACGTCTACCGAACGTGGGCAGCAACGTCAGCAACGCTGACTTGGCGGGGCTGTTGCTGTCCATTTGGCCCAAATATCTCGCTTACATCATCAGCTTCTTGGTCATCGGATTGTTCTGGATGGGCCATCATAGGAAGTTTCGGGTCATCCGTCGCTTTGACAACGTTTTCATCCTGCTGAACCTCGTTCTGCTCATGGCGATCGCGTTTATCCCTTTCGTCACCTCAATACTGAGCGAGTTCGGAAACCGAACAGCGACTATCTTCTATGCTTTGACGATGGTCGCAACCGGCCTTGTCTCCTCTGCAATCTGGCAATATGCGTGGCACAGTGGCCGCCTTGTCCAGGCCGATCTCGATCGGCGCCACCATCGCAGAGAGACTCTAGGACCCCTTCTCGTCATCTCGATCTTCCTTGTTTCAATCGGTCTCGCCTTCGTCAACGCAGACCTGGCCAAGCTCTCATGGCTGCTCGTGCTTGGCACCCAAAGCATCTACGGCTAGCCCATCGAACTCCGTGCGCCAAACGTCGTAGTAGACGAAATGTCGGTTCTGGGCCCTGCTAATACATGTAGGCATTGATGGTTAGGATCCAACCTGAGAGAGGAAATTGCGCAATGTGAGACTCGAAAACTGCCGGATCCGCGGTAGATCTGTGTTCGTGCCCAATCGCGGCCCTGGTTGGCCCCAATGGTATGGGTGGAAAGAGATTTCTGGAGGGATTTCCGATGACGGCTGGTCACTTTGGTTTGGCGGCGGTAGTCAAATCAGAAAAAACGAAGGTACCACTCCGGGCGTTGATGGTCGCCACCTACTTGCTTGATTTCGTCTTCATCATCCTGGTCGCCGCCGGGGGTGGAAAGCTTTGCTCCAATGAATCCAGGTCACCCGGCTTACGGTCAAGTCATAATCCACGCCGACTACAGCCATTCGCTGGTGGGTGCGCTGATCCTAGCGGTCGTCGCCGGCGCGCTCGCTTGGTGGGCCTGGACGAAGCGTGATGGTATTGTGATAGGGGCCGTAGTCTTTTCGCACTGGCTGCTAGACTTGATAGTGCATCGAGCCGGCCTTCCTATCTTGCCCGGCAATCTGGGCCATCTGCCCTTGTTGGGTTTCGGACTGTGGCAGGTTCCGGTTGCGAGCGCAGTGGTGGAACTGGGTTTGGCCATTGGTGGTGCCGTACTCTATTATCGAAGCGCACGAGGGGCCCCCGGTTCATTGACTCAAGCCGACCCACGTCGCCTCAGGGCGCTTCTCGCCTCCGGGGTGACTGGACTTCTCATCGTCCTTCTCTTGACATCGGACGTCATGGGTCTTTCCCTGCTCATCTCAATCACCCTGATGCTGCTATTGATTGTGCTCTGTGGCTGGCTTGATTCGCGTCTCCAATGGAAAGCACAGCCCGCGTAGGCGGACCTTCTTCCACGACGGGGGAATCTGCCCTGCGAAGGCATCCCCAAAGTTGGAACTTGTCCCTAGGTGTCTTGGCCAGAGGACCGGTCCGCAATTTCCGGGCCAGGAGGACGCATCGCTGACACCGGCCCCGGACGCGAGACTGCCGCGCGGGGCGTTTTCTGCCAGTAGGTGCACATTGGGTCGTTTGACACACACAGACTCATTGCCCGGCGGGCCGTTCGGAGGGATTCAACTTCGCCGCAGTCCCAGACATTCTGGCTTGGGATTTGTGGCGGATATTGCTATGGAACGCTCTCGGCTTCAATTTCATCAAGCGTTCCAGGTCCGTTCGGCTACTGTGGAGTTCCATCTTTCCGCGTTGCCTGACGCAAATCGAGGTCCCGAACCCTCAACCGTCTTTGGGAATCAGGACTATTGTACCGAATCAAAAACGCCGCATATGGGTCTCCTCTCTTTTCCGAGACCCTTAGACGGCTTTTTTCAAGACCCTTGCTAAGGAGGCGACGGAGGGATTCGAACCCTCGATTCGGGTTTTGCATACCCTTGCCGCCACTTCCTAGACCCTTGCCTGCCATTTCGCGAATTCCGTCTAAGGGTCATGGGTTTGTCCACTGCCTTTTCGACCCAGACCCTTGCCCGACTATCTTGGCCAGGCAGTGGACATAACTGCGATCGAGTGTATCAACGCGAATGTACTCTGCATGAGATGAGATGGCAATCACCGGCGCTGAACTCGAGATCAGAATCCACACACGAGGAACGGTAGAGCTCGTGCTGAAGTCCCCATACTGCGAGTCGATCTGAGGTCTCTAGAGTGTCTTCGGGGCCCGTGGCATGGATTCTGACCGCAGGTGCCAGAAACCTCAGTCCATTCGCGAACTTGGCCGAGGGTTGGCACCAAAAACACGCGGCGCGCTCGGGGATTTGCGATCGATTTCCTGACTGGCTTCTACTCGGTTGTGATGAGGCTTAGCAGCCGACCGACCTCCGACCTTCCCCTAGAGAGCAGGACGGTCCATCTTGTTCAAGGAATGAGTGTATTCTCATTGGACATTAATCTCCGAGTGCTATCATCTCGCTCGGCTGAGAACAAAGTAGTATCTCTTCGCTCCAATACCCTCGCCACAAAGCACTTTCAGAAACAAATCGCTCCGCTGGTCCCCATCGAGAACTCTTCGTAGCAGAAGGCCAATTTGGGCTCTCATGACCTGCGCCGAGACCGCTCGGGAGTCTCATGGGATTTCGGCGCCAGATCAAGTCAGCGGGCTCGCCCTTCCCGATCATGGGATCAGGAGAAGCTGCCGATGTCCGGGTCCGGGACGCGGAGCGATTTGCATAGGAAGACGCCGGAGGAAGGAGATCAACTGTAAGTGAATCATGACAAAAGTGCCCATTTGGAATTCAAGAAACCGAGGAAATACAGGCTGAGTTAGGGAGTTTTGTGCAAATGAATACCGCGGATGGAATGAGCAAGTCACGGATGTCAAGCCCATGGTTCTACTTTGCGTTGGCCATGGGCTGGAGTTGGGTCTTCTGGATCACGGATATCGCCCTGGGCCTAGGCGTAGACTCATCATTGGGTCTGGTTCTCGGTCTCTTGGGGCTGGTTGGACCGATGGTTGCGGGAATCGCCAGTACATATCTGTCGAGAGGCAAAGAAGGAAGGCGCGACTACTGGATGCGCATAATCGACCCTCGCAGAATTCGCGGGGTATGGTGGGCGGTCATCTTTCTCTTCGTCCCTGTCCTGATGGGCTTGGCGGCCCTGATCGACGTGAGCCTAGGGGGCAGCACGCAGCCGTTCCGGGAAGCTGCTGCACCTTTTTTGGCGGCGCCGGGAACGCTGATTCCGTTTGCGATCGTAATCTTCTTCTACGGTCCCTTTCCCGAGGAGTTCGGCTGGCGCGGCTATGTGCTCGATCGGCTGCAGGAGCGTTGGAGCGCCCTGAAAGCCAGCCTGACCTTGGGTGCCATCTGGGCAATCTGGCATGTGCCGCTGTTCTTCATCCAAGGTACATATCAGTATGACAAGGGGGCGTGGTCTGCGTGGTTCTGGCTTTTTGAGATCGGGATCATCCCGCTCACCGTTGTCATGACCTGGGTTTTCAACAACACCCAGCGAAGCACCTTGGCCGTGATGCTGTTCCACTTCATGGTGGTCTTCACGGACGACTTCCTAAACCAATCGCCGGGTACCTACATCTGGTCGACCGTGCTGTGGATCGTCGCCGCCATCGGTGTGACGGCAGTTTGGGGTTCGGACACGCTTAGCCGCAACGCTCTGGCATCCGTTGAGCCAGCCCCACAGCCCAAAGGTCAGATGACATGACAGCTCAGTCGACAACCAAGGGGCTCATGGCGAGGGTGATGTCCCTGCGGGACTTCAAGCTGCTGTTCGCCGGCTCTGCGACGTCGCTGCTTGGCGATCAGTTCGCCCTCATCGCAACCCCCTGGTTGGTGCTGCGGCTCACGGGGGACCCCCTGGCGCTGGGGTTCGTGCTGGCGCTCGAGGGAATCCCGCGCGCCGCCTTCATGCTTCTCGGTGGGGCGGTCACCGACCGCCTCTCTCCGCGGCGCATCATGATCATCTCTGATATCACGCGCCTCGTTCTGACGAGCTTGATGGCTGCCGCCATCTTCACGCAGACCGTCCAGACGTGGATGCTGTATGTCTTCGGGCTGGGCTTCGGTCTTGTGGCCGGCTTCGCCATCCCCGCCGAGAATAGCATCGTCCCCATGCTCGTGGACAAAACTGACCTGCAGGCAGGCAACTCGATCATGATGGGGGTTGAGCAACTTGTGGCATTCGTAGGTCCGACGGTGGCCGGGATCCTGATCGGAGGCTACGCGGATTCCGAGACTGGGATTGGCCTAGCCTTTGCGATCGACGCTGTGACCTTTGCCACCTCAGCCGTCAGTATGTGGCTGATCCGGCAGGGGGCGGCCGGTAAGAGCCGCGGTGACAAAGAGCCCGAAGAGGGCGTGTGGCGGTCAATCCTGACCGGCATCCGCTACCTTTGGAATGACAGGGTGATGCGGTTGATGTTCTTGGTTCTCACGGCCGTCAACTTCCTAGTCGTCGGGCCGATCCTGGTCGGAATCCCTGTGCTGGCAGATTTGCGACTCCCGGGAGGCTCGGTGGCCTTTGGGTTTCTCATGTCGGCATTTGCCGGCGGCAACCTCGTCGGGTACCTCCTGGCGGGTTCTCTGCCCCGTATCGGCGGGCTGGCGATGAGGATCCTCTTGGTGATGCTGATGGCGGCGTTCGGGGCGGTCATCGGCCTGCTGGGATTTGTCTCCCACACCTGGGTTGATTTCGGCATGATGCTCCTGCTCGGACTGGGCAATGGCTACATCGCCATCATCCTGTTCACCTGGATGCAGACCCGCACGCCCAAGAACATGCTCGGCCGCATGATGAGCATCCTGATGTTCTCCAATACCGGACTGGTTCCGATCTCGCAGGCACTATCCGGGGCGGTGATCAAATGGAACCTGGGGGCGTTGTTTGCTTCGGCTGGTGCACTGATCCTGTTGGTCACCCTGTGGATGGCATTGCAGCCCGACCTCAGGGCTTTCAGTGAGAGCCTGGCAGCTGCTCCAAAAGAAGGGGTCGATCTGTCGAGGGCATGATGTCCTCCCCATGATGAGGCACCAGACAAGACCAGCTGGATTTAGCGGCCCGATCAGTTCCGGTATGTCCGCACTGAGGTATCTGCGCTCTACTGGGCACGAGCGCCGAGTGATGGGTTGCAAGTGAGAGGAATCAGGAATGGCCCCCTCAACCGTGCCCTCGAAATCGAGCGAAGCCCAAGCGCGTGGGGGCTCCACCTCAAGACCTGGGAGATTCAAAATGCGGGAAGGTTGCTGAAGCGAAGGCTTGGAGACTCGTGGATACGTATCCATTGCGCATACGCCATTTTCTTATCTCTGCGTGGCAAAACACTAGGTTAGCCACAGGCAGCGCAATCACATTCCTCAGGCTCGCGGTAGGCCAAGATTCACTCAGCCTCTGCCAAGGTCCTTCGGCAAGGCGCTTGATCGTACGTTACCTCTCTGAGTGACCGCATTGCACTTCGGCGGACTTCCGCTCCCGAAGGTGATGCGGAGTATGGGTTCTTTCGGCGGACTCCAAAGGAGCAACAGATGTTCTATATCATCTTCTACTTGATTGCCTGGATTGTCGGTTGGATAGCTCATGCGGTGCTCCAAACCGGATCGCTCGTTCAAAGTCTAACACTGTCTCAACTGGTGATAGGTGTGGGCATGTTCGGGTTGTGGAACTTCACGGGTCATTTTTTGCTCTCCGAACGCGTTGCCGAGAGCATTGGGTGGGTCTCCAACGGATTCCAGAAGGAGCTTGGGCTCGTTTCGTTGGGAATCGGAATCTCCGGAATCCTTTGCTACTGGTTTAGATCAGGCTTTTGGTGGGCCACGGCGATCCCCTTTTCGACGTTCTTGCTTGGAGCGGCAATAGTGCACATTGTTGAGATGGTCAAAGAGAAGAACTTCAATCCTGGCAACACGATCATTGTCGTACCTGACATTCTCATGCCAGTGACCCTGATTGCGCTACTACTGATCAACGGGTAGCGTACCAAACCATCGGCCGAGTATCCCGTTTCCCCAGTGACATCTGGCGCTGCGCGGCGTTTCGCAAGCCAACACAGCACCGGAGATACTTCTTGATGACCCGAGAGTGTCAAGAATGCAATGCATACAACTGGATCGATCAGTGCTTGGAGTGTGCATTGCCAGGGATGCTAGGCGAGTTCGGCGTGGTTGTTATGAGCTCAACAAAGCTCGGAGGCAGGTCCCGGCCTGGCCTCGGCCGATCGGTAAAAGTGTGCCGTGGCAATATCTACAATCGCTGTTGGTGGCTGAGAGGACAGAAACGGAGAATAGTCCCGGATCAGAGCTGTTCAAGTTTCTGGCAAGTGGGACTGAAATGTAGTGAGTGGTTGCCTGTCGTAGCCTGGCGTTGTCCAGTATTGCTTGGCATTGCCCCCCATTGCCTAGCATTGCCGGTTGTTTCCTAGGAGGCGACGACGGGATTCGAACCCGTGATGGGGGTTTTGCAGACCCTTGCCGCCGCTCTCCAGACCCTTGCACGCCTTTTCGCGCATTCCGTCTAAGGGTCATACGTTTGTCTACTGCCTTTTTCACCAA
>Ga0315535_1001037_pt1 | contig 18940 bp, 14 predicted proteins | sample SalMarSW160220MG_2_FD_203092 | JGI IMG/M metagenome (GOLD analysis project Ga0315535, IMG submission 203092) | Salt marsh sediment microbial communities from the Plum Island Ecosystem LTER, Massachusetts, United States - Salt Marsh Sediment SW1602-20 ... | reverse complement strand
TGGTCGTCAAGAACTGTAAGTCCTCCATTGTTGCCTGATGATACAAATATCTTATTATCGAAGTACCTGACATCAGTACCCACGTAGCCGGGCAGATTGAATTTAAGAGTCTGATCTGATTCAAACTTGTGCATAGAATTCAATTCAAATTGTTCCACGAATGCACTGTCTGTTGTCTCATCAGCACCGGTGATCCATACACGTGTATTCCCTTCGCCGGATGCCGGCTCATATGCTTCAACTGAACTAACATCTATTCCCTGGTTCGTTTCCTGGTTGATGAAGACCACACTTGATACCAATACCGGGTTACAAGGTGAACTGACATCAACAACGTCCACACCACCAAGATACCTTGATCCCTGTGTATTATATGCCACATATGCGTAATTACCTATTAACCTAACATGCGAAGCCTGTAAGGTTTCACCGTTATAAGTCGGAGGGTATAAGGCTGCTATAAGGTTAAGGGTTACGGAGGCCCCTTTTGACCCATTATCCCCCAGATCCTTTGCAACACCCGATTCATTGAAGACATACGAAGGTACATTATTGACATAGGTGATCCTCTGGTTTAATGTCGCCGGGTCATTGTCAATGATCATGTTTTTTGATATGCCTGTTCCTGCCGTTTGTATATCAGGTTTATAATACTCTTTTTTACAGCCACTTATTATCAGGAGTGATGTGATGGAGAAAATCAGTATCTTTTTCATGGTAAAATGTATTTTAACTGTCCTGGTTGTGCAACTTTCTTTTTCTTTATCTACGGTCCGTCTCTACGTTGAGACAAAATTAACTATAATTTGCCTGTTCAATATTACTATTATTAAGTATAACATTTTCCCGGAAGTTCTCATTTTTTATTAACCGGATTATTTGATTGACGAGTGACTGTATTAAATATATGAAAGTTATGTTGTCCATTCTCAATTCCATCTGATGGTCGGGAATTAATAGAAATTTCATAAATTGTATAAAAAATCAAAAGCTATGAAAATGAAAAGGTTATATATTTCACTGCTATTGTTGGCTCTGGCAAGTACATTACTTCCGGGCCAGGCGTATGAAAAACTTGAAAACTATAAAGGAGTTAAGAATGTTGACTCCAAAAGCGGAACAGATGTACCTGTATCCTTTGTGGTGATTTATGATAATTATGTATTTAAGGAAGGTACTAAGGCTGACTGGGGATTTTCAGTGCTGGTTGATGGGTCGGATAAAAAAATTCTTTTTGATACAGGAACAAAACCCGGGATCTTTGAATCAAATCTGCATAAGATCGGACTTGATCCTTCAGGTATTGACCTGCTGGTGGTATCCCATGAACATCTGGATCATACAGGAGGCATAACGGCCCTGGTGAAAATGCAGACAGGTATTCCTGTTATCATGCCCGTGTCTTTATCAGAAACATTTAAAAAAAGGATGGTAAACCTTGGATTGAAACCTGTAATGGCAGAAGCTCCTTCAGAGATATGCCGCGACATTTATACATCAGGAGAATTCGATTACGGGATTCCTGAAGCAGCCCTGGTAATTGATACGAAGAAAGGACTTGTCGTGCTGACAGGTTGTGCACATCCGGGGATAGTCAATATGCTTACAAGGATACGTAAAGATTTCAATAAGGATATCTATTTGGTTTGCGGAGGATTTCACCTGATGAATAAATCTGAGGCAGAAACGAAGGCTATCATTCGAGAGATGAAGAATCTTGGTGTTGAAAAATGCGGAGCTACACACTGTACAGGCACAAAGCAGATAGATATTTTCAGAAACAGTTTCGGAGAGAATTTTGTTGAACTGGGAACCGGTAACAAAGTTGTAATTGAGTAAATTCAAAACTATTCGTACAGCAATGACCTGGCCGGATTCGCACTTGCAGCTTTGTAGGTACGGAAACTGATGGTAACAATAGCGATGACCATCGCAATAATCAATCCCGCCACGTACATAAGTATACCGGGACTGATCAAGAACCTGTTACCTTTATTACTCCAGGGATACCTGATATTGTCTCTTTAAGGGCTTCCTTTTTTCCCCCGGAGCATCCGCGTTTTCAATTATGAGCCCAACCGTGTTTATTAAAATGTACGACTTCTGTCTTTTAAATGATCTGAGGCTGTATTTTATAAATCTGCTTAGCATATGTCTTGAAAATTAAGAAGATAAGATGAAAACTGAACGGTCCCGGAATTTTATAATTCCGGTGATTCTTCCTAAAGTACTTTACGAATTTTTATTTGCTGCAGGGAAGTGGGAAAATAACCTTCTATGCAACGTTGCATATATTTTTCCGTCTTTGAAATGCTAATAAATCATAAGGGGCACCATAGTAAAATGTTGATCTTTCCCCGGACTAATATTTAAAAAATTACTCTATGTTTAATAACCTCTTAAAGCACAGCATCAGATCTTTTAAAAGACAGCGTGCATATGTAATAATAAATGTCCTTGGACTGGCAATAGGAATTGCCTGCAGTCTTCTCATCACTCTCTATGTGATTAATGAAGCCAGTTATGACAAATTCAATGTTAAAAAGGACAGGATATTCCGTGTCGTACTTAATGGCAAAATTGGCGGCCAGGAAATTACAGGTGCATATACTCCGGCAGTGATGGGTCCCACTCTTCCAAAGGAATTCCCCGAGGTTGAGGATTACCTCAGGATGTCTGGTGAGGGACCAACACCTGTTCAATATGAAGAACAGATCTATACCGATAATAATATCATACAGGCTGATTCTTCATTTTTTCATTTCTTCTCGATCCCGGTTCTCAAAGGAGATCCGGATAACCTTTTGAATAGTCCCCATAAGGTTGTTCTGTCAGAAAGTACTGCAAAGAAGTATTTCGGTGATGAAAATCCGATCGACAAGCTATTAAAGATCGGATCTGATACAACAAAATATGTTGTTACAGGGGTGATGGGAGATGTCCCTTCCAATTCTCATTTCGATGCCAGCATGATAACTTCCTTTCTGACCAACCCCAGATCGAAAGATCCTGAATGGCTGAACAACAGCTTCAGCCTTTATGTTCTTTTGAGACCCAATACAAGCGCAAAAGCAGTAGATGCCAAATTCAAGGATCTTGTGGTAAAATATGTGGGGCCCCAGTTACAGAAATTTACCGGCATAAGCATTGAAGAGTTTCTCAATAAAGGAAATAAGTACCAGTATTTTCTTCAGAATCTGCAGGATATTCATCTTGATAATACCATACAGGGTGGATTTAAAGCGCCCGGGGATCCTAAGTACCTCATCATATTCGGCAGTCTTGCAATTCTGATAGTGATCATTGCTGCTATTAATTTCATGAACCTGGCCACAGCACAGGCAACCCGAAGGGCTAAAGAAGTGGGGATAAAGAAAGTCGGAGGATCTACACGGGGAATGCTCATAACACAGTTTCTGACCGAATCAATGATGCTGTCATTAATATCACTGATCTTTGCCCTGGTTTTAATAAAGATAAGTCTGCCATATTTTAATAACCTGTTGGGAACTAAACTGGCTTTTAGCCTTTTTGCATCCTGGTATACGGTTCCTGTACTTCTTGGTTTCACCCTGATTGTCGGTCTTATGTCAGGAGGCTACCCGGCATTTTTCCTTTCATCTTTCAATCCATACGAGGTGCTTAAGGGTGAAGTAAGAAACAGTACTTCCAATGGCAGACTAAGAAGAATACTTGTTGTTTTCCAGTTCGCCGTTTCCATCCTGCTTATTGTGGGCACCCTGATAATGAACAGGCAGATCAAATATATGCTGAACAAGGATGTTGGTTTTAACAAGGAACAGGTTCTTGTAATTGAGAGGGCACATGTGATAGGCAACAGGATGAAGTCATTTAAGGAAAGTGTGAAGCAGTTGCCCGGTGTGATTGATATAGCAAGCTCTACAGCTATCCCCGGACGCACAAATAATAATAACGGTTACCTTTTGGAAGGAAGGAAGGATGAATCGTTCCTGATGGCTACAAGCTGGGTGGATTATGATTTTCTTGAGACATATGGTATGAAGCTTGATTCAGGCCGGAATTTCAATCAGTCATTTTCAACCGACAAACAAGCCTGCATTCTCAACGAAAGCGCCATGAAGAATTTTAATATTACCGACATGGGAAAGACCAGGGTGCTGAGACCAAATGACGACGGGATAGAATCAATACAGGTAATAGGAGTTGTAAAGAACTTTAATTTTGAATCACTGCGTAATCCCATACAGCCATATATACTTCTGCTTCAGGGTGAAAATAATTACTGGGGTTATATTTCCGTAAGACTTTCACCTGTAAAATATACAGCTACCATCAATGCCATCGAAAAGATATGGAAAGAGTATGCTTCAAACAGCCCGCTTCAGTATTATTTCCTTGATGCAGACTTTGAAAAGATGTACAGTCAGGAAAAGCAGAGTGCACATATGGCTATGATATTCTCATTACTTGCAATCTTTATCGCTGCTCTCGGATTGTTTGGCCTGACATCTTACACAGTGGAACAGAAAACCAAGGAAATAGGAGTAAGGAAAGCCATGGGATCGTCTGTTGCAGGTATTTACATGGTTATTTCAAAAGAAATAATACTTCTTGTCTCTATATCAGCTGTTATAGCCTGGCCAATTATTTATTACTACGCAGGCAGATGGCTTGAGAATTTCTATTATAAGATAAGCCTGGGCTTTTTCAGCTTTGTTGCGGGCCTGGTTATCGCGCTTGGCATTGCATTGCTGACCATTAGCTACAGGGTCATCAGGGCGGCAAAAGTCAATCCTGCACAGTCGCTGAAATATGAGTAAGGACTTAAGACGCAAGACGCCGGGAGCAAGACAAAAGTGCAAGCACATTATGTATTCCTGATAATTTAATTCATATACTTCTTGCTCTTGTTTCAAAAAATCATACCTTTGTAAGCGAATACTTACATTGATGAAGAAGCAAAATACAGAAATACGTCAGGAACAGATAAAGCAGGCAGTGCTAGATATAATTTATTCCGATGGACTGAGGAAGCTTTCAACAAGTAATCTGGCCAGGCACATCGGTATGAGTGAAGGGACGATCTTCAGGCATTTTGCAACCAAGCAGGATATTATTCTCTCGATTATTAAGGATGTGCAGACCGATTTCATCGGTTCTCTCCGCATTATAGCTAACTCAGATAGCGAACCTGAAAAGAGATTAAAGAGTTTTCTTTGCCAGACGGTGAATTATCTTACTCAGAACAAGGGCATAACGATGCTTATGTTTTCGGAAGTTTCCCTTAACAACGATGTTGCTTTAAGAAACAGTCTTTTACAGATATTTAATAACCAGCGGGCACTGGTGAGTAAAATAATACTCGACGGCATTGCCACCGGCATTTGGGATGAGAGTATTTTGGTGGAAGATGTCGCAATGTTATATATGGGGATTCCTATTTCACTGAATATTGAACTCATATTGAGCAGGGGAGAATTTCATGCCAGTGATTTTTGCCAGAGAATGTTGACTTTGTTGTTAAAGATTTTAAAGAGATAAAAAAATTTGCAGTAATTGTGAGTGATTACTTACATGGTATTTAAACGAATGTACTTAACATGAATTATCTGATCGGTGGAATTTCATTTATAGCCGCTTTTATTTTTTCACTGGGGGGAATTGGAGCAGCAATTATTCTGATCCCTGTCCTGGTTACACTTGGTGTTCCAATTACTGTAGCAAAGCCAGTGGGTTTATTTTATAATACTATAAGTTTGTCCGGTGCAAGTATTTCTAATATCAGGAACAGACTTCTTGACTTCAGGGGAGCCCTGCCTATAATTGTATCTTCTTTCATATTTGCAATAGCCGGAGCATGGTTTTCGCAAAAGGTACCAAAGAATATCATTCTGGCTCTGTTCGTATGCTTTTTACTTTTCTCGGGATTCATGTTTCTTTTTCATAAGAAAAGAAAACCGGATATTTACCGGGAAGATAATCCTGTGATCCGGCTGTTCATGATAGGGGGGCTTGCAGGCCTGTTATCAGGACTGCTTGGCATAGGTGGCGGGGGAATTATATCTCCTCTTCTGCTTATACTCGGTTTAAATCCCAAGAAGATAACTACAATCACTGCTTTTGTTGTTCCCTTTTCTTCCTTTTCAGGTTTCCTTACATATTGGAGTATAGGGGCAGTTGACTGGAAGCTTTCGGTTATAGCTGCTATAAGCGGACTGGCAGGTGCCACCATGGGTACAATTTTTATGCAAAAGAATCTGAATCCGGCCACAGTGAAAAAGATATTGGCAGTCATATTATTGCTTATGGCAGTTAAGCTTGGCTGGCCGGTACTTAGCTCTTTTGTCAGTTAAAAATGAGAATGAAATGGTAAGAAATTTATTGCTTCTTTTACTGATATTACTATCCGGATTAAGTCTTCAGGCTCAGTCCTGTCTAAACTCACAGAAATCTCCTGTAACCTTGAACGGTTATTCCCAGGTACGGTTTTCCGGCAACTTTGATGATAAGGATTCATTCTCAATTCGAAGATTGAAATTTTGGGTTCAGTCGTCCCCCTCCTTAATTAATAATTGGGGATTTAAGATACAAACCACTTTTTCAAGTAACCAGAATGAAAAGTTCTTTCTTCAGGATGTGATGGTTCATTATAAAAAGGGTCCGATACAGATTAAAATGGGCCAATTCGTTCCACAGTTCAGCCTGCTGCGGTTCCAGCCTGACTATAACATTCCTGTTGTTGAAAGAGCTGATGTCATTAATGTGCTGATACCAGACGGAACACTTGGCGGACGTGATCTGGGTGTTGAGGCAAATTATGGACCTGCAGGCAGCAATTGGCATGTGTGGCTTGGAGCATTTAATGGATATGGGATAAAGGAATATCGCATTAATAATTCAGGATTGCTTCTGACACATAAAACCGCATTCAATTTATTAAGCAATCATCTATATGCTGGGTACTCAATAATGTACCGGAAAACTGATATGCTTCAATTAACAGGAATCCTGCCTGATTCGGTACAATATACCGGTAATGATTACAGGTACAACCTTTTTGCCCTGATAAGTTTAAAAGGGTTACAAATGCAGGCTGAATACATAAAAGCTGATCTGGGAGGAAAGGAAACCGATGGATGGTATCTGATGGCATGGGCAAATCTTGGCAAAAGTCAACTGGTGGCTTCGTGGGATAATTACAACGATCTTATTATGAGTACTGAAAATACTCATACCCTTCATGTTGGATACAATTATCTTGCAAAAGGGGATAAGCTTAAATTCATGATCGATAACCGGTTTATGGAATATAGCAATCAATTGAGAGATTATTTTTTAACCCTTCAGGTACAACTGTTTTTTATGTGAAAGCTGGCACGAAGGGAAAGTATAACAAATGACAACTTAAAAATCACAACTATGGTAAATCCAAAAGAATGGCTCGAATTCGGGCAAAAATTTCACGGGCATAAATGTCCGGCAATGCCAATGGGCTTAAGGGTAGGAGCTGCAGCTCTAAACAAATTAGGAATTGATCGTGCCGGAGATGGTCAGGTTGTTGCCATTGTGGATCTGGGTAACGATCATTGTGCAACATGCTATGCAGATGGTTTGCAGGTAATCCTTGGCACAACTTTCGGTAAAGGAAATATAAAAAAGACACACAAAGGGAAATGGGCGGTAACCGTTGTCGACAGGCTGACAGGCAAGGCTGTAAGAGTAACCCCTAAAGCTGAGGCAATGCTTGCCAATAAACAGACCTCCTTCTTTAAGGATTACCGCGAAAAAGGCATTCCTGCCAGCAAGGTCCCTGATGAGGTTGTTGATCCTCTGGTAACTAATGTAATGGGGGCTCCTGATGAAAAGTTGATTAATATTTCGGAAGTCTTCGTTTATAAACTGAACGAACACCAGCATAGCTTCAATAGTTTTGTATGCGAAGAGTGTGGGGAAATGACTGTTATGGAATATGGTCGTATTAAAGGAGACAAAAAGGTTTGTATCGATTGTGCGGCTAAATAATCATATGTTTTCAAGTATCATAATTTGACAATTATTATAATCTGGTTAAATTTATAATTCGATATAAATTTTGACCGGATCATGATAAACAGAAGAAAATTCATTAACAGGATGTCACTTGCAGCAGCAGGGACAATGATACTCTCAAAACATCTGTATGCTTCGGGAAATTTAAAGCCTGAAGATTATGTTACAGTTGAGATACAGCACGGGAAGGTAAGAGGTATACGAACTGAAGGTGTCAATATTTTCAAAGGTATTCCGTATGCCGGCAGGATATCAGGAGACAGACGCTTCCGTCGTCCTGCAGCTTTGGAGCCGTGGACAGGTGTTCGGGATGCATTACAGCTTGGAGCACCTGCCATTCAGCCACCCAACCAGACATATGGTATCAATGAACCAAAACCGGCTGAAGATTGCCTGTTCCTTAATGTGTGGACACCTGCAAATGATAACAGGAAGAGGCCGGTGATGTTCTATAATCACGGCGGGGGCTTTTCAACAGGATCGGGTGGATCTGTGGCACAGGACGGTTCAAACCTGGCACGTAATTTTGATGTTGTGGTTGTGGAAACAAATCACCGGCTGGGTATTATGGGATATCTCTATCTTGATGAGATAGCGGGTGCTGATTATGCAGGATCCGGAAACATGGGTATGCTTGACATAGTGGATGGTCTTGACTGGGTTAGTAAAAATATTGACTCATTTGGGGGAGATCCGTCAAACGTTATGATATTCGGTGAATCAGGAGGAGGAGCAAAAACATCATGCCTTTATGCCATGCCATCGGCAGAATCCTTTTTTAACAAAGCTTCTATTGAAAGCGGCCCGGGTGTTCGTATGACGCCCCGTGAGGTTGCTGCACAAACCACCGCAATGGTTTTTAAAGAATTAGGAATAGCTCCAAGAGACTGGAACAAACTTATCGATGTTCCCGTTGCTGATCTGCTTAACCTGCAGATGAAACTGCCTTCACTTGCACCAAGGGTCAGGACAACAAATAAAAAAAGAGGAATAATGGAATCTTCTCCCGGTGGATTCTCCCCGGTGGTGGATGGTGTCGCTCTTCCTCATCATCCCTTTGACCCGGTGGCCCCACATATCTCAAAGGGAAAGCCACTGGTGGCAGGATGGAACGAAGATGAATATGCTTTTTTTGCCATGATGTCACCTGATAAAAGCATCTTTAAAATTGATTTTAACGGGTTGCCGGGAAAGTTGCAGCCACAGTTTGGTGAGGATACTAAACAGATAATCGATACATATCGTAAATCACGTCCGGATGCCTCGGCAGTGGATATCTACATAGCCATTCAGTCGATGAACATGATGGGACTTGGTTCGGTAGTCATTGCTGAAAAGAAGACTGAACAGCATGGAGCACCTGCTTATCTTTATAATTTCGGATATAAATCGGAAGTACTTATCCCCGGAACTGATCATCCCCTGGGTACTCCACATGCCATGGACATTACCTTTAAGTTCAATAATGAAGTGCCGCCCAAAGACGGTACTTCAGGCAAAAGCTATTTTGGCGGGTCAAGGCCAGAAAGATTTGTTGCCTCACATCATATGGCTGAGTTATGGACCACCTTTGCCCGCACCGGCAGACCTGCTGCCAAAGGTGTTCCGGAATGGCCGGCATATGACCTCGTAAAACGTCCGACCATGAGAATAGATACAAATTGCAAGGTCATTAATGACAGGTATGAAGCAGAACTTAAAATGTGGAGGGAAACCGGCAGGTTATAGATGGTTCTTCGCTCATCCCCGTATAAAGGATGAAATATAACTTCAGTGCTTTGTTATCTGTGATGAAGTGATTAACTTGGGATTAATTTTAACCATAAGAACTATGACAAACCGGAGAACCTTCATCAGAAATTCGGTCCTTGCGACCGGTGCATTAATGACATTACCTTCTTTCAGAATTGCGGATAGTGCGGATCCTAATATTAAAATATCACTTGCAGAGTGGTCTTTTAACAGGGCTCTTTATGCAGGTAAAATGGATCATCTTGACTTTCCCGGAATAGCCAAAAATGACTTTGGTATTTCAGCCGTTGAATACGTTAATGGGTTTTTCGGCGGCAAAAAAATGGATTTCAAAAAGGCAGGCAAAGACAAGGCCTATCTTGGAGAACTTTTAAAGAGAAGCCAGGATGCGGGTGTTTTTAATCACCTTATTATGGTGGATGACGAAGGGCCTCTTTCAACTACAGATGAGAAGGTAAGGCTGGAAGGTGTAGATAATCATAAAAAATGGATCGATGCTGCAAAATTTTTAGGTTGCCTTACTGTAAGGGTTAACCTTCATGGGGAAGGGGATCCGGAAGACCGCAAGAAGGCTTCCGTTGATTCATTGAGCAGACTGGGTGAATATGCTGATCCGATGCAGATCAATGTTGTAGTGGAAAATCACGGAAGCGTAACATCCAATGCAGAATGGCTAACCGATGTAATGAAGCAGGTCAATATGAAAAACATAGGCACACTGCCTGACTTCGGCAACTGGTGTATTTCACAAGCCTGGGGTACAATTCAGGATGGCTGCGAGGAGATGTACGACATATACAAAGGGGTAAAAATGTTACTTCCCTATGCAAAAGGGGTAAGCGCCAAAACATATGATTTCGATGATAATGGAGAACAGCCCCTCCTCGATTATAAGAGACTGATCGGCATTGTCAGGGATTCAGGCTTCAAAGGTTATATGGGCCTAGAATACGAAGGAACGACCCAGACCGATGAATATGAAGGTGTCAGCAGAACACAGAAGCTTGTTCAGAAGTATCTGTGATCTGCATGTAATACTCTGATTTCTGTTTTAATATCACTCCTTCGCTGCCAGAGCGTCTTTTACAGCAGTGGCTAGTTGCGTTGTCGGCCTGCCTATAAGTTTTGAAAGCTGATGTGTATCATCAAATAAAGCACCCTTTGAGGTTGCAACATCCCATCCTGCAATAGCTGTAGCATAACCTTCTGGTATACCGAAGTTTTTCAGAATGTCAGTATATTCCTTTTCAGAAAGATTCCTGTACGGGATGTCTTTCCCGGTCTGCTTTGATATTTCCGATGCCAGGTCCTTTAATGTATAGGCTTCATCACCTGCCAGTTCATAGACCTTTCCGGAATAATCCTTACCGGTTAAGACCACAGCTGCAGCCTCGGCATAATCCTCCCGTGTGGCAGATGAAATCCTGCCGTCACCTGCACTTCCCAGGACAGCACCACCCTTAATTGCATTGAGAGCTGAGCCGGTATAGTTTTCAGTATACCATCCGTTACGCAGAATTGTATAGTCGATACCGGATTTTCTGAGCATCTTTTCAGTTGCATAGTGTTCTCCGGCCAGGCTCAGTGATGATGTGTCTGCCCGTAATAGACTTGTATATACGATCCGTTTAACACCTGCTTTTTTTGCAGCTTCAATAACATTGGAATGCTGCCTTGATCTCTGTCCGACTTCGCTGGCCGATATGAGCAATAAACTTTCTATTCCCGAAAGTGCAGGTGCAAGGGTCTCAGGTTTATCATAGTCAAATTCCCTGACTTCAACACCCAGCCTGGCTGCTTTCTGAGGTGATCGAACCAGTGCTACAATGTTTGCAGGTGAAGTTCTTTGTTTAAGTTTTTCTGTTACCAGTGTTCCAAGGTGGCCTGTTGCCCCCGTTACTCCGATTTTCATATTGTTCTCCTTTCTTATAGTTACTTCATTTTCTTGTGTATCCTTATTTACTGTTAAGCAAATTTTTAAGGAAGTAAAAATTATTTTCCCAATCCAGTAAAACCATTAACTACCCAAAAAGTTTAATACTTAATATACGGTTTGATTGTTGGAAGATCGCTTGTAATTGACTGGATTAAGGTTTTAAATAAAATACGTGACGATAGATCAATATGTTATAGTGTCCAGGTTGGGATTTTTTAATCAGGAATCAGTTCCTTTCAGCATTAAATTTTGCAGTTTCATCCTGATTCTGGCAGACAAAACAGGGTTAACAGGTTATATCCTTTCTGGAATTATCTTGAAGACGGATTAAGAACAGGAACTCCTCAGAATGAAACAAGGACCGGCAAGAAAACTCTTTTTGCAGAGATCTACTCTGATGTTGATAAAACCCGTGAATTTGTGAATGCGATGAGTGGTATCCAGGCAGGCAATTTTAGAAAGCTGGCTACAGATTTTGATTTTTCAGGTTACAGATCTTTATGTGACCTGGGTGGAGCAGGTGCACATTTATCGATACAGGTTGCAGCGCAGAATCCATTTATGATATGCCTTTCATATGATTTGCCGGCGGTCGGTCCAATTGCCCTGGAAAATGTCAGTAAAATGGGGATGGCAGAGAGAGTAAAAGTACAGTCAGGAGATTTCTTTGTTGACCCGGTTCCCTCTGCTGATGTAATAACAATGGGTAATATTTTGCATGGTTTCGGACTGGAAGACAAGAAAAAACTTATAGGGCTGGCTTATGATGCTTTGCCAAAAGGTGGTGCCCTGGTAGCAATTGAGAACATTATAGACGATGAGAGAAGGGAGAACGCCTTTGGCTTAATGATGTCTCTTAATATGGTTATTGAATCACCTGAAGGGTTCGATTATACTGCTTCTGATTTCACAGGATGGGCCCTGGAAGCAGGATTCGTAAAAACCTCGGTCATGCCGTTAACAGGTCCAGCAAGTGCAGTGATCGCTATTAAATAATTCTCTTTAACGGTATTTCAATTTCCGATGGATCGTCAGGACTGTCTGAAATGAACCATTGATCTTTGATGAACTGGTCGTCAGCAATTTTATCGATAGACAGTTTTATATATTTCCCAATGGCCGACACGGCTACTTCTCCATCAGGGAGAAGTAGCTCTGCGGTACCTTCAAAGGAACGGGATCCTTCGCTTGTAACACGTCCGATTACTTTTAATTCCTGGTCAAGGGGTACGGGTTTCCTGTATTTAGTCTTCAGTTCCAAAGTCACTCCCCATAATTGTTCATCTTTCCCGTTATTAATAGCCCTTGCCATTGTTTCATCTAAAATGGTTGCTGCTATACCACCATGCATCCTGCCCGGATAACCCTGGTGTTCCTCCGACGGATTGATCAAAGCAACCAGTTCATTGTTATCAGTTTCATAGAATTTAGCCTGCAGTCCAAAGTCATTTTTTTCTCCGCATGCAAAACACATTTTTGAGCTGTGTTGTTTTCTCAGGACTTTATATTTCACGACTTGATTTAATTTCCGGTTAATCCTCTGGCTTTAAGCATTGGCTTGATATCAGGTGCATGTCCGATGAAATCGTAAAACATTTTGTTATAATCTTCGGTATTTCCACGTGAAAGGATCATGTCGCGGAAGCGTTGCCCGTTGGCTCTTGTAGCTCCTCCATTTTGCTCGAACCAGTTATATGCATCATCATCCAGCATTTCCGACCACAGATAGGCATAATATCCGGCAGCATATCCATTGGCCCAGATATGCAGGAAATAGCTTGACCTGTACCGTGGAGGTACCTGAGGAAGATCCAGATGGGTTCGTTTTAATGCCGAAGTTTCAAAATCATCAGCCGATTTTATTGAATCACCTGCAGGAATGGTATGCCATTCCATATCAAGTTCTGCAGCTGCCAGCAATTCAGTCAGTGCATAACCCTGGTTGAAAACCTGCGATTTCCTAAGCTTATCAACAAGTTTCTGAGGCATCGGTTCGCCTGTTTTGTAATTTACGGCGTAATGACGGAATATCTTTGGATCCAATGCCCAGTGTTCGTTAAACTGCGACGGCAGTTCCACAAAATCACGAGCCACATTTGTGCCTGAGAGACTGGGGTAGGTCTGATCAGCAAAGAAACCATGCAGGGCATGTCCAAATTCGTGGAACATGGTGGTCACATCATCAAAGCTGATTAATGCAGGTTCACCCGGAGCCGGTTTTGTGAAGTTACAGACATTATATATCACCGGTTTCGTTCCCAGTAATTTTGACTGTTCAATCAAATTGTTCATCCAGGCACCTCCTGACTTGTTGTCACGTTTGAAATAATCGCAATAGAATAAACCAAGTTCGCTGCTGTCTCTGTCATATACCGTGTAAACACGCATGTCATCCTGGTAAACCGGAATATCTGTCCTGCGTTTGAAAGTCAGTCCATACAACTGGTTTGCGGCATAAAACACCCCGTTTTCCAGTACATTGAACAATTCAAAGTAGGGTTTTACTTCATTCTCATCCAGGTCATACCTTGCTTTACGTATTTTCTCCGCATAGTAGTTCCAGTCCCATGGTTCCAGTTGTATTCCCGGGTTTTCCTTATTGATTAATGACTGAAGATCGGCAGCTTCCTTACGAGCTTTATTTGTGGATGCAGGGATGAGTTTCTTCAGGAAGGACTGGACTGCGTCGGGTGTTTTGGCCATTTGATCCTGTAATGCCCAGGCAGCATAATCGGGAAATCCAAGCAGATTTGCTTTTTCAGCCCGGATTTCAGCCAGCCGGATAATAGTTGCACGGGTATCATTTTTATCCCCTTTTTCAGCCCTGTTCCAGGATGCTTCAAATAATTTGTGACGTGTATCTCTGTTCTCAAGTGATTGCAGGGCTGGTTGCTGTGTCGTGTTTTGCAGGGGTATCAGCCATTTCCCTTTTTGCCCGGCAGCCTCAGCAGCCTGGGCAGCTGAATTTAAAGCTCCCTCCGAAAGACCTTTCAGGGCTTCACTGTTGTCTTCAACCAGCGCACCTGCTTTGGTGGCAGCCAATAACTGATTGGTAAATTTGGCACTAAGACCAGCTTCTTCTTCATTCAGCTTTTTCAGTTTTGCTTTGTCTTCTGACGAAAGGTTTGCACCTGCAAGCTTAAATTCAGTATTATAATATTCGAGCAATCGCACTGATTCCTTATCAAGACTAAGCTCATCTTTCTTCTGGTAAATCGTTTCAAATCTGTCAAAAAGCTTATCGTTAAGAAATATTGCATCCTGAAGTGCAGCCAGTTTCGGGGCAATATCTTCATTTAAGTTCTGCAGAACAGAATCGGTATTGGCTCCGGAAAGCATATTAAAAACCCCGTTGACACGACGCAATAGTTTGCCACTTTTTTCAAGGGCTACAAGCGTGTTATCAAATGTTGGAGGCTCCGGATTGTTGGCTATTGAATCTATTTCCGCCAATTGTTCCCTGAAGCCTTCTTTAAAGGCGGGAGCAAAGTCACTGTCTTTTATCTTGTTAAAATCAGGTGCATGGAAAGGCAGAGTACTCGCCTTCATAAACGGGTTTGAAGCCAGGTCTTTTTCGTTTTCCATTTTTTCCTTCTGAGATGAATTTGAGTTACATGCTGTTAAAAGCATTAAGAGAATGCCAGTTAATGTAAATGATAGTTTTTGCATCGTTTTTAATATTATGTTTCAGATCACTATAGAATGAATTCAGGAGAATAACATGATTTCATGAAACAGACACGAAATGTACAATTTTTTACAGAAAAGCATGAATTAGCTTTGCTTAATTCTCGTATTTGTTTCTTTGAAGAAACAGATAAATCATGAAAATTGTTTAGGAGACGGGAATCCGGGGAAGAGGAGTTAATGAAAAAAATAAGGTCAAAACTGTACCTTTAATTGAATAAGAACCAGGCTTTATTATCCGGTTAATTGTTCAGTTTCCCTGGTTAGTATCTTTTGGTTTTAAGCCTATGGGCGCAAAGATCATCAATGCAGAAACTAAGGACAAAGAAAGAAAAGCTCCTTTGTAACCTGCGGTACCGCCACCCATACTCGCAATCAGTGCTCCGGCAAGAGATGAACTTACAATAAGCCCCACACTGGTAAAAATCACTATTACTCCTTGTCCTGATGCCCGCGTATCTTCAGACGTTTCGTTATTGACGATATATCTTAAGGGCGCCCCTGTTAAAAATGAGAAACCAAGTCCCAGTACAGCTTCTGCTATATAGAAACTGGTTATGCTTTCGTGAGCTTTCCATATGCTTACCAGTCCTGCTGTAAGTATTGCCGTCCCGAATAACAATACATATTTTACGCCTGCGGCATCAATAAAACGACCGGCAAGTGGCGCGCCTATCAATAAAGCAGCAAGCATGGGGATGAGTGCAAAGCTGGCATTTGAATAGCTTATGTCGAACATTTCTTTGATGTACCCCGGAAGGAACATCATGGCAGTTTCACCAAGACCAGCACCAAAGGCTAACAGATAGGCAAGGATAAGTTGTTTGGATTTGAATAATTGAGTATTAATAAAAGGGTTCTCGCTTTTCTTCTGATAATATATAAGGAATAACAGGATTAAAAGAGAAATAATCAGATATGGGACGACCCTTACTGAGAGTAAGGAACTGATAAAGTCTTTAGTATTTATGTGGCTGACGGAATAAGCGAAAAGGCCAAGACATGAAATCAGCAAAAACATTCCCTTCCAGTCGAACGACACATTTTTCCCGGCTGTTTTTGCCGGAAAAAGTTTCAGAGAAGCAATAATCAATACTATCGACATCGGCAAATTGATCACAAAAACCCAATGCCAGCTGATCAATAAGAAAAGTCCCCCGATTAAAGGTCCCAGAATGAAGGCCAATCCATATACAGCGCCCAGTATTCCAAGAGCAGAGCCCTGTTTTTCTTTTGGAAACGAGTCTCCGATAACTGCTGTGGCAACCGGGAAGAAACCTCCTGATCCAAATCCCTGAATGCCTCGTCCTGCAATAAGAAGATTAAAGCTACCGGAAAATATTACTACCAGTGATCCAAGTCCAAAAATCATAATAGAGAGAATATAAATTATTTTCCTCCCGTAGCGATCAGAAAGACCAGCCAACATGGGTGTACTAATTAAATTGGAAAACACATATGCATTAATAACCCAGATTATTTCCCTTGAACTGACATGAAAAGATTTTTGAATTGCATTAATGGCAGGAGCCAGAAGCGCAATATCCATAGCCCCCATTAAAACCCCGAAGAAAAGTAATCCCAATAGTTTTTTATTCATCAGGATGTATATATCAAAGAGTGTGTCCGAAAAAACAATTTATAATCAAATTTCTTTTTTTGAATGTTCATTAATTCAGTCTGCAAATTTGAATAAGCTAATTGATTCATCCAAATTACAATGATATATCATAAAATAAAAACCACTTTGGTATTAATCCGGTGGAATTCAAAAGTCTTTCCTGTTCCTGCTGACTATCTGACGGCGTCCCGTTTTATTGTAACAAGTTTGGAGTTTTTAAGAGAATCAGGATCCTCTGGTTCATTATTATGTGATTGCAACCGGAAAGGCAACCTGGTATAGCTCATTTGTAAACTCTCCAACTCTATCTCCTCTTTGCACTTGCCCGGTTGATGAAATGCTTCCCGGAAGCTGTCTGATATATATGATTCCATAACAGATTCAACAAGAGATACGGATTCTTATAAGTCAGAAATTTTGGAAGTCAGTATTATTATATTTCATTGAATTTTAATTTTCAATTGTGCCACTCATTTCCTATGTTTAAGCTGAATTAAAATCATATATTGGTATGTATAGGATAATATTAACAACTCTGCTGTTCTTTTTGTTTGGAGTATCATACTCTCAGACAGAAGCCTTATGGCTCAGGTATCCGGTGATATCGCCTGATGGTCAGAAAATTGCATTTACATATAAAGGAGATATTTATACTGTATCATCATCAGGAGGACCTGCTACCGCGATCACCTACCATGAGGCCGAGGATTTCATGCCCGTATGGAGCAAAGACGGGAAAAAGATTGCATTTGCATCCGACAGGTATGGCAATTTTGATATTTTTATTGTTACTGCCGACGGAGGTGAACCAAAACGTCTTACATATCATTCAGCAGATGAATATCCATATGCTTTCACTTCCGATGATAATGCGGTAATTTTCGGGGCAAACAGGCCTGATGGCATTGGAATCAGGGAGTATCCTGCCAGTTATCAGCCACAGGTCTATACAGTTCCCGTAACTGGTGGCAGAGTAAACAGGTTGTGGCAGTTTGCAGCCGAAGATATCAACGTGAACAGGGAAGGAGATTTGTATCTTTACCAGGACTTAAAGGGAGGTGAGAATGAGTGGAGAAAGCACCATCATTCATCTGTTGCTAAGGATATCTGGATGTACGACAAAGGGAAAGACCAATACAGCAGGCTGACTGTCTTCAAGGGTGAAGACCGCAACCCGGTCTTTTCTCCCGATGAAAAATCAGTCTATTACCTTAGTGAACAAAGCGGGAGCTTCAACGTATATTCATTACTGCTGACAGATCCGTCACATATAAAACAGGTTACCTTTTTCAGGAATAACCCTGTACGTTTTTTAAGTTCCTCTGACAACGGGACATTGTGTTTTGCTTATGACGGGTTCATCTATCGCACGAAACCGGGTGATAAACCACAAAAACTTAATGTTGTTATTCATACAGCCGGGAAAACAAATAATGAAAAGGTGACTGAGATTAACGGGAATGTGAGCGAAATGACCGTTTCACCCAACGGAAAAGAAATTGCATTTATCGTAAGGGGGGAGGTCTTCGTTTCTTCAGTTGACGGAGGTATTACGAAGCGTATAACAAATACCCCTGAGGAAGAAAGATACCTCAATTTTTCCCCCACGGGAGATACCATCCTGTATGCAGCTCAACGAGGGAATAACTGGGTAATTTATGCAGCTACGAAGCAAAGAAAGGAAGAACCTTATTTTTATGCATCAACTCTTATCAGGGAAGAACCCTTAATAAGTAATTCTCATGATTGCTACCAGCCCAGGATGTCCCCGGATGGCAAGGAAATCGCTTATGTCGAAGACCGAAGATCATTGAAAGTATATAATCTGCTAACAAAGCAATCCCGCGAACTTCTCTCTCCCGATAACATGTTCTATATGTCGGACCATGACCAGTATTTCAGATGGAGTCCCG
>Ga0315535_1001035_pt1 | contig 18974 bp, 20 predicted proteins | sample SalMarSW160220MG_2_FD_203092 | JGI IMG/M metagenome (GOLD analysis project Ga0315535, IMG submission 203092) | Salt marsh sediment microbial communities from the Plum Island Ecosystem LTER, Massachusetts, United States - Salt Marsh Sediment SW1602-20 ... | reverse complement strand
TAGCTATCCCACGCTGATAAGTCACTGAAAAGACCAGCCCGGAGCCTCGGAACGGAAGAAATGGCTTTCCCCCGGAGCGTCCCCCGGGAGGGACCCGATGCCTCCCGCTCCGCAGGAAGAGACTCACTCATTCCTGATAATTCTTTTTGAGATTTCTGCTTGACAAGCCAAATGGGCAGAGTAGACTTGAAAGCAGTTTGTGAAGATTCGGTCTGAATTGCATGTTTCCACTGAAACGACGAAGCAGGCGAATTCTTCGAAATCCAAAGACGGCTACTTTGGAATCACCGGGACACAGAGACGACCGCCCCTCTTCATTCGGGCTCTCATGATCTTGAAGAGCAATGAAGAACATCAGACCTGTTTTCTGAAGGAACGCAGACTTTTTTTCGAGGGCATTTTCTTTATGCCCATTGGTCCCACCTCCAGAGGAATTGGGGAAAAGCAAAGACCTTCTGGCCTCTCCGTGAATCTACGGTGAATGAATTTCATTTAGTCAAGACAGCCAACCTCTGACAGTAGTGATGTCCGGGGGAATGAATATGCCTGGTCAAGTCTTACACGATTTTCTGTATGTTGGTGTATTTCTCGTTGTCGGGGTGATTTTTGCCCTCACCCCCATAGTAGTCTCATGGCTCATAGCGCCCCGAAGCGAGAGTGCGAAGCGGGCAGAGACGTATGAAAGCGGCATGACCGCGCTCGGCAGTGCCTGGATCCAATTCAGCGTCGCCTACTACATCTACACCTTGATATTCCTCGCCTTCGACGTGGACGTCCTCTATCTGTTTCCGGTGGCCTTGATTTACGGCAAGCAATTCATTTTCCGCGATTTTCTCGAAATTGTCATCTTCGTTTTCATTCTTTCCCTGGCCATCGTTTACGCCTGGCGGAAAGGGGTTTTCAAATGGCAGTCAAGAAGATAGCGCCTGGTCCGCGCGTACACTTGGCGGTCCTGGAGGAAGTTCTGAATCTCTGCCGGGCCAATTCTCTCTGGCCCATGACCTTCGGCCTGGCCTGCTGCGCCATCGAGATGATGGCCACCGGCGCCAGCCGTTTCGATCTGGATCGTTTCGGGGCCGCCGTATTTCGACCTTCACCCAGGCAGTCCGACCTCATGATTGTGGCTGGAACCATCTCCAAGAAGATGGCCCCCACCATCGTCACGCTCTGGGAGCAGATGCCTGCGCCGAAATGGTGCATGGCCATGGGCAACTGCGCCATCTCCGGCGGACCGTTTGAATTCGAAGGTCAGTATGCCATTGTCCCGGGCGCTGATCTTCTCGTTCCGGTCGACGTCTATGTGCCGGGCTGTCCGCCCCGGCCGGAAGGGCTGATTCAGGGATTCCTTTCGTTGGAAGACAAGATTACCAAAGGCGAAAAACGCAATGTCATTAGAAGATTTAAAAAAAGAGCTGGAAGAAATCGTTGAGCCGTCCTCCGTTCACACGCGGGACTACGACAGGAACGGCTGCCTGCTGGAGATACGTGCGGAACGCAGCCGACTGCTGTCGATAGCCCAGGCTGCCCGCGATGCCGGTTTCTTTCTGGAATTCATTACCGCCGTGGACTTTACCGAAGGGCCGATCGCAGTCTACCAGTTCAACGAATGCAATGCGGTCTCCCGGATTCAGGTAAAGGTGCAGCTGGCCAGGGGGGAATCGCTTCCGAGCATCGGCCGTGTTTATGACGCGGCCTTGTGGTACGAGCGGGAAGTATTCGATCTCTTTGGTATTCGTTTCGACAACCATCCGGATCTCCGACGGCTGCTGCTGCCGGAGGATGCCGATTTCCATCCGCTTCTCAAGGAATACGGCAAGGTGCATGCTTTCAGGAGCGCGAGAGAGATCTATGTCGACCAGGACGCCTGAAACCGTAACGGAGCACACCTTCTATCTGAACCTGGGTCCCCAGCATCCGAGCACCCACGGAGTTTTGCGGCTCTTTGTCAAACTCGACGGCGAATACGTGATGGAGGTGGATCCCATTATCGGCTATGGCCACCGCGGTCACGAAAAAATGGCTGAAAGCCACTTCTACGAGCAATTCCTGCCGAACACCCCCCGGATGGACTACCTTTCCGGCATGCTGTTCAACCATGCGTATGTGGCGGCAGTGGAGAAGATGACCGGCATCAAGCCGCCGCCCCGGGCCGAGTACATCCGGGTCGTCTGCGCCGAACTCAACCGGGTGGCCAGCCATCTCATGTGGCTGGGCGCCTACTTGATGGATCTGGGGGGAGTAACCCCGTTCTTTTACGCCTTCGATGATCGGGAAAATATCCTGGACATTCTGGACCGGGTCTCCGGTTCCCGCCTTACGTACAACTACTGCCGCTTCGGCGGGGTGGCCAGGGACGTCGATGACACGTTCATCGGAGCCACCCGGGACTTCATAAAAAGACTGCGGGGCCGCTGGAAGGACTACAACAACCTGGTAACCAAAAACGTCATCTTTATCCACCGGACCCGGGACGTGGGGGTGATCGATAAGGATATCGCACTGCGTTTCGGCTGCACCGGTCCGGTATTAAGGGCTGCCGGGGTGCCTTACGACGTACGAAGGGTGGAACCCTATTCCGTTTACAGCGAGTTGGATTTCGAGATCCCGACGGGCGTCAACGGCGACGCCCTCGACCGGTACATGATTCGCCTGCGGGAGATGGAGCAAAGCCTCCGCATTATCGAGCAGGCACTGGATCGACTGCCGGGCGGACCGATAAGAACACCGACGCCCAACAAGGTGCGGCCGCCGAAGGGCGATTATTATTTCGCAGCGGAATCTGCCCGGGGCGCCCTCGGGTACTATATAGTGAGCGACGGCAGTGAATATCCTTACCGCCTCAAGGTCAGGGTGCCTTCATACGGCAACCTGCAGACGCTCACCGAGGTACTGCCCGGTACCCTGGTGGCCGACACGATCTGCATCCTCGGGAGCATAGACATCGTGGTACCGGAGATCGATCGATAGCACGTGAGGGAAGACAAGTATGAATGCCGCTTGGCACTATCTGGTCGGCACGCTCGGCCCTGACCTGGCCAGGATTATCCTGGGTCTCGTGGGCATACTGGTATTGGTACAACTGAACGCTGTATTTCTGGTATGGCTGGAGCGCAAGGTCGCCGGTCACATCCAGGCCCGGCTGGGCCCCATGGAAGTGGGACCGCACGGCATCCTCCAGACCATAGTCGACGGGATAAAGCTCGTCAGCAAAGAGCTCATCACCCCCCGCCATGTGGACCGGAAACTCTTCGTCCTGGCGCCCATAGTGGTATTTCTGCCGGCCATGGTGGGCCTTGTGGTGATTCCTTTCAGCAGGCATTTGCAGGTACGGGACCTGAATGTGGGCCTGCTCCTGATCTTCGCTTTTTCCAGTTTTAATGTGCTGGCCATTCTCATGGGCGGCTGGGCCGCCAACAACAAGTATTCTCTGATGGGAGCTATCCGCTCGGTGGCGCAGAATGTGGCCTACGAGATTCCCTTGCTGCTGACCGTGGTGAGCGTGCTGCTCTGGTCCGACAGCCTCCGGATGTCGAGCATTGTGAATTCCCAGGCTCAGGTGTGGAACGTGGTCTGGATGCCGGTAGCCGCCCTGATTTTCATGATCTGCGCAACCGCGGAAACGAACAGGGCGCCCTTTGATATCCCGGAGGCCGAATCCGAACTGGTGGGCGGCTTCCATACGGAATACAGCGGCATGCGTTTCGCCCTGTTTTTTCTGGCGGAGTATTCCAACATCTTCATCGAGGCGGCGGTTGCCACAACGCTCTTTTTCGGCGGATGGAGAGGCCCGCTGCTGCCCGGCGTGGTATGGTTCTTCCTCAAGACCTATGCCCTTATATTCGTAGTCATGTGGGTCAGATGGACCTTTCCGCGACTGCGGTTCGATCAACTCATGAACTTTTGCTGGAAGATCCTGATTCCGGCGGCCCTCATCCATCTGGTCGTCTACGCCGGCATCCTGGAACTGGTAAAGTAGAGAAGGTGCGGAGACAGAGACTCTATGGGGATGCTCAAAGAAATCATTGAAGGCGGCTGGAGCCTGATCGCAGGGATGGGGGTAACCTTTCGGCGTATATACCGTCCTGTGGTTACGGTGCAGTATCCGCGCACGCAAATAGAGATGAGCCCGGGTTACCGGGGGCACATCGAGTTCAAAAAATTTCCCGAGACCGGCACCCACAACTGCGTTGCTTGCAGCATATGCATGCAACTGTGCCCCACCAACGTCATCAAGGTTCAGGGGGAAAAGCCGAATGCGCACGCGGAGAAGCGATGCAGCGCGTACTTTATCGACTTTTCTCACTGCAGTCTTTGCGGTCTGTGCGTGGCCAACTGCCCCACCCGGACCCTCAAGTTTTCCGACGAATACGAAATGAGCCACTATTGTCGCTGGGAGAGCGTGGTGGATCTCGTTCAACGCCTGGAGGAGTCAGCATGAACACGCTCCAGAGTCTGGTTCACCCGCATCTGATTGCCCAGATAGGGTTCGCCTTCGTCGTGACCCTCAGCTTTGCGGGCGCGCTGATCGCCGTGCTGCCCCGCAACATTCTCCACAATGTGCTGGGGCTGATTCTCTGCCTTACGGGGGTAGCGGGCCTGTTCCTATACCTGGGCAGCCCCTTCATCGCCCTCATGGAACTGCTCATTTATGTCGGCGCCATCTGCATTTCCATGGTTTTTGCCATCATGCTTTCGAGACCTTTGCACCTGAGTCTTCCCGCGCGGCGTCCGCGTAAGGTGGTCCTGGCCCTGGCAGTGGGTGCAGGAGTTTTCATCATGCTGAATGCCCTGGTATTTCGTACTGGGTGGCATCCGGCCGCAACCCGCGGCGCCGACTGGTCCATTGCCGGGCTGGGCGGCTACCTCCTCACCCGCTACGAGCTGGTTTTTGAGGTGATTTCGCTGCTGCTGCTGGTCTCGATCCTCGGCGCCATAATCATTACCGGTCACATCGGCAGGAGGCCCAATGAATAGTCTTTACACCTATCTTTTTATAGCAATCCTGTTATTCACACTCGGGATCGTGGCCGTTTTTCTCCGCCGGTCCCTTATCGGCATGCTGATCGGCATCGAACTCATGCTCAACGCCGCCAACATCAATTTCATGGCGTTCAACCGCTATCTCGCCCCCGACCCGCTGATCGGCCAGATCTATACGGTTTTCATTATGGGCATAGCAGCGGCGGAAGCGGCCATTGCGCTGAGCATCATTATAGCGGTCTTCCACAAGTTCCACTCCATTGACGTGGAGCAGGCCCGCGAACTGCGAGGCTAGGTATGATATCCTCCTGGATCCATGACCCGACTCTGGTGGCAGTCACCCTGGCGACGTTTCTGCCGTTTGTCTCGATGGTGCTGATCATAATCTTCACCAGACCCAATCCAAGGCTGTCCTCCGGCATTTCCCTGGCCGCGGTGAGTATCTCTCTCATCTGCGCCGTCTCTCTGCTGATCCGCTACTGGCACCTCGGTGAACCCATCCAGTACAGCGGAAAATGGCTCGTATCGGGAAACGTGCACATTTCCTTCGGTTTTCTGCTGGACCATCTGAGCCTGCTCATGCTCACCATTGTGGCTGTGATCAGTTTCCTGGTCCAGGTCTACTCCCTGGGCTACATGGCCGGTGATCCCGGATTTTCCCGCTATTATGCCTTTCAGTCCCTTTTTGCCTGGGCCATGCTGACCCTGTGCGTCTCCAAGAACATGCTGCAGCTGTACATCTTCTGGGAACTGGTGGGTCTGGCATCTTATCTGCTCATAGGGTTTTACTATCAGAAATTCAGCGCCTCCGAGGCCGGCAAGAAGGCCCTCGTGATGACCCGCCTGGGAGATATCGCCTTTTTCATCGGGCTGGTTCTGGTCCTTCTCAACTTCGGAAACCTGGACATCCTGGAGATGAACGGCCCCAATCTGACCGCCGGAATGTCACCCGCGCTGATTACCGTGTGCGCCTTCCTTATCTTCGGCGGGGTTGTGGGCAAAAGCGCGCAGTTTCCCCTCCTGACGTGGCTTCCGGACGCCATGGAAGGACCCACGCCGGTAAGCGCCCTGCTCCACTCGGCCACCATGGTGGCGGCCGGCGTCTACATGTTTGCCCGCATTTTCCCTTTTTTCAGCCATTCCGCCGTGGCCATGGGCTTTTTCCTGGCCACCGGCACCGTCACGATGCTGCTTGCCTCCACCATGGCCATGGTGACCCGCGACATCAAACAGGTATGGGCATACTCCACCATCAGTCAACTGGGTTATATGGTAATGGGCCTTGCAGCAGGGAGCCTGTTCGCCGGGGTGTTTCACCTGACCACCCATGCCGGCTTCAAGGCCCTCCTCTTCCTCTGCTCCGGGGTTTTCATTCACCATTTCGAGACCAACGACATGTACGAAATCGGCCGACACGGCGGCCGCGGCCTGAAAGTCCCCATGGTCTGCATGATAGTCGGCGGCGCCGCCCTTTCCGGGCTGCCCCCCTTTTCCGGATTTTTCAGCAAAGAGACCATCATGGGGGCGCTGGCGGAGCTCCATAATCCCATCTGGCTTCTTGTCGCGCTGCTGGGCGTTTTTTTCACCGCCTATTACACGTTCCGGCTGTTGTTCATCATTCTCTTTCCCGACAAAATGGAAGCCGTGCACCATGAAGGGCACGGCGATCATGCAACTCTTTACTGGATCATGGGCTGGCCGCTTATCATCCTGGCGGCGGTTACCGTAATGCTGGGCTTCTTCGAGGCCCCGCTGAGAGACTTCCTGCTGGGACACTACGCAACGGCTGCAACCCACGAAGGCGGTCATCATGGTTGGGTGCTCTACGTCTCCATCGCCCTGGGTCTGTCGGGGATCGGTCTGACGTGGCTTGAATTCGGCCGCAGGGGCTCTGCTCAAATCGGTTTTGTGGAACGCATTCCCCCGCTTTGCAGGCTTTTTGCCGAGCGGTGGTACATCGACCGTTTCTACCGGCTGTTCCTCGACTATGTTATTTACGGGATTGTGTCCAACCTCTTCACCAGAAACGACCGGCGGGTCATAGACGGCGGCATCGACGGGGTCTCCAGGGCCACGATCGGAACCGGCCGGATGCTCTCTTTCCTGCAGTCCGGGATGCTCCAATACAACCTGATGGTGATGTTCGCGGTCCTGGGCCTGGTAGCACTTTACTTTTTCTTTTAGGATGAAAAGCTCATGAATGTGGAGTTTGCCAACTTTCCTTTTCTTACCGCTATCCTGCTGAGTTGTGTGGTCGGACTGCTGGTAATCCTCTTTATTCCTGATGAGCGGAAGATGCTGATCAAATGGGTCAGCCTTGTCTTTTCAGGGATCACCCTGGCAATCGCTCTCTACCTCTTTCTTGCCTACGATGATCAGAAGGGGGGCCTCCAGTTCGCCGAAAAGCTCGTGTGGGTAAAATCCCTGGGCATATCCTATTTCAACGGGGCCGACGGTTTCAATCTGCCCATGCTCCTGCTGACCGGTATCGTCTTTGTTACCGGGGTGCTCACCATGTGGGAGATGGAGAATCGGGTGAAGGAATTCTTTTCTCTCCTCTTTCTCCTGCTGTCCGGCGTTTTCGGCCTTTTCATGAGCATGGATCTCTTTTTCATTTTTGTCTGGTACGATGTGTCCCTGTTCCCCATGTACCTGCTCATCGCCATCTGGGGCAGCACCCGGAAAGAATACGGCGCCATGAAGCTGACGCTTTACCTGCTGGCGGGGAGCGCCCTGGTTCTGCCCGGCATTCTCTACCTTTACGCGAATTCCGGCCTGCATTCCTTCGATATCCCCTCCCTGATGCAGCCCGGAACCTTTACCGCCGCCCAGCAGAAATTCGCCTTCATATTGCTCTACCTGGGATTCGGCATCCTCGCCGGCGTGTGGCCCTTCCATACCTGGTCGCCCGTGGGTCATTCGGCGGCGCCCACCTCGGTCAGCATGGTTCACGCAGGGGTGCTCATGAAGCTCGGGGCATTCGGAATCCTGCGGGTGGCGTTGTTCCTCTGTCCCGAGGGATGGCAGTACTGGGCACAGCTCATGGCCCTGCTTGCCACGTGCGGCATCGTCTACGGTACCTTTGTGGGACTGGCCCAGACCGACCTCAAATACGTGATCGGTTATTCCAGCGTCTCTCATATGGGAATCGTTGGGCTCGGTCTGGCCACTGTCTCCGTGGATGGATTGAACGGCGCCGTGTTCCAGATGTTCGCCCATGGGATCATGACCGCCCTGCTCTTCTCCTCGGTGGGCTACATTTACGACCGGACCCATTCAAAAATGATCCCCGAGCTCGGAGGGCTGAGCAAGACCATGCCGGTGGCTTCCGGCTTTTTCATCTTCGGGGCCTTTGCCGGCATCGGTATCCCGTGCCTGGCCAACTTCTGGGCGGAGTTCCTGGTTTTCATCTCCGCGTTGAAGGTCTATCCCATAGAGGGCGTACTTGCCGTCTGTGCCCTGGTGGTCAGCGCCCTCTTCATGCTTCGAGCCGTCCAGCGTACCTTCTTCGGAGAAAGGATGAAACGCTTCGACCAGCTTCATGACATGACATTCGGCCTGGCCATACCCAGGATCATCCTGGCTGCGGTCATAGTTATCTTCGGACTGTTTCCATCGTTTATGCTCAATGTGGTGCAGACCTCCGTTATTCCCTTTATCCATGGATTGCCGTGATGAATTGGATTCTCTTTATTCCTGAGCTCTATTTCCTGTTGATGGCCCTCGCCCTTTTCGGTCTGTCGGTGGCGGGGCGTCCCAACCCCAGGCGTGACTATTTTGCCTCTCTTTTCCTTTCCGGCGTTGGGGTGCTGGTATGCCTGGCTTCCGTAAGGCTCCACGGCACGATCTTCTTCGAGGCCTACCGGGTGGATCTGTTTTCCCAGGTGTTTAAAAGCATCCTGAGCATGGCCCTCTTTCTGGTGATTTGCCTCTGCACCGAGTTGAACGGCATCGAGCAGAGGTATCACCCGGAATTCTTCCTGTTCCTGACCATTTCCACCGTGGGGATGATGATGCTGGTCAGCAGCGTTGAGCTGCTCACCATCTACGTGGCCCTGGAGGTCTCCAGCTATTCCCTGTACATCCTTGTTCCCATGAGGAAGGGAGAGGGCTCGCAGGTGGAGGCCGGAATCAAATACCTCATGGTCGGCGCCTCGGCGTCCGCGGTAATGCTGTTCGGCCTGTCCTACATCTTCGGGGTGACGCACACCACCTACGTGGCGGAAATCATCAAGGTTCTGCCCGAGCTCATGACCTCACCGGCGGCTGTCGTGGGTCTGCTCCTTGTGCTCTGCGGCTTCTTTTTCAAGCTGGCCGTATTCCCGTTCCATTTCTGGGCCCCCGATGTCTATCAGGGCGCTGCGAACCAGGTTGCCGCCTACATCGCCACAGCTTCAAAAGTGGCGGCCATAGCCATTATCGTGCGCGTGGTGTCTCTGAGCGGGGGCGGCAGCCTCTATCTGGTCCATGTGCTGGTCATACTCTCCATCGCCTCAATGACCGTAGGAAACCTGGTGGCCATCATGCAGAAAGACCTCAAGCGGCTGCTGGCGTACTCGGCCATCTCCCACGCCGGTTACGTGCTGATCGGGATCCTCTCCATGAGCGATGCAGGATATTCGGGCGCGATCTTTTACGCAGCCGCCTACATGCTGATGAGCCTTTCCTGTTTCCTGGTGGTGGTCAAAGTCGCTCATGACGGAAGTAATCTGGAAATTTCTCAGCTGGCCGGACTCCACCGCAGATCTCCCATTTTGGCCCTGGTCCTGATGCTCTCGATTTTCAGTCTGGCGGGCATTCCGCCGACCATCGGTTTTACGGGAAAATTTCTGGTATTTGCGGCGGCAGTCGCAAAAGGCTATGTGGTGCTGGTCATCATCGCCATGCTGAACGTCACCATATCGCTCTATTACTACCTGCTGGTGATCAAGGCGGCTTACCTGACGGAGCCGGAAGGAGAACTTCCCGGACTGCGGGTATCTCTGCCGACCAAGATCCTCAGCGGCACGCTGGTGACCGCCATGGTCGTGCTGGGTGTTTACCCCACCCAGCTTCTGAAAGTTGCGCTTGCCGCAGCCAGGGCGCTTATGTGAGGCAAATGGAATGGCTTTAACCTTATTGAAAAGGAAACCCTGTGAAAGCAGACTGGAAAACCGCGTCGGCGCCGAGCCCGATGCCTCGAAATTCTGCCTCCCATCCGAAACGCGTCCATGCATAACGGTCTGTTATCATTCCGAGAGCTGCATGTACGATTGCAAAAGCGTGCGGGAGGCCCTGGAAGAAGAAATCAGGGCCAGGAATCTCGGCATCCTAGTCAAACCGATGAAAGCGGGGTGTGAAGGAGATTGCCCGTACGGTGCATTGTTGGGATTTCCCCAGAAGGGGTTTTTCTACCGGGGCGTGACCGCCGATCGGGCAAGAGAGGTGGTCGCCGAAACGCTGCTGATGGGCCATATTCTTTTCGATCTGCTCTTCATAGATCCGTTCAAATCAACCTCCGGACTTATCCTCTACGATCGTCCTTCCAGATTTATCGCCACCATAGACGAGAGCTTCTGCATGGTGCAGGTGTCCAGATATTTTGTCAAATTCAATGAAGGGGTCTCCTGCGGCAAATGCACACCCTGCAGGGTAGGCTCCGTGGAACTCGGCGAAATCCTTGACAGGGTCATCCAGGGAAAAGCCCGGTTCGAGGACCTCAAGCGGCTGGAACTGATCGGTACAGCCATGCAGGAAACCCCTTACTGTGATTTTGCGCGAGTCTGCAGCGGACCTGTCCTTACGGCCCTGCAGTATTTCAGGGCCGAGTTTGAGCTGCATGTGGATGAACACATCTGCCCGGCGGGGGTTTGTGAAGCGCTGGTGAACAAGCCGCCGGAGAAAACGCAAAAACCGGCCGAAGGATAATCCTCGAAATCAGGTTTTCCAACGAGCAATAGAATGCCGGTCCACACCTCGCAGTTCCCTTTAGAAAAAAGAGACAAAAAAGGTGAACGCGACCCCTCATCGATTGCTGTCCTCCTGATCTACCCGTATTTCTTTACTCATGCCCCGAATGCCATGCTCTTTCACCCCTTGGGGATCGCCCAACTGGCAGCTGTTCTACGGGAGCAGGGATTGTCCGCGCAGGTGATCGATTGTACCTTTGAACATCGTGAAGAGGTGATTTCCAAAATCACAGCTGCCCGTCCGCGCATCATAGGCGTTTATATCATGCTGTCCATGTCGGAAAATGCCTTAAACCTGGCCCGGGAAATACGAGACCTTCTGCCGGAAACACTGCTGGTGTGCGGCGGCCCGCTGCCGACCTTAAGACCCGGCCGTTTTTCAGATGCCTTCGATCTGATTTTCTGCGGTGAAGCGGGTGAATCCTTTCCGCGCTTTTGCCGGGATTATATGGAATTCCCAGGGTCTTTAAGAGATCTTTCCACTTTTTTAAAAAGGCCGGAAGATTATCCCGGACTCTGTTACAGGGATCCCGCGAGTGCAAAATTAGTCCGGACCCCTTCTCGGGCCTCTGACGAAAAGGCGCTTGACCGGCTACCCCTTCCCGACCGGAGCGATTATGACCATTCCAGGTACCAGCGGTTTTGGATGGAACTGGAAGGGTTTTCTCTTGCCGGCATCATGACCAGCTATGGTTGCCCTTTTGCCTGTGATTTCTGCTCAAAACCGATCTTCGGCAATCGCTTTCGTCGACGCAGTATGGATCGGATCTTTCAGGAGATCCGGGATATCAAACATCGCGGCTATACCGGCCTCTGGATAGCCGATGACTGTTTCAGCCTGGATCCGGCACATGTCCGCTCCTTTTGCCGGCGGATGATATCTGAAGATCTGGATATGAAATGGTTCTGTCTCTCCCGGGTGGACAGGATCACCCGGAACGATATCGACCTGTGGGAGGCCGCGGGATGCCGGAAGGTGTTTTTCGGGCTGGAATCCGGCTGCAACGAGGTCCTGGAATTAATGAACAAAAAGACCACCACGGAGGTGGCCGAACAGACCGTCAGATGGTTTGCCGAGAGTAATATTCGTACCGCCGGGTTCTTTATCGTGGGCTATCCGGGTGAGACCTATGCATCCATCGAAGCCACATTCGAGTGGGCCCTTTCCCTGCCGCTGGATGAAATTTCCTTTACCGTCCCATTTCCTCTACCCGGCGCGCCGCTTTATTCCAAGGTTATGAAGATAGATACAGGATTCGACTGGCAATATGAGAATGAAAATCGGATGAGCTACCAGTCTGATTTTGACGAAGACTACCTGAGAAGACGTATCGAGACCGTTTATGAGCAGTTTAAGTCACGGCGCAAGGCCTTCAGGCCGCAGGTAACTCTCTAGATATCCAGGATAACCCTTTGCTGCCTCTTTCCGAAAATCTGTACCTGATCCATCCCTTCTCAGCGGGAGAAGGAAAAACCAGGGCTATGGCCAAGGGCCCTGTCCTCTGTTACCGGGATCATATCTTTGCCGGAGAATCGGCCGGGTTCGGGCTCCCGGTCTTGAAAACCGCCCGGCAGACCATCTTCCCGTCACTGGCTTCTTCACGAAGCCTTCAATCTCGGGTGATTGAAACAGTCTATCACCTGAATCTAACGAACACCTGGCAGATACTGCGGTTCAAAGTCCCTCCGGCCTTCACCATCTTGATGGAGGGCATAGTCAGGAGGTATATGGAGCACCCTCGGCTCCAGCGATCCCTCTTGAAAATTCGCCGGGTATTGTGCACGCTTTTCCAGATCCGCAGCACCATGATGCAGGGCTTGAGCTTCGGATATTGCCGGGTCCTGTACAAAACCGGTTACAACCGGCTGGAAGTGCGTGTGAACGGGCAAGACCTCGAGTCCCGGGGAAAGTTGATACTTCTGAATGAGGTTGCCGGGACCGGGTTCTCCCGCCTGAAGACCGGCCGGGAGATTCGGGACGGCAAAAGTTTTCTCCCCTGGCAGCCGTGCGCCATAGACGCCGTCATAGAAAATACCGAGCTTCATCTCGGCTTTTCCCTGTCTTTTCCCCAGACCCTGGAAACCTCACTCTTTCAGCTTGCCGCCGGCCGGGAAACCGCCCGTGATCTGAACTGGGCAGGATTGAACCTCACCGCGAGTCAACCCATATTCACCTATCAGGTGAGTTTCTATCCATAGCCGGCTATTTTCGTGGTTCATCTTTCCTTTTCTTTCTTGAGGAATTTCTCTGGATCTTTTGAGAACGCATTTTTGCAGCCGGGCGCGCAGAAGTAGTAGGTTTTTCCTTTATACTCATACGTGGCAGCCGCCTTATCCTCATCTACGGTCATTTTGCAAACCGGATCTACTGCCATCATCTTCACCTCCCTTTTTTCAATGTCCGGCTGCCCTCTATGGGGGCAGCCGGTATGTTATGGCCCCTTCCCACGAAGGGGCTCGGAATAGCGGTATCTCCAAGAGGGGACACCTGGAAGTGCAAAACCATGCTGACGGCCACGGGTGAATATATGGGATTACCGGTTCCACCAATCATAGTTGCCCATCCCGCCGCCGGGACCCATGTTGCCTGTCCGAACGTCAGAATTCTGTTGTTCCTCTGCAAGCTTTTCCCTCAGATTGCGAATCTCAGTATGAAGGTTCCTGATCTTATTCACGTCGGGATTGGCTGCATTCAAAAGACCATCCAGCTCATTTTCTTTGCTCTGGATCTGGTTCCTCAAGTCCCTGGATTTCCCATAATATCTCTGGCCCTGCACCCCGCTGCGTCTTCCCGTTTCTGCGGGAGGGTAGCCATATCTTCCCGGATTCTGCCACTGCTGAAACCCATTCCACAGACCACTTCCCGAATTGCCCATCATGCCGCCGCCTCCCATTCCGCCTCCCATGGCGTAGACAGGAAGGGCGAAAGCAACGGTCATCATCACGGTTCCCAGAACTACAGCTAACTTTTTCATATCTATCTCCTCTTTCTTATAAGGTTCATTTTCACTGGAGTTACGGCAGCCTTTTCATTTGCCGGCACCTTCTTCTTGCTTTCTAACTTTGCAAAGGCCATACCACACTGTGGTATAATTCTCGCCACCATGTGATTTCATGTCATTTTGATGTTTTTGAAAGCCGCATATCTTGATCAGGCCGATTAGCACAAATGCGACAAAGTGGCTACAGAGTATCCAGATATCAGCGTAAAATAGTCATCAGTGGATACTTTTTATCCAAAAACACTATTTTCATTCTTAGGCCAGAACAATTGAATTTCGAGATATCGCGAAGAAAATCACCTGAATTCGATGGCTTATATTCACTTAAGGCATTTGAGGCATGCTTTTTGCTGTTCCATCAGAGTGAGAGAGCTCACGTGTGCTGTATCCAACCTGCCGCACGTACGGCGGCAGGATACAGTTGCTGCTGAAATGAAATACACAATAGACCTTATTCCCTTCAGTGAGGCTCTCTTGGTATTATTTGGTCTTAAAATGTGACAATAAAGGGGAGAACTTCGTCCGGACCTGATATCCAAGCGATAATAAGTCCTTCAAACACCGAGGTTCAACCGAAAAAGGCAAAAGAAATGAGAGGGATGGACGATACTCTCGGACACTGCGCCTTAAAGAAAAGTGGAATGAGAAGAAAACCAATAGAAAAGAGGAGGCTATTATGAAAAAGAGATCAATCGTTATGTTCGCTCTGGCAATCGGGTTAGCACTTTTCCTCGCTGTGCCGCAAGGCTATGCGCAGACGGAGCAGGGGGAAACCCAGCCGGGGTACGGGTACGGCATGGGGCCCGGTATGATGGGTCCCGGATACGGGTACGGCACGGGGCCTGGCATGATGGGACCGGGGTACGGGTACGGCATGGGGCCCGGTATGATGGGTCCCGGGTACGGGTACGGTATGGGACCGGGCATGATGGGCCGCGGCTATGGTATGGGGCCCGGCATGATGGGACCGGGGTACGGGTACGGTATGGGTCCCGGCATGATGGGCCGAGGCTATGGTATGGGTCCCGGTATGATGGGTCCCGGGTACGGGTATGGATACGGTATGGGGCCCCAGTCCGGGCGACCCTACGGGAGGCAATACCAGCAGCAGAAGCCTATCGATGAGAAAGAGGCCAAAGCGCTCCTGGAAAATTACCTGGCGTCTGCAGGGAATCCCAATCTGAAACTGGGAAAGATCGAGGATAAGGGGGATGCCTTTGTGGGAGATATTGTGACTGTGAAGGGCGGAGCGCTGGTGGACCAAATTGCGATTAACAAACACACGGGCTGGATGCATCCTGTCCGATGAAGGTGACGGTGCCTCACGGGCTGTGGACCCGTGGGGCATCCCCACGCTTGCCGGGTCTTCGGCATTTCTCGTCATTAAAAACCCGGCACAGAGTACCTGAGCGCCTCCTCTGGAGGACTGTCCTCCTGGATGCTGCCCTTCGAGAACCTAGCCTCGTAGAGTTCACGTTCCTTTTTCCTGAACATCAAACGCTGAATGCCGCTTGTCTGAGAGGTCGATGACTTCTCCCAAAGTCATCATCACGGCCATGAGGGGACGGGAAAAATGTCCCGGGTCAGAACTTTTCGAGATTCCATTACGGCACGGAAAAGGAGTCTTCGTATTGTAAATATTTGAAAGGGTGCTTATTTTTGGGGAAGAAGAGAGGTTCGAAGTGAGGGCAGTTGAAGAAAACATCTATTTCTGCGCAAGAACGGATATCGGGCTTGAGCGTGCCAGGAACGAGGATGCGCATGTGGTCATTTCCAAAAAATTGAACCCGTTCGGCATCGAGGACGACGGCGCCTTTTTTTCGGTCGCAGACGGGATGAGCGGACATGCCGGGGGAGATACCGCCAGCAGGATGGCCGTCGATCTTCTGCGCCGTCATTACGCTGAAGAGTTGCGTGATAAAGCTCCTTGCAGCGCCGCTTCACCGCAGCCGGCCCTCAGCCGCCTGGAGAAATGCTTCCCACACATCAACCAGAAGATTTCCGAGGCCGCCGACGCGACAAGGAAATATGAGTATATGGGCACCACCCTTTCTGTTCTTTCCCTTTCCGATGGAAATGCCTTGATCGGGCACGTAGGCGACAGCCGCATTTACCGGCTCAGGAACAACTGCCTGGAACAACTGACAGAGGATGACACCATGGCCCAGCTTTCGGTGGAAATGGGATATTTATCTGTTCAAGAGGCGGTAGATCATCCATTAAATTACGCCTTGACACAGGCACTGGGCCAGGGGGTGGATGAAGTACACACGAGAGAAGAGGATGTGAAATGCGGGGATATCTTCCTGCTGTCCACCGACGGGCTGCATCATATGATATCGGATGAAGAGATCAAGGAGATCCTTCAGTCCGGTCCCGTTGATTGGGAACCCTGCCGCCGACTGGTAGATTCGGCCCTTGAAAAGGGCGGGAAAGACAATGTCACGGTCATTGTGGTTCAAGTGTCCTGAGTATCAGGATGATGGGGCAGAATCAGATATGCACGATTTTGCCGAATCTAAGCTATGAACGACATGTTGAAAAATACCCTGCCGGTCGGGACCGTGCTTAACGACAAATGGGTCGTACTCGAGTTCATTGCCAAAGGCGGCATGGGAGAGCTCTACAGGGCTCACCAGCTGAACCTGAAGAGGGACGTGGCAATCAAGGTGATTTCGCGAGAATGGCTTGAATCTCTGGGAGAGGATGAGGAAGAGCTTCTGACCGGACTCCAACGATTCAGGAACGAGGTTCAGGCCATGGCTCAGATCAGGCATCCAAACATCTTGCAGATCTATGATCACGGTTCTACCTCGATCGGAAACGGCGAAAAGCTTCTGCCCGTGGAATACATTGCCATGGAATATATTCCGGGCGGCACCCCGCGATCCACTATGTCGGAAGAAGGGTTTTATCCCGAAGAAGAACTCACCAGGGATTGGTTGATGCAGTACTTTCTCCCTGTGCTCGACGGAGTGGAGGCCCTTCATGAAGCCGATATTGTCCACCGCGATATAAAACCGGGAAATGTTCTCATGGATGGAGAAATTCCCAAAATAGCCGATTTTGGATTGGCCCGTTCGGGAATGTCGAAGCCCGTCACTCGGTCCGCAGACATAAAAGGAACCCCCGCGTATATGCCGATCGAGCAGTTTCTCGATTTCAGAAGAACGGATGAAAGGACCGATATCTATGCGCTGGGGAAGGTGCTTTACGAGGCGATTGACGGCAAAATGAAGCCGAATATGCTCCCGTTTAAAAAGGCGGCCCTCAAAAACACGAATACCCCGTTTTTCAAAGAACTCGATGCCATTATTCAAAAGGCGACCGCTGAGGACAAGAATGAACGGCAGAGTACCATCGATGAACTGAGAAATGAAGTGCTGCAGGCCATCTACACGCTTGCGAAAACGGAGTCCAACGGTCCTGTGCTCGAGGCTGTGGAGAAGAAGGTGCACTTCGGATTGCCTTCATCGAGCCGGAAATGGGTCCTGCTGGCTGTGGCTTTTCTCGCTGTCTCCATCCTCTTCGTGGTATCCCGGCAAGGGAATATTGCGGAGTGGCTGGGATTCAATCCTCCTCATCTCAAAGCGCCGCAGGCGACGGACCGGTTGCCGGCCGGATCCGGCACCGCGGCAACACCCCAAAATAAGACCGGAGATGAAGACATGGAGCAAATGATGGACAGCATGCACCAGGGATCCCAGACGTCGCCCTCGCTCCCCACGCGTGCCTCCCCAGCACGGATTCCAGCGCCGGTAATACTATTCAAGCCCGACACCTTCGGTATACGAGGATTGAATGGCGAGCTCAGCGAATGGGGCACAGAGGCAAGCGAGCATTCCGGCACCTCGGGGAGCGCCGAAACGAAATACGTGATACTGGGAGGGCCGCTTAACGGCCGCGGCGAGGGCGGCGTCCCGTCGGCGCCCCTTGTGCGCAATCCCTGGGAGGCCTTTGCGCAGGTGGGCTTCCGGTGCGTTCTCAGCGCACTTCCGCTTCCCGGGTAGGAGACACGTCGGGCGGGGAGCGGAAGGCATGCCCGGACGTTCGGGCGAGGCAGGAAAAGTCTATCAGGATGGTTGAAACGATAGACAAAATCAGGACAACATCAACGAAGAAAGGAGATCCACTATGAAAAAGTTTGTCACTATTCTCGGATTGGTCATCGGTTTGGGGCTTTTTGTCGCCGTTCCCCAAGGAGACGCCCATATGGGACATGGATACGGCTACGGCATGGGTCCCGGTATGATGAGCTGCGGTATGATGGGGCCCGGCATGATGGGCTACGGCATGGGCCGTGGCATGATGGGAGGCTACGGTTGTGGCATGGGCCCCGGCATGATGGGAGGCCATGGTTACGGCATGGGGCCCGGCATGATGGGCTACGGCATGGGCCGTGGCATGATGGGCTATGGCATGGGTCATGGCATGATGGGAGGCTACGGTTATGGCATGGGCCCCGGCATGATGGCAGGCCATGGTTACGGCATGATGGGCTACGGCTATGGTATGGGGCCCGGCATGATGGGATGGGGCCATGGTTACGGTATGGGGCCGTGGATGATGAGAGGTTACGGCATGAGCCCCGGTGGTATGATGGCTCCCGGATACGGGTATTGTTACGGATCCTGGCCCGGTCCGAAGCTCAAGCAACACCAAAAGCCCATGCATGAGAAAAAGGCCCAATAGTGTCCGTCCCCAAGTAGATTTTGGATACGACGGGCAGAGAGGGCCGGTTCTGAAGGGGAACAAAGCGGAGGATGCGGAATGATCTCTATGCCCATAATTATGGTTTCTCCTTTCCTGGCTCTTGCGCTTTTTTATTTCCTGCCGTTCAGAACTGCGATGCCCATTTACATCGTGATCCTGATACTCGCAGCGTTCTTCTATTACTTGATGATTAAATCCATGAGAGCAAAGGTCCAGACCGGATTGGAGAAGATGATCGGCGGTGAGGCGAGGGTCCTGGAGAACATTGACCCGGAAGGCAAAGTGAGCTTCAAGGGTGAAATATGGACCGCAAAGACCAGGGGCAAGAGAT
>Ga0315535_1001034_pt1 | contig 18985 bp, 14 predicted proteins | sample SalMarSW160220MG_2_FD_203092 | JGI IMG/M metagenome (GOLD analysis project Ga0315535, IMG submission 203092) | Salt marsh sediment microbial communities from the Plum Island Ecosystem LTER, Massachusetts, United States - Salt Marsh Sediment SW1602-20 ... | reverse complement strand
GGTTCAAGGATCGATCGACCTGGTGGACGAGTTCATGGTCAGCGTGATCACGATCGGTTCATGGCGCCTTGCCAAGAGCTGCGGTCAATGACGTAGTCGCCATAATAATTGAGACGGCAGTGCTTGAATCCATCCAAGCACTGCCGTCTGCACCTTCACACAGACGCTCCTGGCAAAGCAAATCTTTATATGAAGAATTTACAGCTAGTTCGTGAGAAATACAAGGTCAAATACTTTGATCGGAGACAGCGGAACAGAGGATGTGATCGACCGTACCCATCAGGGCACAGCTACATTCATTGAGTTTCCTAAAATGAGGTCAGCCGCACCCTTCGGGTACTGCTCCAGCTTTGGGATTCCTTTAATGTAGTCGACTGCACCCATCAGGGCACGGCTACATTCATTGAGTTTCCTAAAATGAGGTCAGCCGCCTTCTGGGCCTGGGCGGCTGCGATGACTACCATGCGAGGATCGTCCTTCAGTGCCCGTATCCAGCTCTTGATATAGGCGGCCGTGTTCTCGGTGAGATCCTCCGTGTCGATTCCGGCCTCCGACGCAAGAAAGGGACTGTTCAGGATACGTGTAAAAAGTAGTAACCTCAGAGCGGTACCTCGTCAGATTGTTATACCGAGCGACTTCGGCGCAAGAGTTGGTGGGAGACCTTCCATATCCAGAAAATAGTGTCCGAAACGTCGGAGATGTTCGCGCACGTAGGGGCTGAGCCGACTTACCAGTTCCTTGGTCAGTGGCCAACCCTCGGCGATCATGTCGGTCAGGACATCGGTCAGGTCGCTGACGTTGTGCAGCATAATCGTATTGGCCACGAGATCCATATACTTGACCTGCTTGGCCTGCTCGACCGGGTCCCCGCTCTTCAGAATAGGGCCGCCGAACCCGATCCAGTCGAGAAAGTCGTTGTAGGATTCCACTTTTGTTGTCTCGGCGCGGATACTCTGGCGAAAATCGGCTTCGGATATGAAGCGTAGCAGAAACAAGGTTCGCTCGACCCGTCCGAGTTCCCGAAAGGCCCTGTTCAGCTTGTTCTGTCGGCTGTGACTGCCGAGCTTGCGCAGCAGCGTCGAGGGCAGGATCTTGCCGGCCTGGATCGACAGAATGACTTGCATCATGTCCTGCCAGTGGGTCTCGATCAGCGACCAGTCGATGGACTTCGCGAAAAGCGCGTCGATATGGCGGTAGACGGCACTTTTCACCGGACGATAGAAGGTCACGTCGTTCCAGTTGCGCATCCTCGGAAACAGCTTGATCCCGAGCAGGCGGGCCAGACCGAAGACCGGTTCGCTTTGTCCCTGGGTATCAGCATGCACGGTGTCCGGTTGCAGGTCGGATCTGTTTTCCAGGAGGGCATCGAGGATGTAGACGGCTTCCCACACTCCGCACGCGATGAACTTGCTGAACAGTGCGATATAGGTCGCGGAGATGTGGTGGTAGGCGATACCGCCGAAGCCGCCATAGCGTATGTGACGCTCGCCGAGAAGATTGTTTTCCCGCAGCTCCATCTGGGTACCGTCGGCAATCGCGACGTTCGTCGCGCCCCAGAACCGAGGCAGCTCGAAGCGTATGTACTCGTTGACGATGTCGGCAACGGCCGCGTCCAGTTTGTCGGCATCAATGTGTTGGGCATTTATTCGGTGCAGTGTCTGCCGATTGACGCTGTCCGGGGCATGGCGTGCGGTCTGGCTCGCTCCCAGGTTACAGCCGAAGCCGAAGACCGTGAACAGATATCGTCGGACCGCATCCTTGAGTTTCGGATCTGATCCCGATGGCGGTCCGAAATGGCGAGTGAAGGGCACCCAATGGTGTACGTGCTTGAGGACATCGAGCAAATGCCGCTCGGGCATCCTAGAATGTACGGCCTTTTTGAAGGCCGGCAGGTCCGCGGGAAGTGGCTTGGCCTTCTGGCGCTTCAGGTGTGGTGTCCCGTCCGGGTCGAACGTCAGTTCGGCATTGTTGGGGAAGCCTTTGTCCACCTCAGTTGCCAGCTCGTTGAGCCGTTGGCGCAACATTGCGACGAGGTCTCGGCCGGCCGCGGGCAATCCAACGGACTGACAGTAACCCTCAAGGCGTGTTTCACACTCCTGCCATGGGAGGAGCTGGGTGCGATAGTCGTCATAGGCGCCGGAGCCAGGCACATAGAGGTCTCCACTTCGCAGAGCATCGGCGACATGTGAGAAAATGCATACTTCAAGCGATCTGCGGTCCAAGGCCTGGGTTTCTAGTTCCTTGGTATGGACGAACGCAAACCAGCGTTGCGACAAAAAACCCAGGTCTATGTCGCACGGCAAGGTATTGCGACGGATGTTTTGGTGACGCAAGAGATAGTGCCAGGCATCGATGAGCGCTTTGTCCTGCGTGGAGGACTTGATTCCGAGTAACTCCAGCACACGAAACAGCAGGGGTCGGTGCTTTGCATGCGTTCTCCAGAGCAAAGGCAGGTAGTTGTCATCATGGTAGGCTGAGACAGCCTCAACGTTGGCGCCGAGGGTGTCTACGCCTCCTCGATCTTCGATAATTCGCCTGACCTGCCGCCCCAGTATGTTGTCGCTGCAATCGCCCTTCGCCTGATGCAGGACCTGGCCGAGGACGCCGATCAACGCCTCCTCCATCTCTCGGTGTTTCTCCTGCAGGACGCGCAGTTGCTCCTTTGCCGAATGCCTGGTCCTTCGCATCCGCCGCAGGAACATTTCGACCAGCTCGTCGCGTGTTGTTGCTTGAGCCTGGAACAACAGGCAGAGGATCAGGGTGTGGCGTTTGCCGGGTTGCGAAAGATCGCGGAGATCACCCACCTGGATCCGAGCAGCCTCTGCTGCAAACTGCCGAATCTTGGTGTGGGCAACTCCTGCAAGTAGTGGTTTTGGATCGAGGATTGCATCCAGCTCAGCCAGGCGCAGCGCCCATTGGCGGATGTGTTTCAGCGTCGCTGACCCGGGCGATTCCTTCAGGTGCGCAATGCCAGTGACGCTCTCACCCGGTGGCACCTCCAACAGCGCATCCAGTCGCATGCACTGCGCTTCGCTGAGGCCGGCTGTGATCGAGCGGTACAAGGATTCATGGACCTGCTGGCGCACGTGCCCGACAAATCGGTCCAAGGTGCTGTAGGCGGGTAGCTCAACGTTGGCCTGCATCAACGTCTCTATGGCCACATTAATCAGATCAGCTGGATCACTCATGGTCAACGCAGCACTGCGGATGACCGGATCTAACAGTCTGTCGCCGTCGTTGCCATAGATGGTGCTGCCAAGGTATGTCCGGATTACGGCCCGATATCGAAACAACGTTTTCTTCTTGATGTCTGCATCAAGCAGCGGCGTGTTCTGCGGCAAACCGAAGCTACCCGTAAGAAATCGGACTATCTGATCCGGTGCCTCGATCAATGCGGGAAAGTAACCGAGCCGTTGCCGTGTCTTGAGCAACGTCAGGTACGTTAGACGTGGGCTGTCGCCTTTTGTCGTGAGATGCACTTGGCGTGCCTCATCGTCAGTTATCGCATATTGCGCTTCGAGTTCAGATGCACTCAATCGTTTGCCGAGACGGGGATAGGCTGTACGGTGAATGGACGCCATGGTTCTCCCGTTTCGCTGTGGGTACGAAAAACCCCTCCGAAAACGACCACAGCAGCAGAAGGAATTTCAGAGGGTTACGACGTAGCCAAAAAGGGTACCAAAATCACATGTTTTTGGTATACCCTTGGTGACATGAGCAAACAAGTTGCAATTTACGCCAGGGTATCGACCGGTGAGCAGACACCGGACAACCAGCTCCAAGCGTTGCGCGCCGTCGCAGAACGGATGGACTGGCAGGTCACTGAGGAGTACATCGATCAGGGCATCAGCGGGGCCGGAGGGCGGGATCAACGCCCGGCCTATGACCGGTTATGTGGCGCTATCGTCCGTCGCGAGGTCGAAGTAGTGTTGGCCTGGTCGGTGGATCGCTTGGGCCGCTCTCTGCAGCAACTCGTGGGTCTGCTATCGGAACTGCAGGCCAAGGGGGTCGATCTATATTTGCACCAGCAAGGGATCGACACCACCACGCCTGCTGGCAAGGCGATGTTTCAAATGTGCGGAGTGTTCGCGGAATTCGAGCGCGCCATGATCCAGGAACGGATAAAGGCCGGTCTCCACCGCGCTCGGGCGCAAGGCAAGACGTTGGGACGACCCCGAACGCCTACTGACGTGGAGAGGAAGATCCGCTCCGCCCGACAACAGGGAAAGGGGATCAAGAAGATTGCTCGTGAACTCGGCATTGGCGTCAGCACCGTACAACGCGTCGTCCACGAATCCAGGCCATCAGTGGTGGATTAATTCGGTAAGCGATGTCGCATTCGTCTGAGGTTACTACTTTTTACACGTATCCTGAACAGACCCTTATGAGTTTCGATCCGTTCATTCGGAGGCCTCCAGAAGTTAATAAAAGGCTGCTATTAGGGATAGATTATTCAATGCCGGGGGCCGGGTTGTCAAGGGCAATCTGGGAAGCCGTTGCGGGGAGCGGGGGAGGGGAGTTTGTTAATAAAAGAGGGATTTTATTAAATTAACTCGCCAAGGGCTGCATTTGCCATATCAAGCCAACCACGAAGAGACACAGCGTCACTAGGAATCTTGTCCATCTCGGCTTTCTCGACAACGTCGACCATTGATGACGTGTCTTTCAACTCAACTCCTTTTCCTACCAGAAACTCATCGACTTTACTTGTTCCCATTTTTTCAGATTTTATCTTGCCAAGAAGAGCGCACAACCAGGATTCAATTCGTTCGATGGCCATACCTCCAATGATACCTAATGACTGGCCATGCATCTCCTGATCTGTCCGGATTCCTTCTTCAACATCTTGCTGCCTCTTCTTGTTCTTCGGGCCATCCCGGTCCCGTACGAATGCAAGCACATCACAACCAGACTCAACTGCTTCTAAGGCAACACCCAGCACGTTACGTTTTTCCTTTGGAGTCGGACTATTGGCAACGTATTTTCGAATATGCTTCCAGCGCCTTGAACCTGATACCGTCCAGCCGGATGGATTTACACGGAGGAGCAAAGATTCAACTACTCCAGGGTACGAGGGATCTCTATACTGTGGTTCTTTGGCCCAAGAGCCCAAATCATTTGGTCCCTCCCCTGCGATAAAGACCTTCTTCATTCTTTCTCCGGTTTGAACAATGGACCCTCATCTTCACCATTGGCGTAACTTAGCCACAGCTCGCCAAGCTCATAAACCTTGGATCGATCCTCGAAGTTATCCGCTTCTTTAATGGACCTGGCTCTTGTGCCTTCACCCTCTGATCGTGTGAGAACCGTAACCTCCTCGGGAGCAAGCTCGTTGACAACGAGCGGGCTATGTGTGGCGATCAGGACTTGCGTCTGTTCAGAAATTCTACGAAGGACCTTGACCACATCACGTATACGGGCAGGGTGAAGCCCGTTCTCCGGTTCCTCAACCAATAAAACAGACGTTGGCAAGAGATATGGAACGCAGGCAAAGCCTAAATAGAAAAGCAATCCTTCGCTAATAAATGGTGCACGAACACTAACTCCAGAGGTAAGCACGACCTCAAGCCCCTTAGTGTTGTCTGATAGCACCTTCAGTTGTACTTTTTTAACTACAGGAAAAAGATCGCGAAGTTGGTTGACAAGACGGGTAAAGGAATCATCGCCCCGGTTAAGAACGGCGTCTAGAATACCGGCTAGGCCGTATCCACGTTCATCAAAGTAGTCAACCCCGTATAGCTCATTATCCGGTATCAAATGAGATGGCTTTCGGAGTACATCGGGATCGAAACGTAGTAATCGTGAACCATCAAGAGGCTTCACGTGTTTTTGAAAGGGGCCGGGCAACACTGCTGGGATTGGAATTCTAGTTTTCTCGGTCCATGCTCGCTCCTCGCTTTTGTGTCGACTCCCTTCCATGAAAAGAGATTCCACGAGTTTATCTCCCTTTCGTTGGATGCGATATTCTAAAGAAGGCCTAATTGGGTGGATAACTGCGTCGATCTCAAAATCTCTTTTCTCGTCATTGACCATCGGATCGAAAGGCCGGAACGAATTCGAATCCCCTGTAAAACAAGATGCTGACAACTGAATGATTGTTCGCACAGCCCTTAGCACCGTGCTCTTACCGCTGTCGTTAGGACCAATGAGTGCATGCAATGCGGTTAATGGAATTTCAACGTCTTGGAGGCACCCGTATTTTTTCACTCGTAGTCTGTGGATAACAGTTTTGCCCATTATATTCCCCTTCGCTTTGCTGACAGCATAATGACACCTACGCAGAGTAGAATCAAGTTACGTCACCAAACAGCAGTCCCGGCGAGATCCTTGCCGACGCCTGCAGCCGAGTGATCGGGAAAAAACTTGGACGGCTTAGAACGGCTCTAAATGCCACGGATAGGTTTCGGGTCCGGATCGGGCCACCTCAGGAGAAAAATGGATTCATAGGAACCTCCAGGATGCCTCCGTTCACTGTGGGGCATACCTGGACACCCCCGGTTTTTCGACTTGCAATCCTCGTCCGGACGGGCTTGACCAAGTGGACGGCCAAGGTTACATTTGCCGAGTTCGGGAAACAGTTCACCGCCCAGGAGACCGACTACTCTAACGAATATGCGGAAAGGAGCACTCGTTGTGACCAAGAGCCAGTTTGTCGAGTCGCTAGCGTCGGCCCTTCCGAATTTACAAAAGGGCGATGTCGAGCTCACCGTCGAAACTGTCTTCAACTGCATGGCCGGCGCCATGGTCCGTGGCGATCGGATCGAGATCAGAGGTCTGGGAACCTTCAGCGTCAAGACTCGCGACGCCCACGAGGGTCGCAATCCCAAGACCGGCGAGAAGGTCTTCGTGCATTGCAGGAATACTCTTCACTTCACCCCGGGAAAAGAGCTAAGGACTCGGGTAGACAGAGGTCGGCGATAAAGAGGAACCGGCGGCAAGCGGACGAGAAAAAACACGGCGATTATTTTCTGGATTGACGCGGTTGGGCCGCCGGCCGGGTCCTCGCGGCCGCTGGCAGCCGGAGGCCGAAACGCGTAAGTGCTTGAACCTTGGTGAGGGGGTAATGCCAGGGGGATCGCCGCCGCCGGCCTTCTGGAGCTTCTAAACGATTCGTTTCGGCCGACATGGGCGCGATCGAGTCCGGATCGCTGATTTCAAGTCCTTGGCGAGTCTGGACGAGGACATCTCACGGCTTCCTATCGCTTTGCCTCCGCCTCCATAAGATACGGATCAATCTTCGCCACCCCCGCCACCTTCTAGCCCGGGCCAGGGCATTTGCCTTCGCCAACAGCTCGGAAACCACCTCGTCGGCCGGGTGCTTATTCAGAAAGGCCTCACGCTGGCGATTTATCTCCTCCAGGACCTTGCGGCACTTTTCGCACTTGGCCAAGTGGGCACGGATCGCCTCGGCCTCGACGGCCGCCAGGCCCTCGGCGTAAAATTTGACCAGCTCGAATCTTCTGGGGCAATCCACGTCAGCAAACCCCGGCCAGCCCTTCTCAATCATCCACCGCTGCTAGGCGAGCAGACGACAAAGGCGGAGCCGACCGGGGATCTGTTTCGGTGGCTTCCATCGTCTACTCGCCTAGCGTTTTCAGCATTACACACCGACTCGCAGCGGTCAAATGCACAGGCCGGCGACGTCCGGGGCCCGGACCATCGCGGAGGTCCTCAACAGCGGACTGAAGCATATCGCCGATCTGAAGCTGATCTTGAGAACGCCTTCACGAGCGGTCATTGGTTGAGCAAGAGACCACTGAAATCTTGGACGAGATCCGCATGGCCATCGTCGACGCCGGCGTCGACGAGATCACCAGCACCATACCATGAGGCATTCCCGAGGGCACACCAACACCGTCCCACTACGTGGGCCTGGTAACATTTCATGGCGGGTGCGGCGGCGCGCTGTGGTGTCTATGGAAAGACGGAGGGCGTTCCGGGAGTGAATAACTGTAAAAATATACTTTCGCTGGAAAAGTCTTTGATAACCCAGCTAAAGAGGGTTTATCCTCAAAAAGAAGGGCGGGCAGCAGGTTTTGGCAACGCAAGTCTCTTCACAAGCGTCGCCCCCTCTCTTCCCAGACTACAGGTTTGCTTTGCAAGGAGCACCTGTAGCCAAAGAGCCTGCTGCCCCCCTTCGTCAGTATAAGAGGACTTGATGACACCGTTTTGGCCGGTGGATCCGAAAATATTTTTGATCTGTTGATAATTGCTTGTATTTTATTTTTTTTATTTCTCCCTTGACTTGCAGAATTAGGCGGCAGTATCCTTACAATTGCAAGGAGCATTTCTCTTAGAATCGAGTGGCAGGTGAAGTTCGGGGTATTAGTGTCCGGTGCGGTTGGTTTTAAGATCGCGACGGTAGTTGTCTTTTGTTTTCCTCTGATTTTCATCATGTCCAATCTGTTGTGTGACCAATTTGGTTACAGAAGCGGCAGTGTTGAATTTAGTAGCCTACGACGGGATCCGCGAGTACCAATCCTACCTGTTGACCAACTGCCGCTGGGCTCGCGGCCGGGGGAGGGGGATGCCATACGACTGGATCTGGATTAATACATGTAGAAGAGTAGAAGAATCATAAAATCTGGAAATCGGGTGCTTAACAGATGTCCTTTTTGAAGGGAGGGAACATGAAATCGAGTGAGACGAATTCTAGCGGATGGGCGAAAACTTTACTTCTTTCGTCGATAGTGCTGATTTTTCTGGGGGGGGGTAATGCAACAGCCCAGCCCCCCGCCGAAGCCCTGGCCGTGATTCAAGCCAAGTTCCCGGATGCAACGGTAATCGCCAACTACCAGGAAGAACTGCCGCTGATCGGAAATCTGCTATTTCACTTCAAACTGCATTTTCAGGATAGAGACACTACAACCGCCGTATGTCTAAACAAAGACCTAGTGGAATTTGATTGCGAGGCACCGGCCGTGGCGGAGACGGATGCCCGATTCCAGGCCTACGGCCTAATGGACGACGCCCTAGCTGACTGGGTGTCTAAAGCGGATGACTCGGCAAGCGAAGTCATAGGGCTGTTCGTTCGAGTGAACGAAGAGAATCTTCCTGTTCTAGACCGGCGGTTGCTATCGACCACAAGCAGCGAGCAGGCGGAGCGAATCATTGAGGAGCATCAGGTCAGCATGTCAACTGCACTACAGGACGCTAAGCGTCCCTTTCTGGACGAGCTTGCCGCCGGTGGAAAGGAATTGGTTTATTCCTCACCCCTGTCTCCGCTGGTATTCGCCAGACTCACACGGGCCGATGTAATGCGCCTGGCCTGGGAATCTGATTGTTTCACCGGCCTCACGCGGGAGACCCGGCTCAACCGACTTGCGTCAATCATCGGCACCGAGTCGGCCGGACTTAATACGTTTTACCAGCATTCGATAAATGGAAGTGGCTACAAGGTTGCAGTGATCGAGCCCGGCGAGACCTATTTCGACAATCCCTACATTACCTCGCCCACGGTGCGGCGGGTCAACAAAACACATAACTCTTGGGCAAATTGTGCCGAACCCGGTCATCCAGTCGATCACTGTGAATTGGAGCTGGAGCGCCACGCGACATTTGTGGGTGGCATCACCAGTTCGACATACTGGTTCTGGCCAATCGGTGCAAACCAGGCGCAGGTGATCTCTGCGAACTGGGCTGGGAACGAATTCCCTGAGTCAGAGGTGTGCGCGGCAATGGATTGGGCGATCGCTAGTCCACGTACCGCAAAGATAATTAACAACAGCTGGGGCTGCCCTGAGGCCGAACAATGGGATTGTGGAACATCAGTTGCCTACCATATGGATTATTTATCAAACCATTACTGGACGACCTTCACTAAGGCTTCTGGTAACGAAGGTGAATATAATTACGAGTCCACTTGCGAGTCCTACAGCCAGATATGTGTTGGTGCATACGACGACGAGAACACCACCCCGTACCGCGATCCTCCTTTTGGGCTACCCGCCTGGCATGTTTTTGATGATCAGTGGGTTTCATTTTCATCATACAAAAATCCTTCCTGGTCTGGCGACAGGGAGCTGCCAAGCGTGACGGCCCCTGGATACGGAATTACCGCTACAAGGGAGGATGATTCTGTTTACTTCGACTGGTTCTGCACCCAAAACGAGCTAAATAATCGATCTCCATCTTTTTGCAACAGGGGTTACCCGGCGCCGGCCGCAGAGCCCGTAAGTTCCGGAACCAGCTTCTCAACACCGGTGGTCTCCGCACTGTCGGCAATGCTCATGGATCAGGACGCATCGCTATCCTACTTTCCAGAGGCGGTGAGAGCCGTGATACTGGCTTCTGCAACGAACGATACTGACTGCACCATTCTGGGTTACTGGCCGACAGAATGTCCGACCTCGATAATGCGAAAAAGCGACCGCGACGGCTATGGTGGAATCAACGGGGAGGATGCTTACAATCTGATGACCACCGGACACGTTCACAAGCCGTATATCTCGAAGGTGCCTGATAACAGCGTCGCATATACTATAACGTATTATGTGCCGAGCGGCCAGACAATCCGTGCGGCCTTGAGCTGGCTTGAAGACGTGCAGTGGATCCGAAACAATAGTAACAACCTCAAGAACGACTTTGATCTTAAACTTTACAACCCTTCTAATCAGATGGTGGCTTATTCCGGCTCATGGAAGGACAACAACGAGGTAATCGAGTATAACACAACGGTGAGTGGTAATTACACTTTCAAGATATGGAACTACAGGTGGCGCAACCCAGCCGACTTCGTATTCACCGGCCTGGCAATCACGTGGTTCTCCTCTACCTATGCAGACCATCCGAGATGACTCTTTCGGAGATGATTCTTTGAAGAATATTGTAAGAATAAAGAGGAGTGAACCAGATGAATGCCACGATTCTCGGGAAAGATAGGAAACATCTCTCCAGATCTAGAATTTTGTCGCGTACCGCTGGTGTTGTTTCATTGGCGCTCGTTCTCCTGGCCCTGGCGGGATGCGATCCATGCTCTCCCTGCAAGGAGAACGAGCAACGTTGTGCCGGGAGGGTGGTCGAAGTCTGTGACAGCGGCTGTTTCACCGCCCAGACCGACTGTAGCAAAAGCGGTGGCTGGTGCAGCCGGGATGCCGTCGAAGCTGGTGTTGCCTACTGCGTGGATGCGCTCTGCACAAAAGACGAGACCCGATGTTATGCCAAGGAGAATTTCACGGGCCTGAGATTGCTACAGATTTGTGGTGATAGCGGAAACTGGGAACTGGTTGAGGACTGCTCGAAGACCGGCAAGTACTGCGAACCGGTCTCTCCCACCTGGGAGCCGGTGTGTGTGAATCGTCCTCCCTGCCTCACAGACGATACCCGCTGCAATGGAGAAGTAGTCGAAATCTGCCGCGAGGACACCTGGCTTGCCCAGTCAAACTGCGAAGATTCCAGCAAGCATTGTGAGATCGATACCTTGGACATAGCCAGTTGCATTTGAGGACACCCGGGGCTCCTTCCGAAGTACTGCACGTTTTTTGGGTTACGGCTGAGGCACCCAGACGGCGGGTACGATTGGGCACTTGAACGGGCCTCCGACGGGAGGCCAAGTACGACGCAAAACGTCGATGCATCGAGCTGCGGGCCGTGTTACACTCGGCACGTTTTTGAAAATTAGCGCCGGTTTCCTCTTGCTGCCGGACCCAATGCGAGTTTAAGACAAAACCGACCGCAAAGCCCAGGGCTAGGCAGGCAAGTGCTATTAACACGCCTACCAAAATCTTATCGGTCTTTTTACCCGAACGCTTGTCCAGTGCGCTCAAGCGCTTGTCCAAACTGGCCCGGTAGTCCCTGACTTCCTCAAGGGTCTCGGTGACGGTCTTGATGTTGGCTCCCATCGTATTCCAGCGCTCGTCCATGGTCTTCACATGCTCGCCCACCTCGGCGACAGCCGAAGACTTGATGGACTTTTCCAGGCCCTTGACCGCGGCCGCGGACTCGTCCAGGGAAGCCCGCACCTGGTCCAGGCCCTCGGATACGGAACCCTTGACCGTCTTTTCAATCGCACTCACCATTTCTTCGAGATAATCCGCCATGCCCTCACCTGAAGAACCCGAACCCCCGGCCCAGGCCCTTGGAAAGATCCTTGCCCTTTTCCTTCTCTTTTGTCTTCGACTTCTCCTTCTGCTTTTCCTTCTGCTTCGGTTTCGAACGGTCCGCGCGCTTGCCCAGCTTGCGACCGATTTCGCCGAGATCGCTCCTGGCGCTCAACCGCTCGGCGATCTCTTTTAGCACTTCTTTTTGGTCTTTCGTAAGCTCGGCCTTTCCGGGCGATGGCTTTCCTTCTTCCCTCTCCGGCTTCCAGTCGACCGCCATCTCCTTGGGCCGGGCCCGGGACAAGGTCCGCTGTAACGCGGCCCGGCTCCCGAAGGCCTCCCGGCTCCAGTGCAGATCCACTCGCTCCCGGTGCCGGCTCATGCCCACATAGGCAGAATGCCTGTCGAACAGTTCGCCGGCCAACACATGCGCCCGGTCGACGGTCACGCCCTGGCTCTTGTGGACCGTCGCCGCATAACCGTGATCAAGGTGGCTGTATTGCCCGAAGTCGACCGATACGCGCTTGTGCCCGGACCCCACCGTGTTTTTTACGGCCCCCGGTGTCCGTGCATCCCAACGGCCCTCGCTCTTTGAGGGTTGGGGGTCCAGGCGTATCACTGCCCCGTCCTTTTTCATAATCTCGACGGTGCCGAGCGTGCCGTTCTTGACTCCGAGGTTCCGATCGTTCCGCATGAAATACACCCGGTCGCCGGCGGCGAACTCGCGCGGGCCGCGCTCGGTCTGCACGCTGAAATCCCGGCCCAGCTCGCCGGCATCCCGGCGAATCTGCTTCGCCTGCCGGTTGAGCTCCCGAACCTCGTCCCGGCGATAGGCCAGCATGATCTGGGTCTCGCGCGGCCGCTCCCGGCGCTGTTCGTCCCAGGCCTGAACAATGGCTTGTATCGCATCCTCCTGGCTCTCGTGGACGTGGATGTGTCCCCTCTCCTGGTACGCGCCGAGGGCCTCTGTCGTCTTGCCGGCGGCGAAGTTTCGGGTAGCTTCTTTTTGCCAGTCCTCGCGCTGCCGGCGGATTTCTCCCATGGAGACCTGGCCGACTTCCTGGCCGATTCGGCGCATGGGCGCCCCCGCCTCGATGGCCTGGAGCTGCTCAGTATCTCCCACCAAAACAACCTTGGCTCCGGCGCGTTTCGCGCGCTCGAGCACGCGGCCCATCTGCCTCGACCCGACCATGCCGGCCTCGTCGATTACCAGAATATCCCCCCGGCCGAGCTCGTCCTTGCCCCGCTTCCAGGCGTATTCCAAAGAGTGAATCGACCTCGATGCAATGCCGCTGGATGCCTCCAGACCCTCGGCCGCCTTGCCGGCCAATGCCGCTCCCCTCACCCGGTAGCCCGCGGCCTCCCAGGCCTCGCGGGCGGCCCCCAACATGTAACTCTTGCCCGCCCCGGCGTAGCCCTCGACCAGGGCGATGTCCCCGCTCTCCCGCGTGATGTGACGAAGCGCCAGGTCCTGCTCCGGGTCCAGGGTCCGGACCTTTTCGGCCTGGGCGATAAACCGATCTTCGACCTGGTGGCCCGATCGATCGGCGAGCTCCCGGGCGTCTTTCAAAAGGCCCTTCTCCACCAGAATCATCTCGTCTGTGGTGTAACGATCCCGGCCGAAACGGTCCTTGCCCAACTCGACCAGGCGATCCGAACTCATGACCCGATCCAGGCACTCCTTGAACTGCCCGGCGTCGGCCGTCTTGGTGTTCAGCCACCTGCCGACGTCTCTCTTGGTGAACGTCGCCTGACCGTGAGTGATCGCCTCCAGGGCGATGTTCGGTTCCTTCAGAATCCGCTCGCCGTTGCGGCGGGTGATCGACTCGTACTCGTCCATGCGCTCCTGGACAAGTTCGCGCCCGTCCGCCCGCGCCTTCTTCAAGTCGACCCCGATGTGCCCGGTCGGCTCTATCGAAAGACCCTGGTGCTCGTATGAACGATGGTCGATTGTTTTCCCCCACCCGCTCCGTGAAAGCTCCAGGTTCACATGCTTCGCCCATTCCTCGCGCCATCCCAGAAGCTGCTCCTTGCGATTCCAGTCCCGGTTTTTCTTGCCGAAACCGCTTTCACCGACCTCGCGCGTGGTCAGCATGATATGGGCGTGCGGGTTCTCTTCGTTGTCCCGGTGGATCGCAAAATCCGCGATCATTCCCTTGTCCACAAACTGCTCTTTTACGTAGTCGCGAATAAGATCCGTCTGCTGCTCATATGTGCATTCGACCGGCAGGGCCACGCGAACCTCGCGGGCCACCTGGGCGTCCTTCCTGTTTTCCGCCGCTTCCACTTCGTTCCACAACGTGGCCCGGTCACCAAGCCGCTCCGGCGCTCCCTCCGGCAACATGATTTCCTTGTAGTCGACTCCTTGCTTTTGCGAGAAGTCCATTGTCAGGCCCAGGCGCTCGTCATAGATCCGCTCGGCGGAACGATACGACGCCGAGGCGACAGCAGACCGGCCCGCCGCTCTCGATATCATCTGGACTGACAGGTGGTAGATGGCCAAGGGATTTATCGCTCCCGAAAGCTACTGTCAGTGGGTTTAGCGCAACGTTGCGAAGCAACGTATAAGTGCGCCATAGCTTTCGCTATGGGTGTCTGTCGCTCGCTTCGCTCGCAGTTTCCTAAATTCATCGGATTCGTAGGCCCCAATTTCCGAACTAAGAACCTCTTACACCATACCCCCAACATCTGTCAAGCGGTACTCGCTACGCTCGATTGACTTTCCCTACCTTCTCTGCTACTCAATGACCGTCTCGAAAACCAGGAGGTCCGGACATGACCAAGAAACTCGACACTCTGAAGAAGCAAATGGAGAAACTCGCTGCCAAGGAAAAGGCCGTCAAGGACAAGCTGGCGGCCGAGAAAAAACAGATCGCCGCCAGAATCCGCCAGGCCGAGGCCAAGGAAAAATCAAAGGCTCGCAAGCAGGACACCCGCCGAAAGATACTGGTCGGCTCCCTGGTTCTCTCCCGGCTCGAAAAAGAAAAGCCCGTATCCTTGGCCGACATGAAACAGCTCAAGAAGGAATTGGCCGGCTTCCTCACCCGCCCGCTCGACAGGCAGGTCTTCGGTCTCTGATGATTACCGCGCTCGGCCTCTTCATCGCTTGCGCCGTATGCTGGAACCTCCACTGGCACAAAGCCTCGATTATGTTCGGCGCCCTGGCCGTCCTGGCTCTCATTCTCAGAATTTCATTCCGCACGAAGAAACCGGATACCCATGGCTCTGCGCTCTGGGGAACAGCGAAGCTGGCCGCAAAAAACGGCTGCCTTTCCAAGGACGACGATCCGCCCGACGGCCTCGCCATGGGCAGGATGGAAGAAGGCGTTCCCGCCGGATTCAATCCTCGCTACCGGATCGTTCGCGAGTATCTCAAGCACGTCCTCACCTGCGCTCCCACCGGCGCCGGAAAAGGCATCGGCTGCGCCATTCCGAACCTGCTCGAATATCCCGGCTCCGTCTTCTGCCTCGACGTCAAGGGCGAGAACTTCGCGGTCACCGCTCACCATTGCGAAACAGGTGCAACATAAACCGTTGCGTCGACGGCGGGAGCTGGGCCGGGTCCACGTCATCGATCCATTCCACGTTTGCGGAGTCACCGGGCAGGATTTCGCCTCGGTCAATCCCCTCTCCCGGATCGACGTGGATTCGCCCGAGTGCGTTTCCGACTCGGCCTCCCTGGCCGATTCCCTGGTAATTCGAAGCGCCGGCGAGGAAGCCCATTGGGACGATACCGCAGCAAGCTTTCTCCAGGGTATTTTGCTCTATGTCGCCGCCCTTCCGGAATCAGAACCCTCGGACTACAAGGGCCGTTGGGAAGCACGGCGGCACCTGGGCACGCTCCGGCAGATTCTCACACAGCCCGAGTCCAGCCTGGCGGCGCTTTTGAAAGAACTCTCCCAGGACGAGGAAACCGCTCACGGAATGATCGCCCGATGCGCGAACATGTTTTTAGGAAAAGCCGATCGGGAAAGATCCGGGGTGCTGTCGACAGCGCAGCGGCACACGGCCTTCCTCGACGATCCCCGCGTGGTCGAAACTCTCAAAAGCTCCGACCTGGACTTTCAGTCGCTCAAGACCGAGGTCCAAACCGTTTTCCTGGTCATGCCCCCGGACAAGCTCAAGGCATACAGCCGCTACTCGCGCCTGGTCCTGGGAATGGCGCTCAAAGCCATGACCAAAACCCAGGGCCTTCCAGAGCACCCGGTGGTTTTCATGCTGGACGAATTCGCGCAGCTCGGGCACTTCGCCCCGGCCGAGGAGGCGCTTTCCATCCTGCGAGGCTACGGCGGCTGCCTGTGGGTCATGGTTCAGGATCTTTCCCAGCTCCAGGCGGTCTATCCCCGCTGGCGCTCCTTCCTGGCGAACACGGTCCTGCAGGCCTTCGGAACACAGGATTTCGATACGGCCAAGTATCTTTCCGACGCCCTGGGCATGCAAACGGTAACTTTCTGGACCGAGTCAACCGGCCAATCCAGCTCCAGCCCCGCATGAACCGCGGGACAAGGCCGATTATTGCTGTCATTGACGCCATGACCAATACTTGAATCAATTGTGAAGATGTTGCCGTCTCAAGTGCCTAGCGGCGGCCTGCGCACCAGCCACGGTGTGTGTGGCACCCGGTGTGCAGTGGTGCCAAGGATCGAGCTCGGACAGCTCCGGCCGCTCCCAGCAGCATGTCCAGCGGCCGCTTTTGATGCCGGACGAAGTCCGGCGGCTGTCCCCCACCATGGTAATCGTGCTGGAACAAGCCCTGCCGCCCATGCTTCTTCACCGGCTCGATTACCGCTCCGATCCGGAATACAAGGGCATGTTCGACGAAAATCCGATGTATCGGAGGGTTTGAGACGCTCAGACACGGCGACTGTGAGGGCCAGGGAGGCCCTGGTGCCTGTCTTCTCCCCTGCCCTACGCTCCTGCAAGCTTATTTGGCTCGTGGGGGTTGCTCCTGCAGGCGCGCAGTGCGTGATATTGGCTTCCTGGGTGGCACGAAGCTGTACCCGGTAGAGCCGGTTGTACATCTTCAAGTTCGAAAGCAACTCGTCGGCTTCCGAGAGAGCTTTGCCGGCTCTGTCATCCTTGCGCCTCACCGCCTGGTTGATCCGCTCGTAGAAATCCAGCGACGCCTCCTCCATGCGCTTGGCCATCAGGAAGCGCTGTGTCTTGGGAAACTTCGCCGTGTGCTGCATCAGCCAGACCATGGTCTCGTAGGACTTTATGAAGATCGGCGACTGCTTCATCACGATCGCGACCAGGGGCTAAAGCCCCTGGACCCCTTCCCAGAATTCAGAAAACAGAAGCTCAGAACCCAGAATCACCGGGACGCACGGCCGCAGCGGAACCCGAAGACGAAGCGCCTGAACGACGGGACGTACCCGAAGCGGGAAGAAGCCCCCAGGTAGACCGGAAGACCATAGAACCACGAGCCCCCGCGCACAACGCGGGAAGTTCCAGTATTTTTGTAGAGTGACGAGGTCCACTCCCACAGGTTACCACTCATGTCGCACAACCCGCTCACGCTGTTGCCACGCGGCTTCGAGCACACCGGCCAGGTCGAGTCGCGGCCGCAGCCGTCGGTATTCTTCCCATCTCCCCATATGGCCCTGTCGCAGGTGACCTCCTCGTCGCCCCAGGGGTACTGTCGGCTGCCCTTGTTCGAGGCTTCGGCGTACCACTCGTCCTCGGTGGGCAGCCGCCCCCCGGCCCAGGCGCAGAACGCCGTGGCCTGGTTCCAGTCGACGCAGTTTACCGGGTGGCTGTCACGGTCGGACCAACCCCAGTTGCAGTACTTATCATAACTCTTGGTTTTCGGCGCGGTGCACCTGCCAGCTTTTACACAGGCGCGGTACTGGGCCACCGTCACCTCGCTCCTGGTGAAGTCGATGCCGGCCGGGGCGCTGTGCACCCACTCGAGGCCGGCGCCGCCCCGGAGTTTCACATTGACCGTCGTCACCTGCCTCTCCCGGATCTCGACCTTCTTTTTCACGCTGCCGAGCTTCGCGTGCCTGATCTCCAGCTCCTTGGCGCAGACGGACACCTTGTATGTCCCGGGCGTGCTGCCCAGCTTCTCGCCATCCACGTACACGTCCGCGATGATGTCGTTGTCCTTGTCGTCCATGGCCCCGACACGCACCGCGCCCTGCTTCTTTTGCAGCTCGATATCCACCACCTTTTCCAGGCCGCGCTCCACGCGCACCTTCTTGCCCGACGGGAAGTGGCACTCGTCGGCTGCCAGCACCTTGTAGATCCCCGGCTCCTCCTCGAGGCGCTCGAGCGGCGAGGCGCCGATCTCCTTGCCGTTGACGGTTACCTTCATTCCCAGCGGCTTCGTATGCACCGTCAGCCAGCCGAAATTCGGCTTCAGCTTCCAGTCTATCTTCACCCCCTCGGCCAGCTCGACCCGCTCCTGCCTCTTCTCGTGCCGCTCGGCCTGCATCGACACCAGGTGCCTGCCCAGGGGTACGCTTCGCGAACAGGGCGTCTTCTGGCAGACAAGATCGGAGTCCACCAGCACGATCGCCCCGGCCGGTTCGCTCGAGAACTCGACGATCACCTCCTTGGAACCAGCGGGGTTCCACTCGCCGCCGGTCTTCGGGCCGATGTCCTGATCGGTGAACTTCGTCTTCCCGGGACGCCCGGACGCCGCCCCCGGCATCTGCAATCCCACCTTCAGCTTCGAAAGCAGGCGATCCAGCGCCTCGGCCACGGCGGCCTCCGCCCGGCGCGGGTTCCAGGGCACGCCGGTGCCGGCCATCAGGCAGCCGCTGGTCATCGAGAAAAGGCTCAGGCTCAGCCGCCTGCGGCCTGCCCGGCCCGTCAGCACCGCTTTCAACATCGAATTGGGCGGCACCTCGTGCCCCAGCTCGCACTGCAGCCGTTCGTCGTAGTGCGACGATTTCATGTTGCGTACCATTATCCGCCGCATAGCGCTTCGCTCGCCGTCCGTG